>ENA-OZGI01000260-OZGI01000260.1-human-gut-metagenome-genome-assembly--contig:-NODE-260-length-24136-cov-4.904323_pt1 | contig 24136 bp, 18 predicted proteins | sample MGYA00245114_ERZ653653 | MGnify/ENA primary metagenome ERZ653653 (study PRJEB26926, sample SAMN06165051) | human gut metagenome | biome: ENVO:00009003; feature: ENVO:2100002; material: ENVO:00002003...
CGAGTGTCTCGTGGGCTCGGAGATGTGTATAAGAGACAGGTCCAGAGTGGCGGGGGGCAATTTCGCCTTCGTAATCAATGCCCAGGCCATCGCTGTGGGACTGTGCTTCGCCAACGGCCTGAGTCCCATTACCAGCAAGTACGGCTGGTTCTGGGGCATGGTTGCGGCCGTGATGCACTATTTCCTGGTTACCTCCGTCCCCAATCTCCACGGCGGGTTCTGCCTGTATAACGGCGGTTTTACGGCGGCGGTGATCTGCATCCTTCTGGTGCCGGAGCTGGAGTGCTTCTGCAAAACCAAGGCCGAGCGCAAGGCGCTGAAGGCCGCAAAATAGTGAAAATGTGTTGGGGCAGGAATGGATTTTCCTGCCCCAACACGAAAAAGAAAGGAAAGCGCGTAAAAACGCTTCTTTTTTCATTTCCGGCGTGATATAGCATCACTGGAAGAGCGGGGGAACGCCATGAAAAAAACAAAAACGTCCCTTAGGACGGGCTTCCTGATGACCATACTGATCTGCTGGCTGGTGCCCATTTTTATTGTGGTGGCGCTGGCAGGTGTGCTGCTGAATGAGAACTACCGGCAGTCCGTGCAGCAGGAGATCGACAGCAGCGCTGCGAATGCTCTGCGGCTGGTGCAGATGCGCTTCGAGGACGCCATCGACGATTCCAAGGCAGTATCCTACGACGGCACCGTGCGGGACGCTTACCGCACCTGGCTGCAAAACGGCGACAGCGCCGGACTGTACGGCACCGTCACCGACTACTTGAGCCAGAGCTTTACCAGAGGCGAAATTTATCAGGCGGTGTTCATCCACTTCTGGGACGTGGATGCCAGCGCCTATGTCCTCAGCGACGGTACCACCAGCTTTGGCCTTCTGCGTCAGTGCCGCGAATGTGCCCCGCAGATCATGGCGGAAATGGAAGACGCGGACACGGACATCCGCCTGCTGCTGATCGACGGGCAGATGTACATGGCGCGAAACCTGCTGGACAGCACCTTCACCCCATATGCCAGCGTGGTGATGCTGCTGCAGCCGGGAAACCTGTTCCTTCCGCTGGACTCGGTGAACCGGGTGGGGAATCTGCAATACAGTCTGGACGGCTACCGCTTCACCATCGCCGCAGACGGCAGTCTGGTGGAGGCGGCGGAGGAGACCGGGAACGTACATTATCAGGCCAAGACCGAGGGACATATCATCGGCTTCTCTGCGGACAGGGAAGAATACGACATTTTCGGGGAAAATCCGTGGATGCGCTGGGCCATCGGCAGCGTGGTGCTGCTGATATTGCCTCTGTCTCTCGTGACCATTGCCCTGTTTTACCGCCATGTCACCCGTCCCATGGAAGTGCTGGGACAGGCGTATCAGCTGGTGAAAAGCGGCGAGCGAGGCTATGAGATCGGGCAGAAAGCCCCCAACCGGGAATTTGAAAAGCTGTTTGACCAGTTCAACGCCATGTCGGCGGAGCTTCAGCGGCAGTTTGAGCGGGCGTATCTGGAGCAGCAGGCCACCCAGCAGGCGAACATCAAGGCGCTGCAATCCCAGATCAACCCCCATTTCCTGAATAATACGTTGGAAATCATCAACTGGGAAGCCAGAATGGCGGATAACGAGCGGGTCAGCGCCATGATTGAGTCCCTGTCCACCATGCTGAAGGCCGCGCTGGATCGGAACGGCCGGACGAAAATCCCCCTTTCCGAGGAACTGGGGTACGTGGACGCGTACCTATACATCATCCGGGAACGGCTGGGCGAAGGCTTCCGGGTGCATAAGGACATCGATGAATCCATTCTCGCGCTGCCTGTACCCCGGCTGGTTCTGCAGCCGCTGGTGGAAAACGCGGTGGAGCATGACATCACCGCCAACCGGGGCGGCGACCTGTGGGTAAGAGCCTACCGGCAGACGGACAAGGTGGTGCTGGAAGTGGAGCATGACGGCACTCTGACGCAGGAGGACAGGCAGAAGATCCAGTCTCTGCTGGCGCAGTCCGCTCAGGGAGCGGCTGCCGGCGGTCAGGTAGGACTGCGCAACGTCAGCCAGCGGCTGAACCTGATTTACGGCGACGAGGGAACGCTGACGTTGGATCAGACCAGAGCCGGAACGGTCCTCGCCCGGGTCGTCATCCCTGCCGGACAGTAAAAAAAGCACAAGCAAAGACAAAAATGACAACGACAGTCAAAAAAAGCCAAGCAAAGGCGAAGAATGGACTTGTACAGAATCACCTGAAAGCGGTATAATTTAGGGGAGCTGTATGGGTAAGTTGCCATGAAAGAGAAAAGGGAGGAAGCCGATCTATGAAAAGAAGACTGGTAGCCGTTTCACTGGTATTGGCCTTGGGGTTGAGCGGCTGTGCTTTTTCGTCTGCGTCTCCGGAGCAGACAGCAGCTACCCAGGCAAGGCAGGCAGTCACACTGGAAGTCGTCACCTCCTACGGCGGCGACGACGGCAGCCGCGGCACCTTTGAAGCGGCGGTAGCCGCCTATGAAGCGGCCACCGGCAACAAAGTAAGAGACGGTTCGGCTACCTCCAACGAGGGCTGGAAGGCCAAGGTGCTGGCGGATTTCGAGACCGGCTCCGAGCCGGACGTGCTGTTTTTCTTCACCAACGCCGATGCCGATCCCATCATCAACGCCGGGCGGGTGATCTCCATTGAGGACATCCGGGAGGTTTACCCCGACTACGCTTCCAATATGAAGCAGTCCATGCTCGCGGAGGCTGCGGACGGAAAGCATTACGCCGTTCCTGCCGCCGGGTATTGGGAAAATCTTTTTGTCAATAAGTCGGTGCTGGAAGCCTGCGGCGTTTCGGTGCCGGGGGCGGATTACACATGGGAGCAGTTCCTTTCCGACTGCGAGACTATCAAAGGCAGCGGCTACATCCCCATTGCCTGTTCGCTGGTGGAGGTGCCGCATTATCTGTTTGAGTTTGCCGTTATGAACAACGGGACGGTGGAAAACCATCTGGAGGTTCCCACGCTGGACGAAAACGGCAATCTGCAGGACGACGAGGTGTCCCGGAAATGGGTCCGGCGCTGAATGATATTAAAGAGCTGTACGATCTGGGTTATTTCCCGCCCAACACCCTGACGGCCACCGACGAGGAGACCGTCTCCCTGTTCGGCAACGGAAAGGCGGCGTTTCTGGTGGACGGCTCCTGGCAGGTGGGACATCTGGGGGAGCTGTACGGCGACAAGATCGAGGACATGGCGGTGCGCTTCGTGCCGGCTAAGGGTGAGCGGAAGGCGACCGAAGGCATCGGCGGCATCTCCATGGGTTATTTCATCACCCGCAAGGCATGGAAAGACCCGGAAAAACGGGACGCGGCGGTGCAGTTTGTGGAAATGCTGACGTCCAATGAGATATTAAGCACCTTTATCAAGACCGAGGTCACGGCGCTGATCGAGGGCGCAAGTCCCGTCGGCCTGAACAGTCTGGAGCAGTCCGCGGCGGAGACCAACGCCCAGCTGACCGAGGTCAGCCCCGCGGTGCAGGACGCCATCAGCGCGGAGGCCAAGAGCACCCTCTTTACCAATATTCAGAAGGTGGTCACCGGCCAGATGACCGCCGAAAAGGCGGTGGCGACTGCCATCCAGAGAAACGAATAAGTGGGTTTTCCATGAAAAAACCCCCGGAACTGCGGGAGCAGTTCCGGGGTGATGGGCTTTTGTCCGGGCATCCTGCGGACTCGATGCGCCCCGGAAGAAAGAAAAAGGAGCGGATACGATGTATCGGGTAGTTCTCATTGACGATGAAAATATCATTGTGGAAGGCCTGCGGCGGGTCATCAAGTGGGCGGACTACGGCTGCGAGGTCGTGGGAACGGCCAGCGGCGCCGAGGAAGGCGCGGCGCTGATCCGGAAATTGCAGCCCCATATCCTGTTCACCGACATCCGCATGCCCGGAGCCGACGGCCTGACCATGCTGGCGGCGCTGCGCAGTGAGTTCCCGGACATGCAGGTGACGGTGCTGACCGGCTATCAGGACTTTTCCTATGCCCAGCAGGCAATTCGTCTGGGTGTCACCCGGTTTTTGTTGAAGCCCTCCAAAATGGATGAGATCAAGGAAGCGCTTGTGACCATGACCACACGCCTGGATGCCCAGTCCCAGCTGCGGCATCAGGAGGAAGAACCGGAGGAGGAGCAGCACGGCGCGGGAAGCTTCATCGTCAATCAGGCCATGGCCTACATCGAGGAGCATTACGCGGAAAAGCTGACACTACAGGCGGTGGCGGACTGCTGTTATGTTTCCCAGTGGCACCTGTCGAAGCTGTTGAACCGGCACACGGGCAAGAGCTTTTACGACATCCTCAACACTGTGCGCATCCAGAAGGCAAAAGAACTGCTGCTTGACCCGAGACTGAAGATCGGCGATATCGGCGAGCGGGTGGGCTACGCGGACACGGCGCATTTTGCCAGAACCTTCAAAAAGCAGGAGGGCATGAGCGCCAACGAGTACCGCAACACACTAAAATAAAGAGAATAGAGATAAGGTCATTATGACCAATAGACGGCGATCGAATTTGTGCAAAATGTCGATCGCCGTTTTCCCTATTTGTATCGAATTGTTGAAACCCACAAGCAAAAACAAAAAACAACAAGGCCGTCTCATGACAATTCCAGGCAATGCCTGTAAAATATAGATAAATGAAACGACTGCCGGAACGGCAAAACTGTGAATCCTATGAAAGATGGGTGAAAAGTGAATGGCTACAAAAACCACCGAACGTCTGGAGCCAAGAACCACGTCCCCGAGCTGGTTTGAGAAGAACAAGAAAACTCTGGTACTTCTGACCATGGTTGCTCCCGTGGCAATCTGGCTGCTGCTGCTGCGTTACCTGCCCATGGGCGGTATCGTGCTGGCGTTCAAGAATTACAAGGTCAACCCCCGCAATCCCTCCTTTATCAGCAATCTGATCAACAGTAAATGGGTGGGATTCAAGAATTTCGAGTTCCTGTTCAAGACTGACTCCGCGTGGGTCATGATCCGCAATACGCTGGCCTACAACATCGTGTTCATTATTCTGGGCGTCATCATTCCCGTGGCCTTCGCCATCATGATGAACGAGATTACCAGAAAGTTCTTCAAGAAGGCTTACCAGACCATGATGTTCTTCCCCTACTTCCTGAGCTGGGTCGTGGTCAGCTACTTCCTCAACGCATTTCTGGACGCCCAGTACGGCATGATCCCCGCCATGCAGGAAGCCGCGGGACATGCCCGCACCTCGTGGTATACGACCCCCGGCCCCTGGCCGTTCATCCTGACGTTCGCGAACCTCTGGAAGAATGTGGGCTATTCCACAGTCCTTTACCTCGCGGCTATCACCGGCATCGACACAAACCAGTATGAAGCCGCCGCCATTGACGGCGCTACCAAATGGCAGCAGGTGCTGCACGTGACCATTCCTCATCTGCGCACGATGATCGCCATTCTGTTCATCATGAACGTTGGTAAGATCTTCGCTTCTGACTTTGGCCTGTTCTACAATGTTCCCATGCAGAACGGCGCGCTGTTCTCCGTGACCCAGACCATTGATACCTACGTCTACCGCGCCTACATGGCGACCGGTGACCCGGGACAGTCTTCCGCGGCCGGATTGCTGCAGAATGTGCTTGGCTTCGTCTGCATCCTGACGGCCAACGGAATCGTAAAGAAGATCGATTCCGAAAGCAGCCTGTTCTAAGGGGGTATTCAAAATGGCTGGAAAGAAGAAAAACCTCCGTCTGAATTGCGTCAGCGTGGGAACCGAAGCGGTCTTTCATGTGCTGATCGGTCTGTTCTCCGTCTGCTGCATCATCCCCTTCATCTTCGTTATCATTATTTCCTTCTCGTCGAAGGAATCCATCACCACTATCGGCTATTCCTTCATCCCCACCAGCTGGAGCATGGACGCTTACCAGTATGCGTTCAATAAGTTGCCCCAGATCTGGCGCTCCTACTTTAACTCCATCTACATCACGGTCATCGGCACGGTGCTGAGCACTACCATGTGTGCCATGTACGCCTACGTCCTGTACCGTCCCGACTTCAAATTCCGCAGCTTCTTCAATTTCCTCAGCTTCTTCACCATGATCTTTGGCGGCGGTCTGGTGCCGACCTACATCGTCAGCAAGCAGCTGCTGGGACTGAGCGAGAACTATGCGGCTTTGATCGTCCCCCTGCTGGTCAGCCCCTTCAACATCATCGTGATGCGCTCCTTCTTTAAGAGCAGTGTCCCTCTGGAGCTGATCGAAGCAGCCACCATTGACGGCAGCGGCGAATATTCCACATTGTTCCGTGTGGTCGTCCCCATTGCCAAGCCCGGCATTGCCACCATCGCTCTGCTGAACGCTCTGGCTTACTGGAACGACTGGTTCAACTCCCTGCTGTACATTCAGCAGAAGAAGGTTCTGCAGCCCCTGCAGGCGCTGCTGATGGAACTGCAGAACAACACGGAATACTTAAACCGTATGGCCGGTATGCTCGGCCCGGACGCCATCGCCGAGGCGGCGAAGATGCCGTCCCAGGCTCTGCGGATGGTTCTGGTGGTGTTCATCGTCGTTCCCATTGCCTGCGCCTACCCCTTCTTCCAGCGCTACATCGTTTCCGGCCTGACGGTCGGCTCCGTGAAGGGCTGATTCCGTGCGCTCAAGTCCGCCGATGGAATTGGCGGCACAACCCATGGCTAACGCAGCCGCGTCCGGCTGTTTAGTAAATAACAAATTATTTGGAGGAAGACACATGAAAAAGTTACTGGCTCTGCTGCTGACTCTGGTAATGGTGCTCGGTCTGGCCGCCTGCGGCTCCGGCAATACCACTCCCACCGCCGCTGCCGACAACAAACCCGCCACTGCTGCTCCTGCTGAGGAGAAGCCTGTCACCCTGAAGATCTGGTTCCACGGCAGCACCGTCACTCCTGACGCTTCCGAGAAGGTCATGGAGTCCGTCAACGCTTATCTGAAGGATAAGATCAATGCCACCATCGAGCCCATCTGGGGCACTTGGGGCGACTTCGATCAGGCCACTGTAACCGCTCTGGCTGGCGGCGACAAGGTCGATATGTACTTCACCTGCAACTGGTCCGCTGACGAGTACAACAAGTACGCCAAGGACGGCTACTGGGTCAAGCTGGACGACATGCTGGACACCTACGCTCCCGAGCTGAAGGCCACCATTCCTCAGGGCATCTGGGACTGCGCCGAGACCAACGGCTACGACGGCCTGGGCATCTATGCCGTTCCCGGCCTGAAGGACACCGCTACTCAGAACTGCTGGGATGTCAACGGCACCCTGCTGGCTGAGCTGGGCTACGACGTTGACGCTGTCTGCGCCGGCCACCTGGACTACTACTCCCCCGAGTTCGAGGAAATGCTGCAGAAGGCTAAGGATCTGAAGGGCAAGGATTTCTACCCCCTGCTGATCGAGCCTGTCGTTCTTGAGAGAATGGTCACTCATTCCTCCATCATCACTGGCGACCTGTCCTCCGGCAGTGTCCTGTCCTACTACTACGACGCCGAGCATCCCTCCAAGGACATCGGCAGCACCATCGTGAACAAGTTTGCTACCGATGAGTTTGCCAAGTTCGCTGCGAAGACCTATGAGTACGCTCAGAAGGGCTTCATCTCCCCCAGCTGCCAGTCCACCGCTACCGCTAACGACTACCGTACCGCTACCCAGTCCACTGGCGACTACCTGTTCGGCACCCAGTCCTACGCCTTCGGCTGCGAACTGGACTTCTCCAACGCCCGTGGTATCGACGTCCGCATGGTTCCCGAGACTGCTGCCTACATGGACTGCACCTCCGGCCAGGGCGCTATGATCGCCATCTCCGCTACCTCCGCTAACCCCGAGCGGGCTCTGATGTTCCTGAACCTGCTGAACACCGATCCCGAGCTGATGACCATGATGAACTATGGTACTGAGGGCTTCACCTACAACAAGAACAGCGACGGCACCATCACCTTCATCGCTGAGAACCGCGCTAACTACTCCCCCTGGACCAATGGTATGGGCAACGTCCGTATCCTGCCTCCCACCGATGCGCAGGGTGTTGACTTCTGGGATCGCTTCTCCGCTTACTACGACGCGGCTGAGGCTCTGCCAATGGGCGGCTTCATCTTCGACTCCTCCGAGCTGAGCACCGAAGCTGCTGCTCTGTCCAACGTCTACGCCGAGTACGCCTTCAACCTGATGTCCGGTGCTGTCAACCCCGATGATGTTCTGCCCACCTTCCTGTCCAAGCTGGAAGACGCTGGCATCAACGACTTTGTCGGTGCTGCTCAGGAGCAGCTGGCTGCTTACATGGGCTAATCCCCCTGTATAGGCTGACTAAGGAATAATCCCCTTGCCCCGCGCCTGAATGGCGCGGGGCGTTTCCTTTTCCGACAGAAATTCCCATCCTCCCTTAATGAATCTTTAATGGCAAGATAGTTGATTTCCGCAGGCATTTTCGCTATAATATGGTTTACAAAATGAAACATTTACATGTGGAGGACAGAATTATGAAAGTTCGAGCATGGCTGGCTTTGGCGCTGAGCCTGTGCCTGACCGTTTCTCTGGCGGCCTGCGGCAGCAACGATACGGCAGTGTATGTGCAGTCGGTTTCCAATCTGACGGGAATGGGCGGCATTGCGGCCGGCGATCGGTTCCCCGGCATGGTCGTTTCCGAGAACGTGACGGAGATCAAGAAGGATTCGGAAAAGACCGTCAAGGAAGTACTGGTCAAGGAAGGCGACGACGTCAACAAGGGCGACAAGCTGTTCGAGTACGACACCGATGAGCTGCAGCTGAGTCTGGAAAAGAAGCAGCTGGAGCTGGAGCAGCTGAACGCTTCCATCGAAAATTACCAGCAGCAGATCAAGGAGCTGGAAAAGGAGCGCGGCTGGGCGTCCGGTTCGGACAAGCTGCAATATACCATCCAGATCCAGACCGCTCAGGTGGACATGAAGGAAGCGGAGCTGAATGCAAAGGCAAAGCAGACCGAGGTCACCCAGGCGGAGAATCTGCTGAAAAACGCCACCGTGGTGTCGCCCATCAAGGGTCGCATTCAGTCCATCAACGAAAGCGGCACCGACAGAAACGGCAATCCCGCGGCGTACATCACCATTCAGGAGGTGGGCTCCTACCGGGTCAAGGGTACCATCGGAGAATTGCAGCGGGGCAGCATCATTGAGGGCACCCGCATCAAGATCACCTCCCGGACGGATCCGTCCGCTGCCTGGACGGGCACGGTCAAGCTGGTGGATTATGAAAGCCCCTCTCAGGGGAGCGACACCGATCGGTATTACGGCATGTCGACCGATTCCATGTCCGCGTCCAGCAAGTACCCGTTCTATGTGGAGCTGGACAGCACCGACGGCCTGATTCTGGGACAGCATGTTTACCTGGAAATGCTGACGGAAGGGGACGGCACGTCCTCCGGTCTGCCCCTCAGCAGCGCCTTCATCTGCTTTGAAGACGACGGCTCTGCCTACGTGTGGGCGGAGAAGAAGGGCAAGCTGGAAAAGCGCAGCATCACGCTGGGCGAACACGATGAGACAACGGACACCTACGACGTGCTGGACGGCCTGACGCTGGAGGATTACATTGCCTTCCCCGACGAGCAGCTGTGCCACAACGGCGCGCCGACCACCCATGAAATGACGGCGTCGGAGAATGCGGACATGCCCATGGACAATATGGGCGAAGGCGGCATGGATATGCCCATGGAGGACATGCCCATGGAGGATATGCCCGCTGAGGGCATGGATATGATGCCCGAGGAAAGCATCTCCGGGGAAACCGGGGAGATGCCCGGTGAGGATGCGGCGGCAGCCGAGACCGTATCCACGGAAGGCGGGGTGGGCTAAGTGGCCATCCTGAAACTGACGGACATCTGCAAGGACTATGTGCAGGGCAAGGAGCCTGTGCGGGTGCTGAAAAATGTCAACCTGACCATGGAGCGGGGCGACTACCTTGCCATCATGGGGCCTTCCGGCTCCGGTAAGACCACCCTGATGAACATCATCGGCTGTCTGGACGTTCCCACCTCCGGTACCTATGAGCTGGACGGGCAGAACCTGAAGGACATGGACGACGATGAACTGGCGGATATCCGGAACAAGCACCTGGGCTTCGTGTTCCAGAGCTTTTACCTGATGCCCAAGCTCACCGCGCTGGACAACGTGGCGCTGCCCCTGCTGTACGCCGGGGTGAGCCTGAAAGAGCGGCGGGAGCGGGCTGCGGAAGCGCTGAAGGCCGTGGGACTGGAAGAGCGGATGGACTTTTTCCCCAACCAGCTGTCCGGCGGACAGTGTCAGCGTGTTGCCATCGCCCGGGCGATGGTGGGAAAGCCGGATCTTTTGCTGGCAGACGAGCCGACCGGCGCGTTGGACACCAAGGCAGGCAACCAGATCATGGATATCTTCCGGCGGCTCAGTGACGAGGGCATGACCATCCTCATGATCACCCACGAGCTTGCCATTGCCCAGTGTGCCGACAAGATTTACCACATTCTGGACGGGCAGCTCCGTACTTACGACGAGCAGCAGGAGGGAGGTGCCGGGAATGAAGAAGCAGAATAAGAAAAAGATCATCATAACGGTGACCGCCGTGGTGCTGGTCGTGGCCATCGGCCTTGGCGTGTGGTTCGGCGTGAGCCGGGGCAGGTCGGAGCCGGTGAAGGTGTTTGCCTTTAACAGCGTAGGTATGACGGAATATTGGGGCGATTCTCAGGAGAGCTACGGCCCCGTCTCCACGGATAAAATCCAGACCGTGTTTCTTTCCTCCACCCAGACGGTGACGGAAATGAAAGTCGCTCAGGGCGACACGGTGAAAAAGGGCGACGTACTGATGACCTTCGACACCACCCTGTCCGACCTCCAGCTGGAACGCAAGCGGCTGGAAGTGGAAAAGCTGAAGCTGGACTTGGAAACTGCCCAGAAGAAGCTGAAGGACATTCGGAACATGAAGCCCATGTCCATCGTGAGTCCTGACGATTTTGATAACAGCGATGAGGATTCGGATGACGAAGGTGATCTGAAAAAAGACTATGAATTATCCTACGACCATGCCTATGACGGCAGCGAGTCGGGTAAAGCGCTGATCTGTTGGCTCCGTCTGACGACTAACGCCAATGGTGACCGCGTGACGCCCACCGTCGATGATGCCCTTTTGGAAGAGGCGCGGCAGCGGGCGGAGAAATTCCAGAATGAGAACCAACCCGACCCAACGGAACCGTCTACGGAACCAACCACTGAGTCAACTACAGAATCGACTACGGAACCGGCTACGGAGCCTCCTACGCAGCCGGGTACAGAGCCGCCTACGCAGCCGAGTACGGAACCGCCTACACAACCAAGTACGGAAGCGTCTACACCTTCCACGGAGGAAACCTCCGAGGGCGAAGGCGGTGAGCATTCCAGCGCATCGGCTGCGGAAAACCCGGACGAGAAGCCTACCATTACCGTGAATTCCTACTACATGGTCATCAAGGCCACGGAGGGCAACAAGCGCATGGGCGCCCGGGTGGTCTGGCAGGGAATGTACATTAGGAAAGTGGGCAGTGGTTTCACCTTCCAGTTCTTTGACGCTACGGGCGTCCCTGACCACATGGCTACCGACCCGGACGACCCGGACAATACCGATCCCACTGACCCGGATATGCCCGACCCCGGCAGCGGCTATACCGCCGCGCAGCTGGCACAGATGCGCGCCGAGCAGGAGAAGACCATCAAGGAAACGAAATTCAAGATCAAGATGGCCGAGGCGGACTACAAGATCATGCAGACCGAAATGAGCGACGGCAACGTCTATGCCGAATTTGACGGCAAGGTGGTCTCCGTCCTGACGGAGGAGGAAGCCAAGACCCAAAACCAGCCCGTCCTTAAGGTCTCCGGCGGCGGCGGATTCTACATCCAGGGCAGCGTCAGCGAGCTGGAAAAGGACAAGATGCAGATCGGCCAGGAGGTCACGGTCAACGACTGGAACACCGGCATGACCTATACCGGCAAGATCGTCTCCATGGGCGATTTCCCCACCAACAGCGACGGCTGGAACGGTTCTGGCAACCCCAATGTATCCTACTATCCCTTCACGGTCTTCGTGGACGAAACTGCGGACTTGCAGGCGGGAATGTACGTCAATATCCAGTATTCCTCCGCGGAAAGCGAGAACGGCATTTACCTGGAGAACCCCTTCATCCGTACCGAGAACGGGCAGTCTTACGTCTACGTTCAGGGCGCGAACGGTAAGCTGGAGAAGCGGTTCGTGACCACGGGCAAGGCGCTTTGGGGCAGCTATACCGAAATCCGCAGCGGCCTGACGGTGGACGATCTCATCGCATTCCCCTACGGCAAGAACCTGAAAGAGGGCGCGCCCACGGTGGAGAGCGACGTGAGCGACCTGTACAGTTACTAAGGAGGGCAAATTTATGATAGAAAATATCCGGCTTGCCTTTCAGGGTATCTGGGGACACAAGATGCGGAGCGTGCTGACCATGCTGGGCATTATCATCGGCATCGCGGCCATCATCACCATCGTTTCCACCATTCAGGGTACCAACGAGCAGATCAAGGAAAACCTCATCGGCGCGGGCAACAACGTGGTCACCGTCAATCTGAATCAGTCGGGGTATTCCTATGATATGGGCTGGAATGCCATCCCCGACGGCGTGCGGGTCATCACCGAGGAGACCCGGCAGGAGTTAAAGAACATCTCCGGCGTGGAAGAAGTGTCGCTGTACAACTCCCGGGGAAATTCCGAGTCCGTGTACTATCAGAACACGGGGTTCAACGGCGAGACCTACGGCATTGATATGCACTATCTGTCGGTTTACGGCTATCAGGTCAAGTCCGGCAGGGGCTTCACCCAGGCGGATTACGACAACTTCCGCAAGGTGGCGCTGGTAGACGCCAACACGGTCTCCACCCTGTTCGGCGGGGAAGACCCCGTGGGCAAGTCGCTGGAGGTCAAGGGCGACGTATTCACCGTGGTGGGCGTGGTTGCCCTTTCCAAGGAGTTCACCCCCACCATTGAGACATTGCAGGACTACCTCCTCTATGCGGATACGTCCTCCGGCTGCCTGTACATCCCCAGCACGGTCTGGCCGACGGCGTTCCAGTTTGACGAACCTCAGAACGTGGCCATCAAGGTGAAAAACACCGACACCATGGCCACAGCAGGCAAGGAAGCGGCTGACCTGCTGACCCAGAAGCAGATCGTGGATTCGGAAAACTCCGACTTCGACTACCGCAGTCAGGACATGCTGGAACAGGCGCAGCAGCTGCAGAAGATGTCCCAGTCCACCAACACCCAGCTGATCTGGATTGCCAGCATCTCCCTGCTGGTAGGCGGCATCGGCGTTATGAACATCATGCTGGTGTCCGTGACGGAGCGGACGGCGGAGATCGGTCTGAAAAAGGCCATCGGCGCGAGAAAGAAGCGCATTCTGCTCCAGTTCCTGACGGAGTCGGCGGTGCTGACCAGTCTGGGCGGCATCATCGGCGTCATCAGCGGCGTGATCCTCGCGGAGCTGATCTCCAACATGATGCAGATCCCGGTGTCCATCAGCGCGCCGGCCATCATCGTGGCGGTGGTGTTCTCCACCTTCATCGGCGTGGTGTTCGGTATGCTCCCGGCCTACAAGGCGGCAAACCTGAACCCCATCGAGGCGCTGCGCAGAGACTAAAAGTGAACGCCGCCGGTTCCCGAAAAGGGAACCGGCGGCGTAATGCTGCTTTGAAGCTATGTGGCAGGTCGCTTAACTGCGAATAAAGCCATGATCTGCCTCCGGTACATCATCTGAAAGAAAGCGAAGAACCTTCATGTGCAAATCATACTTGTCCCGAAGTGCAATGATTGTTTGCATCATTGGGGTATGGTGGCGTTCGTCAATAGCGGCCTGACTTTCCCAACTGTCAATCAACAGGACTGTTTCAGGATCCTCCACAGGATAGAAATACGCATATTGGAGATTCCCTTTTTCGCTTCGAATGGCAGCTACAGTGCCGGTTGCCATCATTTCTTCCGCAAATTTCCGGGCGGAACCGTTTGCCCCTGAATAGTATATGTTAACCGTTATGCTCATATTGTACCTCGAAAAATCCCAATTTGTACTTATGTGTTCCATTTTCAACGTCTATGCCGCGCCCAGGTATTCTTCCAGGCACAGCCCGGAGTCCTTCATGTCCATGGAAATTTCCCTGCCTACGTACCGGAAATGCCACGGCTCGTTGGTGATGCCGGTGATCGATGCTTTTTCCTCGGTGTAGCGGAGAATGAAGCCGTATTCCCAGCAGTGCTCCGCCAGCCAGGCGTTGGCTTCCTCTCCCGAGATGTCCACGGCCAGACCAATCTGATGCTCACTGGTGCCAGGGACGGCTACAGTTTCCAGCGCCTTTTTCCGGGCTTCGTCGAAGTCCAGGTCAAATTCCTTCATGTGTTCCTGCGTCCGCTTTTCCAGAATGTCCGTCTGCTCCTGCATGGTGCGGTAGCCGCAGTTGAAGATGTACTCGATCCCCGCGCCTGAGCAATCGGAGAGCATCTGCATCAGCGGCTCGTAGCAACGTTGATCGACCCGGTGCCAGTCCACCACGATCACGGGGTTGACGGTATAGTAGCTTGGAATCGGGTGGGCGGCGTTGACGAGGATGACCTCCATGCCCTTGGGGGTAAAAAAGTGGGTCTCCCCATCGATCTCCGTGGGGCCGACGGCGGCAGAGCCGTCGGACAGAAAGTAATAGTTGTACTCGCCCTCCTGATACCAGCCGATGGTGGCTGCACCGTTTTCGCCGAAATAATACCGCTTTCCGCCGATCTCCTGCCACGCCGTCACCATGGTGCCGTCGGCCTGATAGTAGCGCAGTCCGTCCTCGGAGGTGAGCCAGCCGGTGTGCATGACGCCCTCATCGGAAAAATGGTAGCGGTTTTCACCGATGAATGCGTCGCCGGTCAGGGGCTGACCGCCTTCGTCAAGGTAGTAAATGTCCCCGCCGATGTTTGTGAAGCCGGTCTGCATTTTGCCGTCGTCGCCGAAATAGTACCGCTTTCCATCGATCTCCTGCCAGCCCGTGGCGAGAACGCCATCGGGGAGGTAGCAGGGCACGCCGTCCAGCTGCTGCCAGCCGGTGAGCATCCCGCCGTCATCGCCAAAGCAGTAGGTTTTTCCGCCGATGGTCTGCCAGCCGGTCAGCATGACACCGTCGCTGCCAAAGTACCGGGTAACGCCGTCCTGTTCCAGCCAGCCGGTGGCGGGAATGCCGCCCTCAAGGAAAAAATACCGCTGCCCGTCTATATCCAGCCAGCCGGTAACGGGTTTGGCGTGAAAGTCCCGATAAAAGCGCACGCCGTCCTTTTCCGCCCAGCCACTGCGATCGACCTTGGCATCGTATATCAGCCATCCGGCGCAGGCCGAAAAGGCGAGCAGCTGAAAAATCAGCACAACCGCTAAAATGCGGCTGGTTTTTGTTTTCATAGTGCTTCCTCCGCGAAAAGTAACCGAAGGGGAATGCACGCCTTTTCGGCGGAATTCCCCCGTATAACCCAGTATATCATCGGACAGGACAAAATGCAACCCGCTTAATAGAACCTTCATAATCTTCCAGCCACATTTCGGCCTGTAAGTGTTGCTTTTTTGGGCGAAATATGGTATTATGAATTGCAATTTGAAGACAGGGGGCCGCTTTGGTCGCAGACCCCGAACAGGAGGTAAGAAGCTTGGCAAAAAAAGTACTGTGGATTCTGTTTGCCGTGGTTTTGGTTCTGGCACTGGCGGTGGCCGGTGTCACGGGGTATTTCTGGTATCAGAACAACCACATTTTCGTCGAGGACGCGGTCTACCCCATCAACGCGAAGACCTTGGATCTGCGGGGGCAGGACATTTCCTTTGAGCATTATGACGCCGTCCATTCCCAGCTGCCGAACTGCGAAATTTACTGGGACGTACCCTTCCAGGTCGGCAAATATCCCAATGATACCACGAAGCTGACGGTTGCGGATTTGACCGAGAAGGATATCCGGATTCTTGTGAACTATTTCCCCAAGCTGAAAACCCTGGACGCCACCGCTTGCAGCGATTACGCGGTTCTGGAATCCGCCAAGCAGCAGCTGCCCGGGTGCGAGATTCTTTACGAAGTCAATCTGGGAGGCAAGTCCTTCGCGCCGGAGGTCACCGAGCTGACGCTGGAGGTCGGGGACTATGACTACGATACGCTGATGGAGAATCTCCAATATCTGCCCGACGTGCAGCAAATCACGCTGAAAAAGCCGGAGCTGACCCTGGAGCAGATCGACGAGCTGAAAACGACCTTTGGGAACATCACCATCGACTGCACGGTGGACATCGGCGGCACGGAGTACACCATGGACACCACCGAGCTGAACCTGTCCGGAATCAGTTCCGGGGATGTGGCGGGCGTGAGCGAAAAGCTGGGTATGCTTTCCGGACTGACCAGCGTGGAGCTGATGAAATCCGACGGCACCACGGGCCTGACAAAAGAGGACGTCAAGACCCTGAAGGAGGCTGCCCCGGAAGCCACGTTCCACTATGTGTTTGACTTCTACGGCGAGACCCTCTCCACCACCGAGACCACGGAAGTCCACATCAAGAATGTGAACATCGGCGAGGAGGGACTGCCGGAAGCCCGGCTGGCGCTGGATCTGATGGAGAACTGCAGCCGCTTCGTGCTGGAAAACTGCAAGATCTCCAATGAAAGCATGGCGCAGCTCCGTGAGGACTACCGGGACAAGACCAAGGTGGTCTGGCGCGTGCCTTACGGCGGCGGCAGCTGCATGACCGATTGCGAGGTCATCCGCTGCACCTACGAGCTGACGGACAAGAATGCCCAGAATCTGGTCTACTGCGAGGACGTGCGGTTCATGGACGTAGGACACAACGATGTGACCTTCCTTTCGGACTTCTCCTTCCTGAAGGGAATGCCAAAGCTGGAAGCCATTATCATTTCCAGCGCCTATGTCTCCGACCTGACGCCTTTCGCCAACTGCAAAGAGCTGAAATTCTTCGAGGCGGCCTTCTGCGGCAATATTGAAGACCTCACCCCCCTGGCGCAGTGCGAGAAGCTGGAAATGGTGAACATCAGCTTTACCAAGGTCAAGGATCTGTCCCCCCTGGACAATGTTCCCGTCAAGACCCTGTTCGCCCAGAACTACAGTGCCAAGCGGATTTCAGCGGAGGAGCAGAAGCGGTTTGCCGAGGTCCATCCCGACTGCCTGACCCAGTACACCGGCGATCAGCCCTATGGCCGCGGCTGGCGGTACGACGAACACGACAAATACCTGCCCTATTACGGGATGCTCCGGAAGGTCTTCCGTCTGGACGACAACATCATCCCCAACAGCGTCGGCTGGTATTTAAGAGAGGGCGACACCGATCTGCCCACGGCGGAGTCCTGAGTTTAATAGTCAAAGCTCTCCCGGATTCCGGGGGAGCTTTCCTGTACAAAGCGCATGATGGTTATATGGGTGCGAGAGTACCCCCTTTACAAAATGAAAACGATATGATACAATCGATAAAAAAGGAGCGATTGCAATGAACCTGGAAGAACTGAAAAAGAAAATGGACGAGGAGCACTATATTTATGACGATACGCTGGCGACGGTGCTGTATGTGGCCTTGCAGCTGGGCAGGCCCCTGCTGATCGAGGGCGCAGCCGGTGTGGGCAAGACAGAGGTGGCGAAGGTCATGGCCGCCGCCCTTGACCGGGAACTGGTGCGGCTGCAATGCTACGAGGGACTGGACGAAAGCAAGGCGCTCTACGAGTGGAACTACCAGAAGCAGCTGCTGTCCATTCAGGTGAATATGAACGCCCAGGACAGGGAAGCGCTGACCCGCTCGCTGTTCAGCGACGAATACCTGCTGGAACGGCCGCTGCTCAAGTCCATCCGCTCGGAGAAGCCCGTGGTGCTGCTGATCGACGAGATCGACAAAGCCGACGAGGAATTCGAGGCGTTTCTTCTGGAGCTGCTGTCGGAAATGCAGGTGACGATCCCGGAGGTGGGAACGATCCGGGCAAACTCCGTTCCCTTCGTGGTGCTGACCTCCAACCGGGCAAGGCCCCTGTCCGAAGCCCTGCGGCGGCGGTGCGCCTATCTGTATATCGAGTACCCGGATATGGAAAAGGAGCTGGCCATTCTCCGGGCGAAGCTGCCCCATGTGGACGACCGCCTCTGCGCGCAGGTGGCGCTGGCGGTGCAGAAGCTCCGCTCCAACGAGGTCATTCTGAAAAAGCCCTCCATTGCGGAGACGCTGGACTGGGCGGCGGCGCTGGACGCTCTCGGCATCCGGGAGCTGACCCCCGACGCCCTGCGGAAGACCGCCGGATTCGTGCTGAAAAACAACGAGGACATGGCGGCGCTGGATGCAGAAGAAATGGGCGGCTGCCACTGCGGCGGCTGCGAGGGGCATCACCATGGCTGAGCCGGACGTTTATCTGGAAAAGCTGTCCGCCTTTTCCCGGATGCTCCATCTGGAAAATCTAAGCGTCAGCCCCAAGGAGACGGAGGACGCTGCCCGACTGCTGATTGCTCTGGGAATGGACGACCGGGAGCGGGTAAAAACTGCCCTTCGAACTGTCTACGCCAAATCCCGGGAGGAGCAGATCACATTTGACCGGGTGTTCGACGGCTTTTTCCTCTCAGAGGAACAGATCCGCCGTCAGGCAAAGGAGCAGATGGAACGGGAGCAGGAGCTTGCGCAGCACCGCAAGGAAGCGGAGGAGGAGCTTCAGCTGAACGGACAGCCCATGGATTTGAGCGAAAAGCAGCGGGAGACCTACGCCGCCATGCCGGAGGAAGCCCGGCAGCGCCTGCGGGGGTTCATGGAAAAGTACCGCGGCACCGCTGAGCGCAACCCCAAGCTCTATGGCGATTTCATCCATTCCGTATTCACACGGGCGATTATGGAGCAGCAGATGCTCATGGAAAACGCCGGGGTGGGCGGGCAGGAGATGGACCCGGAGATCGGCATTCTCTACCGGGACATTTCCCAGTTCAAGGACACGGAAATCCCCAAAGCAATCGAGCTGATTCAGGCCGTAGCCAGAGAGATCAACGGGGAGCTGGCGGCCAAGGGTCACTCCGGCGGTCACATGGGAAAGCTGGATTTTCGCCGCACCATCCGCAAGGGGCTGGAGACCGGCGGCAGCTTTTACCGCCTGCGCTACCGGAAGAAGCGCGCCAAACGGAAGCGTCTGGTGCTGCTGTGCGATGTGTCCGGCTCCATGGTGCAGTTTTCGGAATTTGCCCTGCGGTTCATCCAGAGCCTGAACCAGGTCTCGGAAAGCTCCCGGGTATTTCTGTTCTCCGAAACGGCGGTGGAAGCGGACGCCTTCCGGTTGCAAAACATGGACCTGTTCCGCAGCTACGTAAAGGATTCCGGGATTTACGGCCGGGGTACGGACTTGGGCGAAGCACTGGAGACCCTGTGTGCCATGCATCCAAGCGTGCTGGGGGCGTCCGCGACGCTGCTCATCCTCTCCGACACCAAAACCATCGACCAGCCCCGGGCGGTCGCGGCGGTGCGGGAGGCAAAGCGTCAGGCGGGACGGGTGATCTTCCTGAACCCTATCCCGGAGGGGAAGTGGCAGTATATCAGAAGCGTTCAGACCATGGCGTCCATCTGCCCCATGGTATCGTGCAGCACCCTGCGGGAGCTGGCCTCGGCCTGCCGCAGACTGACAAAGGAAATGTAAACAAGTTGACAGCCCTCCGCGCCGTAGGCGCTTCCGGAAGGAAATTGCCCGACGGATTTGATGGGTGGTCGTAAAGTTAATGGGGCGTATCCGTGCAGGTTCGTTCCATTTTTCAATCCAACATGCGGGTACAACCCCTTGGCTCTCCCTCTGGGAGTCAGTATGAATATGTGGTGTTTTACAAAAGATGTGAACAAATATGAACAAATATGGGGAATTTAGCTTATGGAAAAATTGTGGATTTATGATATACTAAACCTTAGTAAGCCATACTCCCAAATTCGCGCGTAAACGCGCAAGGAGGTAAAGAAACATGCTGGATGTATCCTATTACCGCAAAACGGACGAGATCATTTCCCGTTACGTCCGGGATGCACGGTCCCTGATCCCCATTATGCAGGATATTCAGGCGGAGTACCGCTATCTTCCTGCGGAGCTGCTGAGCTATGTTGCCAAGCAGATCGGGATCACCGAAGCCAAGGCGTACTCGGTCGCCACCTTCTATGAGAACTTCTCCTTTGAGGCAAAGGGTAAGTACGTCATCAAGGTCTGCGATGGCACTGCCTGCCACGTTCGCCACTCTACCCCGGTTCTGGAGGCACTCTGGAAGGAGCTGGGGCTGAGCAAGAAAAAACACACCACCGACGATATGCTCTTTACCGTGGAAACGGTGTCCTGTCTGGGCGCCTGCGGTCTGGCGCCTACCCTGATGGTCAATGAGCAGGTGCATCCCTCCATGACACCGGAGAAAGCGTTGGCGTTGATTGCGGAATTGAGGGGGAAAGGCTGATGATCAAAACTTGTGAAGAACTGAATCAGGCCCGCGTTCAGGCGCAGCTGGAGATTCAGAGCTATGCCTGCCGGATTCTGGTCTGCTCCGGCACCGGCTGTATCGCGACCGGCTCCCATAAGATCCATGAACTGTTTGAAGATCTGGTAAAAGAGACCCCCGGCATCGAGCTGGTGTTCTCTCCCTGCGGCGGCCACGATGGCGAGACGGTCGTCGGCGTCAAGAAGACGGGCTGTCAGGGCTTCTGCGAGCTTGGCCCGCTGGTGCGTATCCAGAAGGGCGACAAGGTCATTCAGTACGTAAAGGTTCAGCCCGGGGACTGCGCCGAGATCGTGGAAAAGAGCGTTCTGGGCGACGAGGTCATCGAGCGCCTGCTCTACAAGAAGGGCGAAAAGGTCTACGTTCAGCCCGATGAAATTCCCTTCATCGCGAAGCAGACCCGGATCGTTCTGGAAAACTGCGGCAAGTTCGACGCCGAATCTCTGGACGAGTATCTGGCCTCCGGCGGCTTTGACGCGCTGAAGAAGGCCATGTTCGCCATGACCCGGGACGAGGTTATCGACGAAGTGGACCGCTCCGGCCTGCGCGGCCGCGGCGGCGGCGGCTTCCCCACCGGACGGAAGTGGAAGCAGGTCGCCCGTCAGAAGGAGACCGTGCGCTATGTGGTCTGCAACGGCGACGAGGGCGACCCCGGCGCGTTTATGGACGGCTCCGTTATGGAAGGCGACCCCTTCAAGCTCATCGAGGGCATGATGATTGCCGCTTACGCCGTCCGTGCGGAAAACGGCTACATCTACGTCCGCGCGGAATACCCCATGTCCGTGGCACGGCTGCGCAACGCCATTGCCCAGCTGGAGGAACGGGGACTGCTGGGTGACAACATCCTCGGCTCCGACTTCTCCTTCCATATGCACATCAACCGGGGCGCGGGCGCGTTCGTCTGCGGCGAAGGCTCCGCACTGACCGCTTCCATCGAGGGCAGCCGCGGCATGCCCAGAACGAAGCCCCCCAGAACCGTAGAAAAGGGTCTGTGGGAGAAGCCCACGGTGCTGAACAACGTGGAAACCTATGCCAACGTCCCCAAGATCATTCTGCAGGGCGCGGACTGGTTTAAGTCCATCGGCACCCCCGGCAGCCCCGGCTGCAAGACCTTCTCCCTCACCGGCGCCATTGAAAACACCGGCCTGATCGAAGTTCCCATGGGTTCGACTCTGCGTCAGATCATCTTCGACGTGGGCGGCGGATTGAAGGACGGCGCGGAATTCAAGGCCGTGCAGATCGGCGGCCCCTCCGGCGGCTGCCTGACGGAAGAACATCTGGACGTTCCTCTGGACTTTGACTCCGTGAAGAAATACAACGCCATCATCGGCTCCGGCGGCATGGTGGTCATGGGGCAGGACACCTGCATGGTGGAAGTCGCCCGGTTTTTCATGAGCTTCACCCAGCGGGAATCCTGCGGCAAGTGCACCCCATGCCGGGAAGGCACCAAGCGGATGCTGGAGATTCTGGAGCGGATCGTCAACGGTCAGGGCAAGTTGGAGGACATCGACACGCTGGAAGAACTGGCGAAGATGATCCAGAGCATGGCACTGTGCGGTCTGGGCAAGTCCGCCCCGCTGCCGGTTCTGTCCACTCTGGCCACCTTCCGGGACGAGTACGTCGAGCACATTGTGGATAAGCGGTGCCGTGCCAAGCAGTGTACCGCTCTGCGCCGGTACGTCATCAATCCCGCGTTCTGCAAGGGCTGCTCCAAGTGCGCCCGGAACTGCCCCGTCAACGCCATCTCCGGCGTGGTCAAGAAGCCCTACACCATTGATTCCAACAAGTGTATCAAGTGCGGCGCCTGCAAGGAAAACTGCGCCTTTGATGCCATCTACATCGAAGCGTAAGGAGGGCAATCATGGGTACTATTACAATCAACGGAAAAAAGGTAGAATTTACCGACGAGAAGAATGTTCTGACCATCATCCGCAAGGCCGGTTTCGAGGTTCCGACCCTGTGCTACCAGCCGGAGCTGTCCATTTTCGGCGCCTGCCGTCTGTGCATGGTGGAGGACGACAGAGGCCGCTTCTTCGCCTCCTGCTCGGAAGAACCCCGGGACGGCATGGTGATCTACACCCATACCGAGCGTCTGCGCGAGAACCGCAAGCTCATCGTGGAGCTGCTGCTGGCCGCCCACTGCCGGGACTGCACCACCTGCGACAAGCACGGCAGGTGCAAGCTGCAGAAGCTGGCCTACCAGCTGGGCATCAACAATGTCCGCTTTGAAAATCACCGGGAGATCCAGCCCGTAGACTTTTCCTCTCCCGCCATCGTCCGCGACCCCAACAAGTGCATCCTGTGCGGCTGCTGTGTCCGGGCGTGCTCGGAGCTTCAGGGGATCGGCGTTCTGGCCTTTGCCCACCGCGGCACGGACGCTACCGTGACCACCGCCTTCGACCGCAAGATGGCCATGACCAACTGCGTCAGCTGCGGACAGTGCCGCGTGGTCTGCCCCACCGGCGCCCTGACCATTCACCACAACATGACCGACGTCTGGCAGGCGCTGGGTGACAAGAACACCCGCGTGGTCGCCCAGATCGCTCCCGCCGTCCGCGTGGCCATCGGTGAAGCCTTCGGTCTGCCCAAGGGCGAGAACTCCATGGGCAAGGTCGTAGCGGCGCTGCACCGCATGGGCTTCGACGAGGTCTTCGACACCGCCTACACCGCCGACCTGACCATTATGGAAGAGTCCGCGGAATTTCTGGAGCGGGTCAAGGCTGGCGCCAATCTGCCGCTGATGACCTCCTGCTGCCCCGCGTGGGTCAAGTTCGTGGAGAACGAGTATCCGGAATTCAAGGAAAATATCTCCACCTGCCGTTCCCCCCAAGCCATGTTCTCCGCCATCCTGAAGGACTACTACCGGGACGAGGCCAACGCCAAGGGAAAAAAGACCGTCGTAGTCTCCGTTATGCCCTGTACCGCCAAGAAAATGGAGGCGGAGCGCAAGGAGAGCTACACCCACGAGGAAAAGGACACCGATTACGTGCTCACCACCACCGAGCTGATCCGGATGATCGACGCCCACGGCATCAACTTTGAGGCGCTTCCTTCCGAATCCTGCGATATGCCCTTCGGCATCGGCTCCGGCGGCGGCGTGATCTTCGGCACTACCGGCGGCGTGACGGAAGCGGTTCTGCGCCGTCTGATCGAGGGCCACGACCCGGCAACCCTGCGTGCGATCGCGGAGTGCGGCGCACGGGGCGATGAGGGCATCAAGGAATTCAGCGTTCCCTACAACGGTCTGGATGTGAAGATCTGCGTGGCTTCCGGTCTGGCAAACGCCCGGAAGGTGCTGGAATCCGTGAAATCCGGCGAGAAGGAGTACCATTTCATTGAGGTCATGGCCTGCCCCGGCGGATGCGTCATGGGCGGCGGCCAGCCGGTCTACGGCACCAAGGTGCGCCGGGCAGAGACCCGCACTAAGGGACTGTACGAAGCGGACGGCGGCATGGCTATCAAGAAGTCCAACGAAAACCCCCTGATGGACGTGTTCTACAACGGTTACTTCAAGGGCAAAGCCCACGAGCTTCTGCATAATCCCCACGAATAAATTGATACTGAACTCCAATTAGGGCCTATCTGAAAACCGTTAACACGCCCAAACAGCGGGTCTTTTCCGCCTGCTGTGCACCATTTTTCCTTGCAA
>ENA-OZGI01000263-OZGI01000263.1-human-gut-metagenome-genome-assembly--contig:-NODE-263-length-23921-cov-11.119710_pt1 | contig 23921 bp, 19 predicted proteins | sample MGYA00245114_ERZ653653 | MGnify/ENA primary metagenome ERZ653653 (study PRJEB26926, sample SAMN06165051) | human gut metagenome | biome: ENVO:00009003; feature: ENVO:2100002; material: ENVO:00002003...
CGGGATAATGGCGGCCATCAGCACCAGAAACGGCAGCGAACGTCCCATATTGACCACCCAGTTCAGCAGCCGGTACAGCAGTGCGTGCGGAAATAAGCCCCGCGGCGAGGCATTAAACAACACCACCCCCACCAGCCCTCCCAGCGTGACGACAAACAGCATCACAATGGCCACCATCAGCCAGGTTTCGCCATAGGCGGGGAGCAGCAGCGAAGGGATTTCGCCCCAGGGGGTATCCTGACTGATGACTGTCGGTTTCATACCGCCTCCCTGAGCAACGGCGCGCTGTCGAGGATCTCCGCCGTTATGCCGAGCTGCGCCAGCAGGCCCTGCAGTCGCGCGGGCGACAGGCGTTCGCCCTGAAAGCGCACTCCGGCCTGCAGGCGACCGGCCAGCCGACCATTAATCACCTCGACGTGACCGCCAAGGAGATCGATCTGCAGCGCCCACTGCTGGCTCAGGCGGCTGATCCAGTCGGTGGCCACCGGCACATCCCAGCGGTAGCTCAGACGCAGCAGCAGATCGCTGTGGGTAGCTGCCGCCGGCGTCAGCGGCAACAGCTGCTGGCCGAGCAGAGAATCGGGACGCGCCAGCAGATCTTCGATCCGCCCGTACTGGACGATCGTCCCGTCGCGGATCTCCGCCACCGCATCCGCCGCCGTGCGCACCGCGTCCATTTCATGGGTAATCAGGACGATCGCCAGCTGGTACTCATCACGCAGCCGCTTGAGCAGAGCCAGCACCGAGGCCGTGGCCTGAGGATCGAGGCCGGAGGTGGCTTCATCCGCCAGCAGAACGGACGGGCGCAGCGCCAGCGCGCGGGCAATGCCGATCCGCTGGCGCTGGCCGCCTGAGAGCTGGGCCGGCCAGGCATCCGCTTTGTGGCTCAGGCCGACGCTCTCCAGCAGCTCGCCAACCCGCGCCTTGATATCGCGCTCCACCACACCAAGCCACGCCAGCGGCAGGGCGACATTCTCCCAGGCGGTCCTGCGGCTCAACAGCGCCGAAGACTGGAAAACGGTGCCAATCGCCCGCCGTTCCCGGCGCAGCGCCTCGCCGGACAGCGCTGACAGATCCTGGCCATTGATACGAATGCTGCCGCTGTCCGGTTGCTCCAGCAGGCTGATGCAGCGCGCCAGGGTTGATTTACCGGCGCCGCTCGGCCCCACCACCGCGGTGATGGAGCGCTCAGGCACCTGCAGCGACAGCCCTTTCAGCACCGCGCTGAGCCGGCCATCCGCCGTGCGGTAACTTTTATGCAGGTCATCAATAGCGATCATGTCACCTTCTCCTCTACCGATGCCGCCGTGCGCGCATCGCGGCGGTAGCTGGCGCCCGGGTGAGGCGCGGCCAGACGCGGGCCGCCGCCGAACAGTTTTTCGCGCAGGGTCCCCTCGCGGTACTCTTGCTTAAAGACGCCGCGCTTTTGCAGCTCAGGCACCAGCAGCTCGACGACATCGCGGAAGGTTTCGTGAGTGACGGCATAGGCGAGGTTAAAGCCATCGACGTCCGTCTCTTCGACCCAGGACTGCAGCTCGTCCGCCACGGTTTGCGCGCTGCCAACCACCAGCGGACCGAAGCCGCCGATCCCCGCCCAATCGGCCAGGGCCTGCACCGTCCACTGGCGGTTCGGATCAGCGGTCGAAAAGGCCTCCACCGCCGACTGAATGGCGTTGGTGTGCAGATACTTCAGCACCTGATCCGGCTGATACTGGCCGAAATCGATCCCCGTCCAGCCGGAGAGCAGCGCCAGCGCGCCTTCATAGCTGACGTACTGCTTATATTCCTGCCACTTCGCCTGTGCCTCGCGGTCGGTGTCGCCGACAATTACCGTCTGCAGGTTGAAGATCAGGATGCTGTGCGGATCGCGCCCCGCCTCAGCTGCCCGGCGGCGAATATCCGCCACCGTCTTCTTCAGCAGCACCTTCGACGGCGCTGCGACGAAGACGCATTCGGCATGGCCGGCGGCGAACTGTTTGCCGCGGCTGGACGCCCCCGCCTGATACAGCACCGGCGTGCGCTGCGGGGATGGCTCGCAGAGGTGGATCCCCGGCACGGAAAAGAACTGTCCCTGATGGTTAATGGGATGGATTTTCCGCGGATCGCTGAAGATCTTCCGCTCTCTGTCGCGCAGCACCGCCCCATCCTCCCAGCTTCCCTCCAGCAACTTATAGATCACCTGCAAATACTCATCGGCATAGTCATAGCGGGTGTCATGGTCGGTCTGGGTCTGCTGGCCGATATTGCGCGCCCCGCTCTCCAGATAGGAGGTGACGATATTCCAGCCCACCCGCCCTTTGGTCAGATGATCGAGCGTCGACAGACGACGAGCGAAGGGGTAAGGATGCTCAAACGACAGCGAGGCGGTCAGGCCGAAGCCCAGATGCTCCGTCACCAGCGCCATTGGGGTGATCAGAGCCAGCGGATCGTTGACCGGAACCTGCGTCGCCTGGCGGATCGCCGCATCGCCGCTGCCGTTCAGCACGTCATAGATCCCCAGCACGTCGGCGATAAACAGCCCGTCGAACTTGCCGCGCTCCAGCAGCCGCGCCAGATCCACCCAGTACTCCAGATCTTTATACTGCCAGGAGCGATCCCGGGGATGCGCCCACAGGCCCGGCGACTGATGGCCGACGCAGTTCATATCGAAAGCGTTAAGACGAATTTCACGTTGTGATGACATAGCAATCTCCATAGCGCGGCCCGTCGCCGGGGCGCACGCGGCAAAATGAATCAGGGAAAAGAAAGAGAGGTATTCAGTACGCAGGACATCGGGAGTCCTGCGGGATCCCGAGCGTGAGTAACGCTTGCGCCGCCACGTCAGCGGCATGGTCGGCTACCTGCGGCAGGCCCATCAGTTCGCCAAAACGCCCGCGGGCGGCCGGACCGGCCACCAGCACCGGCAGCGCCTCAACGTGCGGCTCAGCCACTGCCCGGGAACGGCTGTCCACCTCCAGGCCCATGCCGAGGGCATCGGCGCGAATCAGGCCGCGGCGGGCGAGGTCCTGTAAAAATGGCTGGCTGTCGGTCAGGGCGCGGTGTGCGGGTCCGGTGGTCAGGATCAGGTGATCGACGCTCAGCGTCTGCACGCCGCCGCCGCGCCGCGCCAGCGTCAGACGCAGCGTTTCGCCTTCACCGCTTATCGACAGTAGCCTGGCCGCCTGCACCTGCAGACTGCCCGTGCGCTGGCGCGCCTCCAGCACCTCGGCGACCTGCGGCGCCACGCGGTAGCGGTGGACATCCCAGTAATGGCGCAGATGGCGCAGAAAACGCTGGCGATCGGCGACGCTGAGCGCCTGCCAGATCCGTTGCCCCTGCTGACGAACCGCATCCAGCACCACCTGCCAGCTCAGGCCCTGCTGCACCGCATACGCGACGTCGAGGCGGATCTGACGCAGGCGCTGACGCAGACTGCCCTGCTGATAGTCGCCAGGCCAGGTTGCCCCTGCGCCGCTCAGGTTGCCGCGCGACAGCAGGCCATGGCGCGAAAAGGCGACGATACTGCCGCGGTGGCCCAGCCGGTCCAGCGTCGCGACCGTATCGGCCATGGTTAATCCAGTGCCCATCACCGCCACCCGGGCGTGCGGGGCGATGGCATCGAGCGCGCCGGGCTGCCACGGGTTGGCAATCAGCGCCGGATGATGACGCCAGGCTTCGGCCTGTGCCGGCAGCGAAGGCGGTGGATGACTGATCGCCAGCACCAGCAGATCGGCCTTAAGCTGCAGGCCGCCGCCGGTGGTCACCATCCCCTGATGAAAAGCGAGCGCCCGATCGCGCAGGTGGCGAAGCCGTCCGCCGCTGGACGCCGCGGCGTCGGCAAAACGCTGCGCCACATAGCGACCAAACTGGCCGCGCTGAGGGTAGACGGAACCGTCCGGGCGCAGCGCCTGCACATCGACGGTAAAGGCAGGCTGATGGCGGTACCAATGATCGAAGGCGCCCTCTTCGTCGCCGGCCAGCTGCATGCGAGCGGCCGGAACGTTAATCCGGTGCGTCGGCTCCGCAGTGGAGTAGGCCACCCCGGCCCCGGGGGACTGGCGCGGCTCCAGCAGCGTCACGCGCACCCCGTTCGGCGCCAGGCGCAGCAGCTCAATCGCCACCGCCGCGCCGCTAAAGCCGCCGCCGATAATCACGATATGCGGTTCTGCACTCATCGCTGCCCTCCTCCGGTATGCTGTCTCATGGTCGCGCTCCGGGCCATCAGCTGGCGCTGACCTGGCGCACCGGGCGCTTATCGCCGCCGATGGTTTCGCCAAACGGACCGGTGTTCACGCTACGCGCCTTCGACGAGGCCCCGTTTTCCAGCGGCAACAGAGGCATCACCAGCTCAGCAAAGCGGTGCGCTTCTTCCAGATGTGGGTAGCCGGAGAAGATAAAGTTGCTGATGCCGAGCGCCTGATATTCGCGGATGCGTTCCGCTACCTGCTGCGGATTACCTACCAGCGCGGTACCCGCGCCGCCGCGCACCAGTCCGACGCCGGCCCACAGATTGGGCGCAATGCGCAGATTATCGCGCGATCCCTGATGCAGGGCGCTCATCCGCGCCTGGCCGGCCGAGTCCATGCGGGCGAAGATCTTTTGCGCCTGGGCAATGGTATCGTCGTCAAGATGGGCGATCAGCCGGTCGGCGGCGGCCCATGCCTCTTCTTCCGTTTCGCGCACAATGACGTGCAGACGAATGCCGTACTGCAGGGTGCGTCCGCGGGCCGCGGCGCGCTCGCGCACCACCGCCAGCTTCTCCGCCACCAGTTCCGGGGGTTCGCCCCACGTCAGATAGCTGTCGATCTGCTCGGCCGCCACATCAATGGCCGCATCAGAAGAGCCGCCGAAATAGAGCGGCGGGCCATTCTCCTGCACCGGCGGGAACAACACCTCAGCGCCTTCCACGTGAATATGCTCGCCGTGATAATCCACTTTTTCCCCGCGCAGCAGGCGGGTGTAAACATCAAGAAATTCGCGGGTCACCTGATAGCGCTCGCTGTGGCTGAGGAAGATACCGTCGCCTTTGTTTTCCACCGGGTCGCCGCCGGTAACGACGTTGATCAGCAGCCGACCTTCCGATAAACGGTCGAGGGTGGCCGCCATCCGCGCCGCCAGGGTTGGCGGCTGCAGGCCCGGTCTGACCGCCACCAGATAGCGCAGACGGCGGGTCAACGGCGCCAGCGCCGAGGCCACCAGCCACGAATCTTCACAGCTTTTACCGGTGGGGATCAGCACGCCGTAGTAGCCCAGGCTGTCGGCTGCCAGCGCCACCTGCTGCAGATAAGGTAAATCGACCGGGCGTCCACCCTCGGTGGTACCCAGATAACGGCCATCGCCATGGGTAGGTAAGAACCAGAAGACATTGATCTTGTCGGGAGCTTGCTGCGTCATTATCTATTTCCTATATAACCATATCCGATATTTATCGAAGAGATGTTTTAATTTGGTTATATGAGTGTTAGCGATAATCATGCCAATGGTGAATAAAAAATTAATCTTTTAAAATCAATGCACTGAAAACGGCTTCGCCGCGCCGCGCTGTTGCAAATCGCGCAGCCGCCGCGCATCCGCTGGCGCATTTGCAACAGCCGCGGGCCTTCCCCCTCTGGTTTCTGCGGCCGCCGCAGGATAAGTTCAGAGCATCAACGATCGGAGGCCCTCTATGCTGAACCCAGAATCCCCTTCCACCGCTCCCGCGCTGATCGACCCGGCGTCGAAGGCCTTCCAGAGCCTGCTGGACAAACTCGCGCCAACGGAGGCGACCGTGCTGATCGTGGGCGAAACCGGCACCGGCAAGGAGGTGGTGGCCCGCTATCTCCATCATCACAGCGCCCGTCGCCAGCAGCCGTTTCTGGCCGTTAACTGCGGCGCGCTGACCGAGAGCCTCGCCGAAGCCGAACTGTTCGGCCATGAGAAAGGCGCCTTCACCGGCGCGCAGCAGGGACAGCCCGGCTGGTTTGAAGCCGCGGAAGGGGGGACGCTGCTGCTGGACGAGATCGGCGAATTAAGCCTGCCGCTGCAGGTCAAGCTGCTGCGAGTGCTGCAGGAGCGTGAAATTACCCGCGTCGGCTCACGCAAAGCGATTAAAGTGAATGTCCGGGTGATTGCCGCCACCCACGTTGACCTGGCCCAGGCGATCCGCGAGCGCCGCTTTCGCGAGGATCTCTACTATCGACTGAATATCGCGGTGGTGCCGCTGCCGCCGCTGCGCCAGCGTCGGCAGGATATCCCGCTGCTGGCGCACCACTTTTTATCACTCTACGCCCGGCGCCTCGGGCGGCCAACCCTGCGTCTGGCGCCGGAATCACTGGCCCGGCTGATGGACTATTCGTGGCCGGGCAATATTCGCGAGCTGGAAAACACCCTGCACAACGCGGTGCTGCTCAGTAAAGAAGAGGAGATCAGTCCTGCCCAGCTGCGCCTGGCGACGCTCAACGACGCCCCGGGGCCGGCGAGCGATCATGAACTGGACGACTTTATTCGCCACCAGCTGGCGCTTCCCGGCGAGCCGCTGTGGCAGCGAGTGACCAGCGCCCTGATTCGCCACGCCATGGCACATTGCGACGATAACCAGAGCCAGGCGGCCGCGCTGTTGGGGATCAGCCGGCATACCTTGCGCACCCAGCTCGCTAACCTCGGGCTGATCAAAAGCCGCCGCCGCCCGCCTGCGCCGCCGCGGGCGTTCGCCAACGCAGCCGGGGCCGATCGCGAACTGCGCATTGGCTACCAGCGCTTCGGCAGCCTCGGGATCCTGAAAGCCCGTCAGAGCCTGGAAACCGCCTTCGCCAGCCTCGGCGTCAACGTGCTGTGGAGTGAGTTTCCTGCCGGACCGCAGCTCCTCCACGCCCTCGCCTGCAACGAGATCGACTTCGGCACCACCGGAGAAGCACCGCCGGTGTTTGCCCAGGCCAGCAATAGCGAACTGATGTACGTGGCGTGGGAGCCGCCGGCGCCGCGCAGCGTGGCGATGGTCGTCCCGCAGGAGAGCGACATTCGCCAGCTCAGCGATCTGCGCGGTAAACGCATCGCCCTCAATAAAGGGTCGAATGTCCACTGGCTGCTGCTGCAGATCCTCGAGGACGCCGGCCTGGGTCTGAACGATGTGCGGGTGGTCTATACCCCGCCGAAATATCCGCTGACCGCCAGCGACTATCTGGCGGTTGACGCCTGGATGATGTGGGATCCGCTGCTCAGCGACGCCGAACACACCGGCGAGCTGCGGGTGGTCGCCAGCGGCGAAGGCCGGGTCAACAACCATCAGTTTTATCTTTCGCGACGGGACTACCTCGCTCAGCATGGCGATATCATGCGCCGCCTGCTGACGGAGCTGACCCACACCGGGCAGTTTATCGACTCGCATCGCGGCGAAGCGGCCCGCTTACTCTCGGCAGAGCTGGGGATCGACGCCCGGTCGCTGAGCATGGCCCTCGCCCGCCGCAGCCATCGCCCGCGGCCGATGGATCTGTCGGTGATCCGCGCCCAGCAGACCATCGCCGATCGCTTTTACGCCCTCGGGCTTATCGCCAAACCGGTCCCGGTGCGCGAAGCGGTGTGGTACGGCGAACCCGCGCCGGACGTCATCAGACCGCTGATGGCGGTCAGTTAGCGAAATTTGCGCGTTATCTTCCTGATTGTTCAGGCGCAGATAGCCTCGATCTGATGGCGATGTTACCCTAAAGACGCTGAGAATAAGGGGGTATCTGTGGCTGTTCATCTGTTAATCGTCGACGCGTTAAATCTGATCCGCCGCATCCACGCGGTGCAGGGTTCACCCTGCGTCGATACCTGCCTGCATGCCCTGGAGCAGCTGATCGTCCACAGTCAGCCCACCCACGCAGTGGCGGTGTTCGATGATGAGGATCGCGACCACGGCTGGCGCCACCAGCGCCTGCCGGAGTACAAAGCCGGCCGCGCGCCGATGCCGGAGACGCTGGTCGCCGAGATGCCGGCGCTGCGGGCCGCCTTCGAACAGCGGGGGATCCGCTGCTGGGCCTCGCCGGGCAGCGAAGCAGACGATCTCGCCGCCACCCTGGCGGTGAAGGTGGCCCAGGCGGGCCATCAGGCCACCATTGTCTCCACCGACAAAGGCTACTGCCAGCTGCTGTCGCCCACCATCCGCATCCGCGACTAGTTTCAGAAGCGCTGGCTGGACGCCCCCTTCATCGCCAGCGAGTTCGGCGTCAGCCCGCAGCAGCTGGCGGATTACTGGGGGCTGGCGGGGATCAGCAGCTCGAAGGTGCCGGGCGTGGCGGGCATTGGACCCAAAAGCGCCGCCCAGCTGCTGAACGAGTTTCAGGACCTGGAGGGGCTGTACGCCCGTCTGGCCGAGGTCCCGGAGAAGTGGCGCAAAAAGCTGGCCGCGCATCAGGAGATGGCCTTCACCTGCCGGGAGGTGGCCCGCCTGCAGACCGACCTCCAGCTGGACGGCAATCTGCAGCAGCTGCGGCTGACGCGCTGACCTTCGTTAAGAGGTGCGCCGGTGCAGGGTGACTGCCTCCGGCACTGCCTGCTTTACCCGGGCCAGGCAATCACCAGGCCGCCTGATATAACCCGACGATATCCGCCAGGCTCGCCTCGCGCGGGTTGCCGCCGGTACACACATCCGCCAGCGCCGGAATATCCTCTTTCCTGACGCCCACCTCGCGCAGATGGCCGGGAATACCGACATCGCGGTTAAGCTGGCAGACCGCCTCTACTGCCGCCTCGCGCGCGGCGGTCAGGCTTAACGCTTCCACCCTGACGCCCATCGCCCGGGCGATGTCGCGATATTTTTCCCCGGTCGCCTCAGCATTAAAGCGCATCACGTGCGGCAGCAGGATGGCATTCGCCACGCCGTGCGGCGTGTTGTAAAAAGCGCCGAGCGGATGCGCCATACCGTGTACCAGGCCAAGCCCAACGTTGGAAAATCCCATCCCCGCCACATACTGGCCGAGCGCCATAGCTTCCCCCGCGCCGGCGTCGCCGGCAACCGAGCCGCGCAGCGCGCCGGCGATGATCTCGATGGCCTTGATGTGCAGAGCATCGGTCAAAGCCCAGGCGCCGCGAGTGAGGTACCCTTCGATAGCATGCGTCAGGGCGTCCACGCCGGTAGCCGCCTTCAGCGCCGGCGGCATAGCGTCCATCATATCGGCATTGATAAAGGCCACCTGCGGGATATCATGCGGGTCGACACAGACGAATTTGCGCCGCTGTTCTTCATCAGTGATGACATAGTTAATCGTCACCTCCGCCGCGGTACCCGCGGTGGTCGGCACCGCGAAGATCGGCACGCTGGGCTGACGGGTGGGCGACAGCCCCTCGAGGCTACGGACATCGGCGAATTCCGGGTTACGCTGAATAATACCGATCGCCTTACAGGTATCCTGCGGCGAACCGCCGCCGATGGCGATCAGGTAATCCGCCCCGCTGCGTTGAAAGGCCTGCAGCCCCTGCTGGACCACGGCGATGGTCGGGTTAGGGATCACGTCGCTGAATATATCCCATGCCAGCCCGGCGGCATCCAGTTTGTCGGTGACTTTCGCCGCCACGCCGCAGCGGGCGAGAGTGCTGTCAGTGACGATCAATGCTTTACGATAACCGCGCCGCACCGCTTCAACGGTTAATGCGTTTATCGCCCCCCGGCCAAACCATGCCGTTTCATTGAGGATCATTCTGTTTGCCATCGTGGCTCTCCTGTTAGCGTTGCGGCATCACTCTTCAATGCGTAATCCGTAGGTTTTGAACTTCTCCAGCACGATGGCGATCGCCTCGTCATCCAGCACCGGGACCGGGTCGGTAATCGCCAGCGTACTGAGGTAGAGCTGGGCCAGGACCTCCACTTCATGCGCCAGCCAGAGCGCTTTCTCCAGGCTGGCCTCGCAGGCGATCAGGCCGTGATGCTGCAGCAGCGTGGCTTTGCGGTGCTTCAGCGCCACCGCGACATGCTCAGACAGTTCGCGGGTGCCGAAGGTGGCATAGGGCGCGCAGGGGATCGAATTCCCGCCGGCCGCGGCGATCATATAGTGGATGGCCGGGATGGGCCGGTTGAGGATCGACACCGCCGTACAATGGACAGCGTGATTGTGGACCACCGCCTGGGCATCGGGTCGCGTCTGGTAGGCCGCCTGATGAAAACGCCATTCGCTGGAGGGCAGTTTTCCCTGCTCATGCTGGCCCTCGGCATCAATAAAGACGATCTTGTCTTCCGTCAGCTTTTCATATGGGATACCGGTAGGGGTGATCAGCATTCCTCCCTGATAGCGCACGCTGACATTGCCGGCGGTCCCCTGATTTAACCCCAGGCGGGTCATTTCCAGGCAGGTATCGATAATCTGCCGGGCCAGTCTGTTTCTTTCCATTGCGTTCCTCTTTTGGTGACTCATCATCCATCAACGGCAGAGCAACAGAAATATCGTCGGCTACCGTGGGATAGGGTGAATAATGGTCTTCATCATCAACCTGAATATTCAAAGGGGAATTTTCATGATTATTTTTTGTGAGCCGCGTCAATTATTCCGCCATGAATAAAGCAACCATGCCCATTACGAGAGAGATTAAAATGCCCGTTCTTAATAATATTTCATCAAGCGGGCATTTTATTTCTTTGTAACATTTGCCCGTTTTCCACAATATATATTCATTCGGTCATTAGCGTTGTGGTTTTGTGAATTTATTTTTTCAAACGGTCAGCGTTTTTGAAAAATTAAAGTGACAATAATCACATAAAATGGCCCACAGTACGTTAAGTGTGACCATCATCATATTAACAGGCGGTTTTTATTTGAAAATGAAGCCATGAGTTCCGCCGTGACTTTCATTTCACTCACCGGCGCGTCACCTGAGCTCACTTAATTTTGCGGTCTGCTGCAGCACCAGACTGCGCCCTGAATGCTGTTGTAAATGCTTCTGAACTGATGAGGACGCTATGGGAAACACAACGATACCAACGCAAAGTTACCGCGCCATGGAGAGCGGGCAGAGTAAGAGCTACATTATTCCTTTCGCTCTGCTGTGCTCCCTCTTTTTTCTGTGGGCCGTGGCTAATAATCTGAATGATATTTTATTACCGCAATTTCAACAGGCCTTTACCCTGACTAACTTCCAGGCCGGATTAATTCAATCGGCCTTTTACTTTGGCTATTTTATTATTCCCATCCCCGCCGGGATGTTGATGAAAAAATTCAGCTACAAAGCCGGCATCCTTACGGGTCTGTTTTTATATGCCTGCGGCGCCGCGCTGTTCTGGCCTGCCGCCGAAGTGATGAATTACACCTTATTTCTCATTGGATTATTTATTATCGCTGCCGGGCTTGGCTCTCTGGAAACCGCGGCCAACCCGTTTGTCACCGTCCTCGGTCCGGAAAGCGGCGGTCACTTCCGCCTTAATCTGGCCCAGACCTTTAACTCATTCGGCGCCATTATTGCCGTGGTATTTGGCCAGAGTCTTATTTTGTCTAACGTCCCGCATCAGCCGCAGGAGGTGCTGGATAAAATGACGCCGGAACAGCTCAGCGCCTGGAAGCACAGTCTGGTCCTGTCGGTACAAACCCCCTATATGATTATCGTGGCCATTGTCCTGCTGGTCGCCCTGCTGATCGTCTGCACCCGCTTCCCCTCCCTGCAAAGCGATGACCACAGCGACAGCGCGCAGAGCACTTTTTTCGCCTCGCTGACGCGCCTGATGCGCATCCGCCACTGGCGCTGGGCGGTACTGGCCCAGTTCTGCTACGTCGGCGCGCAAACCGCCTGCTGGAGCTACCTGATTCGCTACGCTATCGAAGAGATCCCGGGCATGACGGCCGGTTTCGCCGCCAACTACCTGACCGCCACCATGGTCTGCTTCTTTATCGGCCGTTTTACCGGCACCTGGCTTATCCGCCGCTTCGCGCCGCACAACGTGCTCGCTATCTATGCGTTTATCGCCATGCTGCTCTGTTTGCTCTCCGCCTTCAGCGGCGGCCACGTCGGTTTGCTGGCCCTGACCCTGTGCAGCGCCTTTATGTCCATTCAGTACCCGACCATCTTCTCGCTGGGGATTAAGCATCTGGGCCAGGACACCAAATATGGCTCGTCATTTATCGTCATGACCATTATCGGCGGCGGGATAGTTACCCCGGTGATGGGCTTTGTCAGCGACGCCGCCGGCAATATCCCGACCGCCGAACTGGTCCCGGCGCTGTGCTTCGCCATCATCTTTATTTTTGCCCGTTTCCGTTCACAAGCGGCGACGAACTAAACCTGTTATCCGCATAACCTGAGGGATCTGTAATGAAAAAAATCAGCTTACCGAAGATCGGTATTCGTCCGGTAATCGATGGTCGTCGCATGGGGGTCCGCGAGTCGCTGGAAGCGCAAACCATGAACATGGCGAAAGCCACCGCCGCGCTTATCAGCGAGAAACTGCGCCACGCCTGCGGCGCCCGGGTGGAGTGCGTGATTGCCGATACCTGCATCGCCGGTATGGCCGAGTCGGCCGCCTGTGAAGAGAAATTCAGCAGCCAGAACGTCGGCGTCACCATCACCGTCACCCCCTGCTGGTGCTACGGCAGCGAAACCATCGACATGGATCCGCTGCGCCCGAAGGCCATCTGGGGCTTTAACGGCACCGAGCGTCCGGGGGCGGTCTATCTGGCCGCGGCGCTGGCGGCCCATAGCCAGAAAGGGATCCCGGCGTTCTCCATCTACGGACATGACGTGCAGGATGCCGATGACACGTCGATCCCAGCGGATGTCGAAGAAAAGCTGTTGCGCTTCGCACGCGCCGGCCTGGCTGTCGCCAGTATGAAAGGGAAAAGCTATCTGTCGCTGGGCGGCGTCTCAATGGGCATCGCCGGATCTATCGTCGACCACAACTTTTTTGAGTCCTGGCTCGGCATGAAGGTGCAGGCTGTCGACATGACGGAGCTGCGCCGGCGAATCGATCAAAAAATCTATGATGAAACCGAGCTGGAGATGGCGCTGGCGTGGGCGGATAAACACTTCCGCTACGGCGAAGATCAGAACGCTGAGCAGTATAAGCGCAATGAAACGCAGAGCCGCGCGGTGCTGAAAGAGAGCCTGCTGATGGCGATGTGCATCCGCGACATGATGCAGGGCAACCCGAAGCTCGCAGAAAAAGGGCTGGTGGAGGAGTCGCTGGGTTACAACGCCATCGCCGCCGGTTTCCAGGGTCAGCGCCACTGGACCGATCAATACCCCAATGGCGATACCGCCGAAGCGCTGCTCAACAGCTCTTTTGACTGGAACGGGGTGCGCGAACCGTTTGTCGTCGCTACCGAAAACGACAGCCTCAACGGCGTGGCCATGCTGATGGGCCATCAGCTCACCGGCACCGCCCAGGTGTTTGCCGACGTACGCACCTACTGGTCGCCGGATGCCGTTGAACGGGTCACCGGGCAGCCGCTCACCGGGCGGGCGGAGCACGGCATCATTCACCTGATTAACTCCGGCTCTGCGGCGCTGGACGGCTCCTGCCAGCAGCGCGACGCGCAGGGCAATCCGACGATGAAACCCCACTGGGAGATTGAGCAGAGCGAGGCGGATGCCTGCCTCGCGGCGACCGAATGGTGCCCGGCGATCCACGAATACTTCCGCGGCGGCGGCTTCTCTTCCCGCTTCCTGACCGAAGGCGGCGTGCCGTTCACCATGACCCGGGTGAACATCATCAAAGGTCTGGGGCCGGTGCTGCAAATTGCCGAAGGCTGGAGCGTAGCGCTGCCCAAAGCGATGCACGACCAGCTCGACGCCCGCACCAACTCCACCTGGCCCACCACCTGGTTTGCCCCACGCCTGACCGGCAAGGGCCCGTTCAGCGATGTGTACTCGGTGATGGCCAACTGGGGCGCCAACCACGGCGTGCTGACCATCGGCCACGTTGGCGCAGATTTCATTACCCTCGCCGCCATGCTGCGCATTCCGGTCTGCATGCACAACGTGGAAGAGGCGAAAATCTATCGCCCTTCCGCCTGGGCCGCGCACGGCATGGATATCGAGGGCCAGGACTACCGCGCCTGCCAGAACTACGGGCCGCTGTATAAGCGTTAACAGGTTGGTTTCGCCCGGAGGAGCAGGCTTACCTGGCCTACAGACGCGCGCGGTCTGTAGGCCGGATAAGCGCTGCGCCATCCGGCAATGTTGTTTCGGGAGTCACTATGAAGCAAGACGTTATCCTGGTCCTCGACTGCGGCGCCACGAACGTGCGGGCGATGGCCGTGGATCGACAAGGGAACATTATCGCCCGCGCCGCAACGGCGAACGCCAGCGACATCGCGGCGGAAAAAAGCGACTGGCACCAGTGGTCGCTGGAGGCCATTATGCAGCGCTTTGCCGACTGCTGTCGGCAGATCCATGACCAGCTGGCCTCCTGCACGGTGCGCGGCATCACCGTCACGACCTTTGGCGTCGATGGCGCGTTGGTGGATGAGCAGGGCGCCCTGCTGTATCCGATCATCAGCTGGAAATGCCCGCGCACCGCGGCGGTGATGGAGAATATCAGCCAGTATATGCCCGCGCGCCAGCTGCAGCAGATAGCCGGCGTCGGCGCGTTTGCGTTCAACACCCTGTATAAGCTGGTGTGGCTGAAAGAGAACCACCCGCAGCTGCTGGCGCAGGCCCATGCCTGGCTGTTTATTTCATCGCTGATCAACCATCGGCTGACCGGGGAGTTCACCACCGACCTCACCATGGCGGGCACCAGCCAGATGCTCGATCTCCGGCAGCGCGATTTCAGCGCGCCGATCCTGCAGGCGACCGGCCTGCCGCGCCGCCTGTTCCCGCGGCTGGTTGAAGCAGGCCAGCCGATCGGCGCCCTGCTGCCGGAGGCCGCTGCGCTGCTGGGCCTCCCCGTCGGGATCCCGGTTATCTCGGCCGGGCATGACACCCAGTTCGCTCTGTTTGGCGCCGGCGCCGGGCAGGATGAGCCGGTGCTCTCCTCCGGGACCTGGGAGATCCTGATGGTGCGCAGCGCGCAGGTCGACACCTCGCTGCTCTGTGACTACAGCGGCTCCACCTGCGAGCTGGACAGCCAGCCGGGCCGCTATAACCCGGGTATGCAGTGGCTGGCCTCCGGCGTGCTCGAGTGGGTGCGCAAACTGCTGTGGAGCGCTGACACCCCATGGCAGACGCTGATTGACGAAGCGCAGGCGATCCCGCCCGGCGCCCAGGGCGTCAGGATGCAGTGCGACCTGCTCGCCAGCCAGCACGCCGGCTGGCAGGGCGTCACGCTCAACACCACCCGCGGCCATTTTTACCGCGCCGCGCTGGAGGGGTTAAGCGATCAGCTGGCGCAGCATCTGCAAACCCTGGAAAAAATCGGCGGCTTCAGGGCGAAAGAGCTGCTGCTGGTGGGCGGCGGCAGCCGCAACGCGCTATGGAACCAGATCAAGGCCAACCGACTCGGGATACCGATCAAAGTCCTCGACGATGCCGAAACCACCGTGGCCGGCGCGGCGATGTTTGGCTGGTATGGCGTGGGCGAGTTCTCTTCGCCAGAACAGGCCAGAGCGCAGGTCGCGTACCGCTACCGCTATTTCTGGCCGCAAACTGAACCTGAACTGATAGAGGAAGCCTGAGATGCTCAAAACCATTTCCCCGCTGATATCGCCGGAACTGCTGAAAGTGCTGGCCGAAATGGGCCATGGGGATGAAATCATTTTTTCCGATGCCCATTTCCCGGCGCACAGCATGGGGCCGCAGGTGATCCGCGCCGATGGCCTGCGAGTCAGCGATCTGCTGCAGGCGATTATCCCGCTGTTCGAATTAGACAGCTATGCGCCGCCGGTGGTGATGATGGCCGCCGTCGAAGGCGATGCGCTCGACCCGACGGTGGAACAGCGCTATCGGCAGGCGCTATCGGCGCAGGCCCCCTGCCCGGATATCGTGCGGATTGACCGCTTTGCCTTCTACGACCGGGCGCAAAAAGCCTTTGCGATCGTTATCACAGGAGAGTGCGCTAAGTACGGAAATATCCTTTTAAAAAAAGGAGTCACGCCGTAATCTCATGCCGGAGCGTCTGCCTGATGCAGACGCTCAATCAATGATGGGATGAGAATAAATGAAAGCAGCCCGCCAGCAGGCGATCGTCGATCTCCTGATCACCCACAGCAGCCTGACCACCGAAACGTTGTCAAAACAGCTCAACGTCAGCAGGGAAACTATTCGCCGCGATCTGAGCGAGCTGCAGGCGCAGGGCAAAGTGCTGCGTAACCACGGCCGCGCCAAAGTGATCCACCAGCGCAGCCAGGACAGCGGCGATCCTTTCCACATGCGCCTGAAAAGCCATTACGCGCATAAAGCCGACATCGCCCGCGAAGCGCTGGCCTGGATTGACGAAGGGATGGTGATCGCCCTCGATGCCAGCTCCACCTGCTGGTATCTCGCCCGCCAGCTGCCGGACCGCCCGCTGCACGTCTTTACCAACAGCCAGCCCATCTGCCAGGAGCTGGCCAAACGCGACCAGATCACGCTCACCTGCTCCGGCGGCACTCTGCAGCGGAAATATGGCTGCTACGTGAACCCGGCGCTGATTTCCCAGCTGAAATCGCTGGAGATCGATCTGTTTATTTTTTCCTGCGAAGGCATCGACCCGCAGGGCGCGCTGTGGGACTCCAATGCGTTCAATGCCGACTTCAAATCGATCCTGCTTAAGCGTGCGGCGCAGTCGCTACTGCTGATCGACAAAAGCAAGTTCAACCGCTCCGGCGAGGCGAGGATTGGTCATCTGGATGACGTGACGCATATTGTGTCGGATGCGCCGCAGCCTTAAGGGGAAGGCCGGAGGACGCGCACGCGTCTCCGGCCTGAGGGGGAAGGATTAACGCTCGTCGCGACGTCCGCCGACGGCGGCCCACAGGCGGCGCACGTGAACGGTCACTTCTTCACGATCGTGATACAGCTGACGCGCCTGGATCTGGGCGTTAACGCCGTGCTCGTCCAGCTGGGCCTGAATATAGGCCAGATTCTGCGACACCTCTTCATAGCGCTTTTTCATCGGCAGCTTGAGGTTGAAGATGGTCTCCCGGCACCAGCCGTTGACCAGCCACTGCGCCATCAGCGCCGCCACCTTCGCCGGTTTCTCCACCATATCGCAGACCATCCACGAGATGTTGTTGCGGTTCGGACGATAGCGGAAACCGTCTTCGCGCAGCCAGGTCACCTGGCCGGTATCCATCAGGCTCTGGGCCATCGGGCCGTTATCGACCGAAGAGACCCACATGTTGCGCTTCACCAGCTGATAGGTCCAGCCGCCCGGGCAGGCGCCGAGATCGACGGCATACATGCCGTTCGCCAGACGCTCGTCCCACTCGTCCGCCGGAATAAAGACGTGGAACGCCTCTTCCAGCTTGAGGGTGGAACGGCTCGGGGCGTCGGACGGAAACTTCAGCCGCGGAATGCCCATATAGAACGGTGAGTTGTTGTTGCTGTATGAGTAGCCGGTATAGCAGCAGCCGGGGGCGATAAAGAACACATGCACCACCGGCCGCTTTGGCGTTTCATAGTTGGTCAGCACGCCCGCCTCGCGCAGCGCCGCGCGTAACGGCACCGTAAACTTGCGGCAGAACTTCATCAGCTCTTTGCTTTCGTTGGTATCCGCCACTTCCACACGCAGCTCGCCACCCTTCTCCACCACGCCCTGCAGCATGCCGACGATCGGGGTTATGCGATCCTCCGGCGGCAGGTCGCGCAGCAGTTCGCCGACCACAAACATCTGTCGGGCGAAAATCAGCGAGCTGAACGGCAGATCGCGCACCAGCTTCTCGCCGTCGTCCTGCTGATAACCTTCAAAAATTACATAGCCAGAGTCTTCTTTGACCCGGGCAAAACCAAACACCTCAAGGCGGGCTGCCTTATCGGTAATTTCTGCTGCGCACTCTTTCTCAAACCCAGGGCGACAATAGAGGACAACCTTATTCATGAACAACGCCCTTACGTTTCAGACGAATTGCACCAATTAACATTAAAACCCAACCGGCGAGGAAGCTTACGCCGCCCACCGGGGTCACGAACGCCCACAGACGTAAATGAGAGAGCGCCAGACAATAGAGGCTGCCGCTGAACAGCACGGTCCCTAACGCCAGAAATACGCTGCTCCAGTAGAACCAGATACTGATCCGACGCTGCATCGCCACCGCCAGACCAAAAATCGCCAGGGTATGGAAGGCCTGATACTCCAGGCCGGTATGGATCCAGGCCATCTCCGCCGCGCCGAGCGATTGACTTAAGACATGCGCGCCAAAGGCGCCCAGAGCCACAAAGATAAAGCCGCTAATCGCGGCGAATATCAGCATAAAACGGCTGGTCATGTTGTTACCCTACAAGTAATTATTGTTCATAACGAAAGCGGAATTTTTCTTGTTCACTTGCCGCTTTCGCCAGGATCCACTGCCGGAAAGCGGCTATTTTACCCAGTTCTGCCTGACTGTCATGGCAAACAAGGTAAAACGCATTCTTACTGACCAGAACATCATTAAACGGACACACCAGACGACCGGCTTCAATTTCGGACTGCGCCATGACGTTGTTGGCCAGCGCCACGCCCTGCCCGTGAATGGCCGCCTGCAGCACCATCGCGCTATGGCTGAAAATCGGCCCCTGCTGCACATTAATATGGCTTAGACCAAGCTGACGGGTATAAGTTTGCCAGTCGCGGCGGGACGCATCGTGAAGCAGGGTATGTTGCGCCAGATCGGCAGGCGTTTTCAATGCTTTGTCGCCGGTGAGCAAGAGCGGGGAACAGACCGGCAGCAGATACTCGGCGTACAATTTTTCCACACGCAGGCCCGGCCAGTTGCCGCGACCATAAAAAATCGCCACATCGACATCGTCCGCCAGCTTATCCTCCTGACGGTCCACCGCCTGGATCCTGACGTCGATTCCCGGATAAGCTGAGTTAAAGCTTGTGAGTCTTGGCACCAGCCACTGAATGGCGAAACTTGGCAATAAACTGACCGTTAATGCCCCTTTGGCGCTGCGCGCCTGCAGTTTACGCGTCGCTTCCGTCAGTTGCGAAAAAATCTCTTTAATATCCTGAAAATAGCTCTGCCCTTCTTCCGTTAACAGCAGCGAACGATTGCGCCGACGGAACAGCTTAAGGCCCAGAAAATCCTCGAGAGACTTGATTTGATGGCTGACTGCGGCCTGCGTCACAAAAAGCTCATCGGCTGCCCGAGTGAAGCTGAGATGACGTGCGGCTGCATCAAAAACACGTAATGCATTCAGAGGTGGTAATCGCTTCGACATGGTTATTCTGGCTTAGATGTTAACTCGATTTAACAAATAGGAAACAATGATTAACCTATTAGTTTTTTTTATCTGAGCCATTATAAATTGTCCGTTGAGGTTCTACCAGCAAATACCTATAGTGGCGGCACTTCCTGAGCCGGAACGAGAAGCTTTTTTTGGAATGCGTGTTCCATCAAGCTTTTGGCTTACGGTTGTGATGTTGTGTTGTTGTGTTTGCAATTGGTCTGTTTTTGCAGACCCTGGTAGCAAAGCTACCCCTTTTCACTTCCTGTACATTTACCCTGTCTGTCCATAGTGATTTAATGTAGCACCGCAACGCGCGGTGCTTTTTTTTGCCTTTTTACTGCCTTACTCGTCCAGTTCACCCAGTTGTTTCACGTCAGAGCGATTGATCTGCTGTTTGTTGCCCCACGCGTCTTTATACGAGATCATGCCAGTGTCATTATCGGTTTGCGGTTTCCCGTCGGTAACGATGGTCCGCCCATCATTGGTATGCATCACATAGTTAGAGGAACAGGCGCTCAGGCCTAAAGTCAGCATACAGGCAGAGATAATCGCAGCGGCCTTAGTCATTTTCATTCTTCTCTCCTTACGGCTATTTATACTATTCGTAACTCGTTAAGTAATAGGTTAAAACACAAACCCAACACTTTTCAGCATAACCCTCTTTGACCGACGTGGAGTCACATTCGGACAATTCCACAGGACGCAGAGACCTTGTCACGCCCGGCAAATTGCGCGACGATCGCGGTATTGATACGAGGAATTCCATGAACGCATTCAACCCGGCGCACTTTCGCGCGCAGTTTCCGGCGCTGGCCGATGCCGGCGTCTATCTCGACAGCGCGGCGACAGCGCTCAAACCGCTGGCGGTGATCGACGCCAGCGACCAGTTTTATCGCCTGAGCGCCGGCAATGTCCATCGCAGCCAGTTCGCCGCCGCCCAGCGGCTGACCGAGCGCTACGAGGCGGCCCGCGATCGCGTGGCGGTGTGGCTTAACGCCCCTTCCGGCAAAGATATCGTCTGGACGCGGGGGACCACCGAGGCCATCAATATGGTGGCGCAGAGCTACGTCCGGCCGCGCCTGCAGCCTGGCGATGAAATTATCGTTAGCGAAGCCGAGCATCATGCCAACCTCGTGCCCTGGCTGATGGTGGCCGGGCAGACCGGCGCCAGAGTGGTCAAGCTGCCGCTTGGCGCCGACCGCCTGCCGGATATCGCCAGCCTCAGCGCGCTGATTACCCCGCGCAGCCGGGTGCTGGCCATCGGTCAGATGTCCAACGTCACCGGCGGCTGCCCGGACCTGGCGCAGGCTATCCGCCTTGCTCACGCCGCCGGGATGGTGGTGATGGTTGATGGCGCCCAGGGAGCGGTGCATTTCCCCGCTGACGTGCAGGCGCTGGATATCGATTTTTACGCCTTTTCCGGCCATAAGCTGTATGGCCCGACCGGGATCGGCGCCCTGTACGGCAAAAGCGAGCTGCTGGCAGCGATGTCGCCCTGGCTCGGCGGCGGGAAAATGATCGCCGAGGTCAGCTTTGACGGCTTTACGCCGCAGCCGGCCCCCTATGGCCTCGAGGCCGGTACGCCGAATGTCGCCGGGGTTATCGGCCTCAGCGCCGCGCTGGAGTGGCTGGCGCAGAGCGATATCGGCCAGGCGGAAAACTGGAGCCGCAGTCTGGCGAGCCTGGCGGAAGAGGAACTGGCGAAACGGCCGGGCTTCCGCTCTTTCCGCTGCCAGCAGTCAAGCCTGCTGGCCTTTGAATTTGAGGGTATTCATCACAGCGATCTGGTGACGCTGCTGGCGGAGTCCGGCATTGCCCTGCGCGCCGGGCAACACTGCGCCCAGCCGCTGCTGGCGGCCTTAGGGGTCAGCGGCACCCTGCGGGCCTCTTTCGCCCCCTACAATACCCAAGACGATGTTGCGGCGCTGGTCCACGCGGTGGATCGCGCCCTGGAAATTCTGGTGGATTAATGACAACTCTGCACCCCTTCGGCACAACCATTACCGACGCTACGCTGCGCCAGATCTTCGCCCCGCTGAACCAGTGGGAGGATAAATACCGTCAGCTGATTTTATTGGGCAAAAAGCTGCCGACGCTGACCGACGAGCGCAAAGCGCAGGCCCATGAGATTGCCGGCTGTGAGAACCGCGTCTGGCTGGGCTATGAGGAGGACGCCGAGGGCAGGCTGCACTTCTTTGGCGACAGCGAAGGAAGGATTGTGCGCGGTCTGCTGGCGGTACTTTTAACCGCCGTGGAAGGAAAAACCCGCGCCGGGATCCTGGCGCAGGATCCGCTGGCGCTGTTCGACGAGCTGGGGCTGCGCGGCCAGCTCAGCGCCTCGCGCAGCCAGGGCCTCAGCGCCCTGAGCGAGGCGGTGCTCGCCGCCGCCCGCGAAAGGTAATCTCACGATTTCGCTTTCCCGCCGCCGCGCCCGGTGGGGAAACTACTTTCCGGAAGCCGCAGCGTCACGCTGCGCTTTCGCCAGCATCTTCTTCAGGGCATGCGACACCGCGACGAAGCCGAAGGTCGCGGTCACCATCGTCGCCGCGCCAAAGCCGGAAGCGCAATCCATCCGCTTCGGCCCTTCCGCCGTGCTCTTCATTGCGCAGACGCTGCCGTCCGCCTGCGGGTAGACCAGCGCTTCCGTAGAGAAGACGCAGTCTACACCGAGCTTACCTTTGCTGTTTTTCACCACCCCAAACTGGCTTTTCAGCCGCTCTCGCAGTTTGGCCGCCAGCGGATCCTGGATGGTCTTCGCCAGGTCCGCGACCTGGATCTGCGTTGGGTCAATCTGACCACCCGCCCCGCCGGTAGTCACCAGCGGCACCTTGTAGCGGCGACACCAGGCGATAAGCGCCGCTTTCGGCCGGACGCTATCGATCGCGTCGATAACATAGCTAAAGCCGACGCCAAGATATTCCGCCACGTTTTCCGGGGTCACGAAATCATCCACCACCGTCACCCGACACTCCGGGTTGATCAGGCGAATACGCTCCGCCATCACCTCCGCTTTCGCCAGTCCGACGTTGCCGCTGAGGGCGTGGATCTGACGATTGGTGTTGGTGACGCAGACATCGTCCATATCGATAAGGGTGATCGCCCCGATGCCGGTCCGCGCCAGCGCTTCCGCCGCCCAGGAGCCGACCCCGCCGATCCCGACCACGCAGACGTGGGCGTCGGCAAAACATTGCAGCGCTTTTTCACCATATAAACGTGCCGTACCGCCAAAACGCTGGCGCCAGGCATCGCTGATTACAACAGACATAGAACCTCAGAACAAAATGACAGCGCCCGGAGGCCGCCGTAAACGGCGTCATCCGGGCGCCCTGGTCAACAGGCATGGCCAGGGGAGTTAGCCGCTAAAAACATTCCCCGCGCCCGGGGCGTTTTTCAGCACCCATACGCGGCCGTAGTGGTTATACCAGCCGGCACGGTGGCCCGCGTCAGGCCCAATGCCCTGATAGATGTCGAAATGCTGACCTTTGATGGCCCCGCCGACGTCGAGGGCGACCATCAGGCGCAGTTCGTACTGGCCGTTAAACTTGCCGTTATTATCCAGCAGAGGCACCTCGGCCAGCAAGGTGGTTCCTGGCGGAATAATCGACCGGTCGGAGGCCACCGAGGCGCGGCCGATCAGCGGCACAGCGCTGGCCCCTTTCACCGGCGCGAAAGACTGCGGTTTAAAGAACACGAACGACGGGTTCTGCTCCAGCAGCTCGCGCACTTCCGCTTCGCTGTGCTTTTCACCCCACTCGCGGATCGCCTGCATCGACATATCTTCTTTCTTCACTTCCCCGCGGTCGATTAGCACTTTGCCGATGCTGCGATAGGGCCAGCCGTTTTTCCCGGCATAGCTAAAGAAGTTGAGCGGCGAACCATCGCCAAAGTCGATATAGCCGCTGCCCTGCACGTCCATGATGAAGTTATCCATCAACGAGTTGCTGTACGCCAGCACATAGTTATCGCTCAGCGCGCCGGCATAGATGCTGGCGCGGGAAGGCAGCTTACCGCGCTTTGGCGGCATACGGTAAATGGGGTACTGGAATTCGCCCTGACGGGTGTGGCGCGCCTGCACCACCGGCGTGTAGTAGCCGGTAAACTGGACGTTGCCATAGTTGTCGACGCCCTGCATCTGCCAGGCGTCGATGCCAAACTGGCGCAGCGTACGGGTGTCGCCGCCGGCGCGCAGCCACTCCTGCAGCGCGTTATAGACGTTGCTCTGGCTATTATAGAGGCGTGGCGAGGCGTTACGAATTTGATTAACCTGCTCGGAGAAGTCGCCGGCGTTGATCGGTGCCCCGACGGCATCCGGCTGGTTTACCAGTGAAAACGGCTGGGTGAACTTGCCATCGCTATATTGCTGACCGCGGTCGGTCGGTTTTGAGGAACAGGCGGCGAGCATGGCCAGCATTGCCCCCGTCGCTACATATTTTGCCCAACGTCCTTTCATGGTGTCTCATCTTTTGCTGCGAAGCCTTAGTGCGTGTTGAAGATAACAAAGCGCCGGAGCTATTGAAATGCGCGATCTCATCGATGGCACAGATTTGTGTAAAAAAACACCACAACGTGGCGTTTTATAAGCCAATTCTTACAAAAATGTCGATTTGGTCGAAAAAAGGTTGCATCATCTCGCTAGCGGAGTATAGTGCGCTTCCACGGACGCGGGGTGGAGCAGCCTGGTAGCTCGTCGGGCTCATAACCCGAAGGTCGTCGGT
>ENA-OZGI01000291-OZGI01000291.1-human-gut-metagenome-genome-assembly--contig:-NODE-291-length-21994-cov-14.040339_pt1 | contig 21994 bp, 22 predicted proteins | sample MGYA00245114_ERZ653653 | MGnify/ENA primary metagenome ERZ653653 (study PRJEB26926, sample SAMN06165051) | human gut metagenome | biome: ENVO:00009003; feature: ENVO:2100002; material: ENVO:00002003...
TGGCGATTTAATACGCCATTATCATGCCTTCAGCCACCACAACAAGGGAAGACCCATATATATACAGTATTTATCGGAGTAATCCTAATGCCAGAGCGGTACCAGTATCCTGTCGACGAAGGTTTTGCGGATCGTATTCACACCCCGGAAGGGGTCAGATCCCTTGTTGTAAAATCACAATTGATGGAGTTGCTCAGGGAGATGGAGCGAGACGGCCACGATGTCAGCGGTGCGGCGGCGGAACTGGTGGCACTGGTTAACTATGTGACAAGCTCGCAGTTGTCGATGCGGGAGCTGCAAACACACCTGGACTTCTGCGCAATGCAGATCAGGCAGCAACTCAGATAGTGATTGAAATCAAAATAACGATGGGTTTATTATTACCAAAATGGTAAATTTACAACCCATTTTCCTTGTGCCATAGTGATCAGGCATCGGCAAAATCCGGTGTCGGGATTGGCGTCCCGGATAACTAAACGGCGCACAACACGCGCACTGCGTGTTTTTTTGTGCACGCGCTCTGACGCACCTATCCAATGGTGGGCTGGGCGGGGGTCCGAAAGGACGCCGGTATCCGTTTAGGCCGGTACGCCAACTCCGTTCAGTTCACCACCAGTAATTGGCGTTGCGGTGGTGATAACTCTACTAAGCGGGGTATCACAATGAACACCAAACCTTCCATTTTCAATTTCGAATCAGACTCAGCTATTCGCGCCATTATGATCGATGGCAATCCTTGGTTTTTTGCATCCGATGTTTGCCGCGCGATTGGCATCGCAAACCATCGTGATGCAGTTCGCAAACTTGATGATGACGAGAAGGGCGTCGGCTCAACCGACACCCTTGGTGGTGAGCAAGAATCAGTTATCATCTCCGAGTCTGGCCTCTACACCCTTATCCTCCGCTGCCGCGATGCGGTGACGCCGGGCACCATCCCCTACCGCTTCCGCAAATGGGTAACCAGCGAGGTGCTGCCGCAGATCCGCAAGACTGGCCGCTACGTTCGGGAAGAACTCTCCCAGGCTGATAAAGCCCGCATGCTGGCGCAGGAGATGACAAGCAGCATGTTGCCGGCGATCATGGATGCATTGCAGGTCGAGCAGAAGCATTACACCTTCCCTCTTAACCGACGCTATCAGGATCACATCCATTCACCTGATGGCCTGCGTGAACTGGCGAAAAGCTCAATGGTGATGAAGCTGCTCCGCGAACTCGATGCTGATGGGCATGATGTGTCCGGCGCCGCCGCAGAGGTCACGGCCATGCTCAGCTACATTGTTGGTATCGGCACCGTACTGCGCGACATAGAGACGCATGCTCAGTATGTGATGGCTAAGGCCAAGGGTTGCTGAGGCTGCTGGCGCAGGGAAGCGCCTTAAAATTCATGATACGTAACCTATTCATATCTATTGATATCACGTTTTTATTGCTCTGCTCATCTTGCAACCAACATTACCTGTGGGTATATTTACACCAAAGGTATTCAACCTTATGTTGAGCACCTTTTAGATGCCTGATACGTCCGACACACAACATGGAGGACGAAATGAACCTGAACACGATAAGAAAAGCGATGCCATACATAATCCCTGAAGCAGATTTCGACAGAAAACTGAACATGTCGGAGAGAAATGTTACTCACACCGAAGACTACATTGCAAAAGGTGTGAATGACTTTACTCTGCCAGGGTTTACTACGCCATATGGTTATCGCCTTGTTAAGTCGATCAGAGATGACCATTACAGGCTGATCACAGACAGCGAAAATCCTGAGACAGTCTACGCGGTAAAACTGATTTTCCGCGAAGACATCGTTGAAACCAGAAAAAGCTGTACTCAGATTTTAGTCTGGCGTACGCCTAACGTGATTCATGACCGAGCTGTACATGGCCTGCCTCAGATCTTCTTCGCGTTCTTCCTTGAACACTATGCGATAGTGGTATCTGACGAGCAGCAAACGTTAGATGGCAGAAGATTCTGGGAACGAATGATCTCATGGGCTATAACCACTAATGGTTATCATGTATACGTTTCTGATGGGACTGAAATGGATCGTCCATTAACGTTTATGACATCATGGGATGATTTCTATAGCGTATGGGCTGACTTCTGCTGGGGTAATGACCAAGATATTCATACCCACCGCCTTCTGGTAATTAGCAAAGAAAAACTCCATTAACTTAAAGCCCGCCTAGCGGGCTTTTTGATGGATGAAATCTGAGCACAGCGCTACAATCATAAAGCCACGGTTCAGTGGTCTACACATGGTAAGTGAAAATGAAAAAAGCATTAGCAGTGCTGTTTGTTCTGTTGTCTCTGGGTTCAGCTACACAGGCTTTCGCTGGTAACTGCCAGCATCCTGATGATACTGCAGCTGACGGCTCACGCTGCGGCGGACGTTCTGCTGACTCCCGCCCCGGCGGTCAGTGATAATTAAGGCCGCGAAAGCGGCCTGTTTGTTGCTGACTATTTCCTGAATGCCTCCTTCCCTTTCCATCCATTAGACGAAAGAACCGGATGAAGGGTACCCAAGATAAATCCGACAATGGCAAAGCGGGGATCATCTACCTGGTCCTTTAACTCTTCAATCTGATGCACCGGCATCCATGCGACCAGATCTCCGATTTGTAGTTTTGGACCGTTGGCATAAGCAGATTCAGCGATTACTGTGAACCCACCGTCATCAGAGCATACGCGCAATATAGCTCTCTGGACTCCGGATTGCGTACTGTAAGGCTGATCCCCATCAGGTCCTGGGATTATAATGGCCGGCAACGCTGAGTTCATTAATATCTTTGTGTCAAGATAACTACAGGCATACTCGAATGCAGCTAGGTTATCCTTAAAAACAAGTGGCTGCACCGTATTGCTAACTTCCTTCTTGCCGATTAATCTGTTTATCATCTTTTTGAACATAAAGGCAACCAAATGATTAAGCTGGTTTGCACCATCACAGCAACTTTGTTGTTTACATTACCAATTTTTTCTTATGCAAACGACATATGCTTTAAAAATTTGATAAAGGAAGATATGTGCGCATATGCAAGTAAAGTTGCCTCAGAAACAGGCAAGTCACTTCCCATAAAATTGAATGATAATATGTCTATTATTTCAGTAAATTCGATATTTAACAAATTGTTATTTGTAGCACGCTTAAATTACAACCAAGAATATTTATCACAAATTTATAATGGAGATGTAAATTTAGAAAGTAAATTAAAGGATGTAATGAAGAATTATTCAAAATCAAGCATTTGCACTAACAGGCAAACAAGAGCATTTGTTGGGCTTGGTGGCGAAATTGAGTATAGATATGTATTTAGTGATGGCAATGTATTTGACACATACGCCATCACTAGCTGTGAATAGCTATTTCATCTGCTCTTCAACTTTGTTTAGTAACGGTGATATCGCCCACAGATTCTGAAATGGTAGCATTTTACGGACCGCGTGGGTTTGCTGGCTGTCAAATTCCCCGTTCAGTACCCCATGAGCCACCGTTGCAGCATCACCACCGAGATCGAAGGTCGGCCCCAGCATAGCACCAATGGCATTGCGGCTTTGGAATCTGGATACCGGCGGCGCACCAAACATCGCGCCAAGACCAAACCGACCGCCGCTAACGTTCTCGACGGTATTCAGTGGCTCAGACAACCAGCCAATCATACCGCCACGGTCAATCCCCTCTTTCACAAGGTTATTCCAGCTGTAGTCGATATCGCGGCCGCTAAGCTTTTGCTTCATCATATAGACCATAGACCCGAGTGCGACAGTACCCAGAGCGCCCAGATAGAATGACGCATCCCCCTGCTGAATACCAGATACCAGCACGCGATTATGCTGAGCAAAGATAAACGTTTTGAACTGGGTGATCAGTTTCCACCCCTCTTTACTGAAGAACAGCGGCGTATCGCCCACGCCAGGGGTTACAATCACCGAATCGACATCCTTCAGCACCGCGGCCTGGAATATCTCCCTAACGTGACGATCGTCCCACAAGTGGCTGTGGCCGGTTAGAAGTCCATCCATATCCTCGCCGTGCTTACCGAACTGCTCACCGATGCGCCGCAGCATATCCTCATTGATACCAACCTGCGCCATCTTGCGTAATTCGGTTTTGGCTATCTCGCCGCCGCTGGATATCTGCCGAGCCGCATCAAGTATCCTCGACTGCACAATCATTCCTGACCACGATTTAAGCACGCTGTTCCACTGGTTCATCAATGTCCAGTTCCCAAACTTTTGCGTCATCCAGTTAAGACCGCGCTCGAATGCAGTGCGCCGGCTGTAGGGATCGGTCAGGTCGGCAATAGCTTTGGTTCGCGTTGAAAGAACGTACTCCAGGCCAACAGACATTTCGCGCAGGTCTTTTGTGGCGATCTTTACGGCATCCATGTTCCTTAGCATGCTGGCCATAGGACCGAGAGATTTACGCAGACCATGCTGCATTATCGGCCGCATCAGATCGGTGGCCGCGGCGACGGTCATGCCGCCAAGCAGGCGAAGGAAGTTAACATTCCTTGCAACCCGCCCGGCCCGAACGAAGAAACTGCGAGGATCCTGCGGGGCGCCGTAGGTGCCTAGAAGGCGGTCGCGCATTGCAGTTATATCCCTGATATCTGCTTCGCGTTGTTTTTCAAGCGCTGCACGTTGTTTAGGCGTTTTCGCCTCTTTGATCAGCCGCGTATATTCTTCGCTAACCTGGCGAATCTGATCCCCCATGTCTTTACGGCCGAACTGCGCTGTCAGTTCGATTTCCGGAGCCACCTGCCTGAGGTAGCTTTCCATGATGTGATTGACGTCTGACTCCAGGAAATCCTCTATACGTTCATCGGGAATAAGCAGAGTTCGGCTTTTGGTGAAACCAGCCCGGCCAACGAGTCTCTCTGGGATAATATCGGCAGGAACAAGTCCGGAAGGTGCGCCGATTATTTTATTCACGATCTCGTCAGCAGCGTCCTCTGCTTCCTCTCGGGATAGAGGTTCCATCTGCTTTAGAGCCCGCTCGCGGCTTGCATTCAGCCTTGTGGTTGAATTTGCCCGTTTTTGCAGTCGGCGAAGCTCAGAGCGGTATTTCCGTGGGTTATCCAGCAACTCCATATGGCGCTGATAGACCGGAAGTTCTTCTTTAGCCTGGGCTATATCATCAAGCCGTGTTTTAAGATCAGAGCTTTCTTTCATCATTCTGGCCTGAAGTCTTTCTGATGAAGTATCAGCCAATTGTTTTTCTATTCTGGTAAGGCGCGCCTGTGTGTCAGCTTCCTGAGATATGAGCTTATTGCGTTTATCCAGCTCTTCCATGAGTAGGATTTTTTTCCCGGACCATTTCTCGGCTTCGGCGATATCACTCGCCAGGGCCTCAGCGCGCGGCGCTGATTCCTCCGCATTTTTCAGACCTGCATTTATCTTTTCAATTCTCTGCCCGGCTTTATCAGCTCCTTTAGCACTAATACCCTGTATCCAGTTGGCTATCCTCCCCCTGAATTCAGTGCGGTCTGAAAGTATCTTATCGAATTTATAAATACGTGGAAGATAGCTTTGTGCCGTCACAACATCGACATCTTCCGGAAGGATCCCAAGCTCCTGCATACGGGCTTTTGTGCTCTCGAAAATAGGTCGAATACTGGCGGCCGCCTGCGCCACTTCAGGAATATCACTCTGATCGCCGCGGCGCATAGCCATGCCCACAGCCTCATTGAAATCTACAAAGTTCATCCTCTTCGCACCGCTGGCGCTGACGGACTTGCTGTACTGCTGATAAGCGTCTCGGGTGGTTTCCATCTGCTTATAGAGCATGGCATCGTATTGCTTAATCTTTGTTTCTGCTGCCGTAAATGTAGCTAGGCCTTCGTCATTTTTGGCAAAGAAATAGTTATTCTCAGCCAGTTGCTGGTTTATCTGTCGGGAAACCAGTGATGGAGACTGAGCCAGCCGGCCAGCAGGCGTGACGCTGAGTGTTTTATTTGCGAGACCAAGCCCAGCTAGTTGCTCCTGATCTAGCGTCGTATTGAACACCTGCGCGGCGCCAATGCTCTGCGGAGAGTCCATGCTCCGCAAATTTTCACCAATGGCATTAGCAACAGCGGAGCGCTGAGCGGGCCCTGCAAGAACCTGTGCGCCAGCGCCAAGAATACCACCAACAAGCGCATCAACCGCTACGTTTGAAATGCTCTCCATCGCCGATCTTGTTTCCTGCGTCGCCTGCAATGACGCTTCTGACGCAACTCCGCCTGCGGCGTTAGCTAAGGCAAAGCGCCCAGCTGTTTCTGCTATGCTCCCGCCGCGGGCCACGGCTCCGGCAGGAATGAACATCGCAGCGACGTTAACCGGATCAATCATTCCCATTGCCAGACTTGAAATCGTTCCTGCGCCTCCGACCTCGGATAGATATTCCCTGTCCGCCTTCTGCTGATCTATGCGGTGCTTAATAGCAAGAGTTTCCTCTGGCGATCCGGAGTTGATAAATGAATCAGCAAAGTCCTCATAGCCTTTAATATCTGCGGCATCATTATCAAACGGGTTATAGCCGTCAACTCGGTCAAACTGGCTGAACGGAGCGCTGGCGATAAAACTCCCCAGGGAGTTATCTATGCGGAAAGCTGCTTGCCTGGATTGCTGAACGCGCTGATCGCTGGTAAATGGATTTACGGCAGAGAGCAAAGAAGGCGTTTCCATATAAAAATCGCTGTCATCTGGCGTGGCTATCTGCTGAATGTCCTCGCCAAGCAACTCTTTCGGATCCTGTTCATACGTCGGCATTATTTGCCCCCTGCGTAAATGTTGCTAGGAAGGTTATTGGCTGAACCATAGCCAAAAGGCTTAGTCAGATCTGGCGGCGTATAGCCTTCATTGTTACTGAACTGCGGTAATGGATTTCCTTCTCGCTTCACTCTAGCCTCATCGACTCGTTGCTGCTGGAACTGCATGGTTTGCCTGTACATCGGAGATGTCTGCTGATCTGGTTTGAAGCGAACGGGAAGCCCATTCTCACCATAATACGGACGGACATCATCGTAACCGTCCTGATTTTTCTGTCTCACCATGACCGCATAGCTTTTATCTCTTGGCGTGACACCATCAGGAACGATAACCAAATCAGTATCACTACGAGCACCACCAAAAGCTTTAGCTTTAAGCTCGTTTTTCTCCTGATACCATTGGCCTTCTATCCAGTTACCGGATCCACTGTTCACCCCATAAAGCGCTTCTGGGGCATATTTCATAACCTCTGCACTACCATTAATAGTAGAAACTCCCCATGTGGTTCTGATCATGGCGTTGGTCATTTTCTCAGCCTGGTCTGCATCGCCCCCAGTCTGTGCAAAGTTTGCATCGTAAATTGTCTGGTAATCACGTTGATAGGCCGCATTTGATTTGCCTGGATCGGTAATGTCTGGAGACCACGAACCAAATGAGGTCAGGCTGCTAGCATTGTTTTGTGCAGCAGTTGTCCGTGCGGCGACATATTTTTTGTCTCGCATGGCAGTGGAAAGCATCTGTTTCATCCGGTCATCCTGCTGGAATACCTGGCTATATGCCATGTCCACAGCCTTATCCTCCGGAACTCCAGCGCGGGAATAATCGTAAACCTTCCCATAAAATGCCATCGTTCCCTTATCAAGGGTTGCCGCGGCTGCCGGGTTATTATCGAATAACTGGCCGTAGAATTTTGCCATAGGAACAACCAGTGCAGGATCTCTTGAGGTTGCTCCGCTGTTAAGCATAGTTTTGACCTGCGTTGGTATCATGCCGCTTTTAGTTGTGACGGTGGCCAGCGCATTGATGCTCTGCGGATCAGATATCGAAAACGAAGGCGCAATATCCTGAGCAAAGTAATGGTCCACGGCTGCCTGGTTATTTTTGTCGTTAGGATCTAAGGGGAAGTTATTTTGCAAGGATGAAACTAAGCGGTTGCGCCCCTGTTGTGCCTGCCACTCTGTATCCATTTGCTTAAATTTGCTCTGCATTTTCTCCCATCGTTGCTGGTTAGCTGCAAAGCCAGGAGCATTTGGATCCTGAGGGCGAAGTCGCTCAAGAATGTCCTGTCGTCCTTCAGGGGTAAGGTCCTTAGCTGCACCAATTACGCCGCCATATTGTATCTGCGCCTGCATATCTTGCCATTTCAACGCCCCAACGCGAGGGCCATTAGCCCGGATAAAATCAGCCTCAGAAGGTAATTGAGCCGGTCTAAGCCCCTCATCAAGAGCTGAATATGCATCCTTCACTACAGAGCTAAGTTGTTCAGCATACTGCTGACGGTACTGGTTATTAAGCTCGTTAGCCTGCCTCAATGCCTGCATTTGCATTTGAGGGCTCATAGCATCAAAAGCGGCATTTCCCGTATAGCGCTTTGGTGAATCAAGGTTAGTTAACCCAAGCGCAGCCGACACGCCAGTTTCAAGCTGGTCAGCACTATATGGAACACTGCCATTTTCATGCTTAACAATACCGGCACACAAAGCTGCAAGGGTTTTAGGGTTGGACACATCAAGCGGGTCATTAGCTCCCACACCAAGAGCGCTGCACAGCGCCTTGATATAAGCATCGGTGTTATTGCCGTCGCTGGCCGGCGCCCAACGATTAACGATCTCGCTAACTGTGTCGTAACCCTGCCGCTGGTACGAAAGCAGGTTTTTACCCAGCGCGCGGATCCCATGCTCGGGCGTCGCAAAAGTAGCAAAACGGCCATCACTCCCCGTCTGCCCCTCCCAGGGGTTTGAACCTGCTTCAATATTACCTGGGTTGTTATTCCTCAGGCCCCTGGCTGCGCCAGAGTTACCGTGAGCCACAACGCGGCCAACACCATCAAGATCTCCTGGTTCGCCATTTGTTTGAAGTAGTTCGCTGTATTTTTGAGCAATGTTTCCGACCCAGGCCGATTGCCCCATCTGCTCCTTCAGCTGCGTTTTCTGCTGCACGCGCCATTCATCAGGCATGCCATGAGCATCAGCATACTGATCAATAGCATCAAAACGCTGTTTGGCAAGACCCACGAAGGCCTGGTTATCGTTATAAAGACCGGTGGACTGAGTTACGGCCAGGGAGTTCCCAGAAGTAAACGCCTGATCCTGAAACTGCTGGAACTGGCCAACCTCATACCGGCGGGCCTGGTTGTGAAATGACTGCATCGACTGCTGCAATTGAAAAGATAACTGCTGACGGGCCTCGCCATCCGGCACGGTACCCAGCAAGTCCTGAGCTTTCTGCTGCATGTTCTGCCTGACGACATCGCTTTGCCCGAGCGCAGCCTTTCCCTGCTTCGTTATCAGACCATTGTCAGGATTGTTGAGCTGGTCATCACCAAACTGATTAAACTGCAGCAGAGCGTCATGGCTAAGCGCTACATCAGCCTTGCGCTTTGCATCAGCCATCATATTAATCGACGTATCAGCAGCCTGCTGGATGCCCTGCACCAGCGGATTCTCCGGGACACGAAGATTACTCGTCATCACCGGCGCGGTTTGCGTTTGGCTCTGGCGTTGATATTGCGGAACGGTTGGCATAGTCAGCTCCTTTTACTTAGCGGAAAGCGGCTTCCAGGTACCGCCCAGCGTCTTGTATGCATTAAGACCGGTCAGCGTGGAGTTGAGCAGTGTTGAACCTGCGCCAAGCATTCCGGACTGCTTATCAATTTTCCCTTGTGCGCGGCTGGTATCGGCCTGGAACTGCAACCCGGCGGCCTGTCGCTGGCCGTTGTTGATGGTTGTCAGTGCGTCAAGCGTCCCCTGCTGCATAGTTTCTGTTGTCAGGTCCAATGCGTTACCGCTCGTCAGGTCGGCGCCGTTAGCAGCCAGAGCGGTGGTCTGCTGTCCGGCAACCCGCCGTGCCTGCTGGCGTTGCTGGTATGCCTGGTCATTAGCTGTGTTGATAGTGTCGCGGGCGGCCTGTTCCTGAGCATCGGCGTTAGCGTTCGCCAGCGCGGCATTAGCGCGACCTGTCTGGATCTGGCTGTAAGCGCTGAGACCGCCAGCAACTGCGGTGACGGCTAGTGCTGCGGTAGCTGGTTCACACATGGGCTATTTCCTTAATGAAATGGTGGAAAGGCATTCTCATCAATCCGTATGGCTCAGGGTCTGCCAGGGTGAACCCCATCCAGTGAAGCCAGGATTTTGCTGCGCGGTTGCGCGCATCGACGTAATTTTCAAGCACGCGATATCCGCGTGACATGTCACGAAGAACCGGTCGGCAGTGGCGGAGGAATGTCAGCGGCTGATGTTCAATGTGGTCGGTGCTCACTAGCCACGGAATACCGCGCCCGGTGATGATCGATGCCGGAGATATACCGAAGATGGTTACCACCTGGCCGTTAATCAGCCCGGCAGCGGAGACCGAGGCGCTTTTCATGGCGCGGTTGATGACTTCCGCCGGAGTCATACCGGCAGCAGCCATAAACTCATCATGATCAGCCTGGCGGACATGCGGGAGAATGGCGCTGATATGCTCGTCAGTAACGCTGACTATCTCAACTTTTCGCATATCAGCCTCCTACCGTTACGCGCGGTATAATGGCCAGAATGCCAAGCGGCAGCGGATCGGAATGGCTAATTACAACCCGCCCGTTACGCTCCCAGTTTGCATCGAGGTTCATATCGATGATGCCCGTCTTTAGCCCTACCGGGTCGTCGTAGAATTCCCACTCACGCTGGGTATACTCCAGTAAGTGAGCATCATCTGTTCCGGCCCAAACCGAGCGACCGCTGTTGAGCATTACGCAAAGCTGATTGATGAGTTTGGTCTTATCCAGCAGCGTAGACTGCCCTGCAACGTTCACATCCAGCGTTTCGATAACCGCGGCTACCGGCAAACCGATATGCACCACTGACGAGTGGTTTTCGATCGTCACTTCGCCGCCTGATACAACCTGCTGAGGTTCAACGTTACCGTCGGCAAGAATGCTAACCGTCTGTCCCTCGAGGTGAGACAGTCCCGCAAATGTCCGACGTGCTATCGACCAGGTTGATTGCGCAGTGTTGCGCAGCGCTGTCGGCACATCACGGTTTGCTAATACGGTAGCCACTGTTGATGAGATAACACCAGCAATGCTCAAACGCATCGACTTGCTGACACCGCCTTCGGTGTAGGGAATATGGATCTCGTAATCAGTGCTCGATGAGTCGAAGATTGCAGAGCTGCATGTTAGCGTGAATTCATCCTGGTAGGTCCAGCCACCGGCGGAACTGATCGTCATTGTGCGTGAAGAGTCGGTGTTGTCTCCGCTGTAAGACAGGCCAGAATCCACGAAAAATGCATCCTGCTGTTCTGTAAACTGCCTGGTGTTCAGTCGCTCAACATAACGAACTGTCGATCCATTCACCGTACGGCGAATAAGCGCATAGACCGCATCTTCCTGCCCTTCGCTAATACTGCAGATCGATTCGACATAGCCATTAGTCATCGGGTGCGGATGCCAGGCATATACCTGCTGCTCACGGAGATAAGTCAGGCCAAGAAGCATGCCGTCACTCCTCGCACACCATGCAACGCTGAACGGCTGTACAGATAAGGCCCAGTCCCTGATGCTGTAACCGTTAAACAGATGACTGGCAAGGAGGGTCAGATCACTGGATTGATAGCTGTCCTGGTCGAATGAGTAAAACAGGTCTCGGATGATGGATCCCTTCTGCTGGACGTATAGTGCAACGCTGCCAACATTGATTGGAGCCAGATCACTGCTACCGTTGAATGACTGACCGGACATCGCAAAGCCGCCGGTTCCCGTCAGGTTGCCGTTGCTGTCGCCTGTCACCTTAAATTCTCCGCCACTGGTCAATACGATAAGCTGACCGACATCGAGGAGGTGCAGGATTTTGTTCAACTGGCGCCCGGCATAATTGTAGGTGATCGCATCGTCGTCCACCTTCGGGTTGCTGCGGTAGAAATTGTGGTAATCGCCCGTGCGGCTACACCAGATAGTTTGCGGGTATGCAGTGCTACCAGCAAAAATCAGGCGCTGCTGATAATATGTGACCGTTCCGGGGTAGCCGTCGTTATCATTCCACGCATAGTGAGCCCATTTGTATGTGGCATTTTCCGCCCCCACTACCTGAGCAGGCAGCTCTATCTCACCATCCTGGCGGGCGACAACATCGGCGGTCGCCGTTAACCCATCGGATGAAACGGACGTTATGCGGCAAACGCCGAAACCGCTATGCAGATAACGCCAGAGGACGCCATAGGCATCAGAGCCCGCCACCGCCCAACCATCCCATGAATCGCCGGTTGTATGCGTCGGCGCGACCGGGCCAGTGTGCTGACGCTCGCCAGCATTGACGCAGCGATAGTAATTCTCCTGGTAACGACATTCGCTGTTGACCGCTGCCTGCTCACCAGTCACCCAGCGCCCTATGCTGTCTACTGACTTCTGCTCCATGTAGAACAATTTTCCGACATGGTAGCTTTTGAAAATGCTACCGCTGGCTGTAAGTGTAACGCTGCCAGTTCTTCCTGATGCGTAGACTGTTACGGCAACATTAGTATTCACATCCTGGAATGGACCACTGGTTGTGGTTACCTCGGCAGTGCGCCAGTCGGCCTCGCCGTAACGGCGGATCTCCAGTGGTGGATAGTTGTTGTGACACACGGTCATTACGTCCGCTGACTGCGTGAATTTCAGCTCAGAGATGACGCTCACCGGCCATGGGGTAGCCACTTCAACAGGGCTGCCGCCGTCCGTAACCAGCGCGCCGTTAGACCAGACACGGAAATAGTGATCACCGAGCTCGAGCGCATAGGTTTGCGATACGCTGAACTGGAAAGGTATTAGCCGGCAGTAACGGTCTGCATATTTCGCGCTCCCCAGGAACCGGAACCCGGGACGATTTTCAATGCCGCCTGACTGCCGGACGATGAAATTGCGGCAGCGGCGCAATGACGTCTGGTATTTTTCAAGATCGATTCGACCATACAGTGAAGGAGATATCTCGCCGCCTGCAAGCGACGGCTGCACCAGTGAATAGGCCATCAGCAGATCCTCGCACTGGCAAGGTCAGACATCGCCTGCTGCGGTTCATGTGCCTCATCCAGAGAGCGTTGCATGGCCGCCGTAAGCACCTGCTGATAATTGGCCATTGCCTGCTGACCGAGACTGGCATTTGCCGCGATCGGCATGGCTATCTCTGCCGCCATACGCCACGAAAGAGCATCAGCGAACAGGGCATCAAACATCGTCGGGTCAGTGATGCTTTTCACGTATAGCAGTACCGCCTGAGACTCATTGGTATGAATGACGCGGCCAGTGCCATCTTCATTGCTGCCAACTTCAAAAACAGGCTTATCCTGCAGAACGATATGAGACCCAGTGAACCACTTCGGTAATATGGCAGCTATGCGCGCGCAGTCGGTAGGGTACTGATACCGGAACAACCATCCCGGCGCAGGGTCGCCAAGGTCAGCCAGGACAACGCGCGACATGGCAAAGTTCCAGTCGTTGTCTGCCAGAACTGCGTCGCGCATGGACTCGTAAAACAGGTTGCAGGTATATGCCTCTTTGGTCTTTTCGGTGAGGCTATTAATCGTCCGGCTGTTGCCTATACGTGCCAGCGCGATATTGCAGATATTGATCACTGATGCCATATCATCCACCAACTAAAAAGGGGCTTTCGCCCCTTTGGTTATGAGGGCTTACACCCCGAGTTCTTTCCGCCTTTCGGCGATCTTCGCCTTCAGAGTTTCCGCTTTGGTATTGAAATGCGGCGCTTCGCCGAACATTTCTTCATACTGTTTGCGCAAATCATCAAGCTCGGTTAACTCTTCTGCACTGACCGGAATAATCTTTTCGCTCAGGCTGTCATCAACGGAAACCAGATTACTTCCCGGCTCACCGTCGTAGGTAACGATATCGCCCGGCTCATGCAGGCGGCCATTGATGAATGACCGCTTAGCGACTTTATACTCAGGCATTGGTTTGCACGCCTCCGGTGATACCCGCAGTGACTTTGCCAGTGGTCGGCGCAGTACCAGTCACCGTATAGTTCAGACGGATGTAGCGTTCCATCTTCATCGGCAACGTGATAACCGGCGACTTATAGCCCAGCACCAGAGACGCCAGAGGGATCGTCATGGACAGCACGTCCGCAGCGGAACTGAATGCAGAGTTGTCATCGGTTTGCACCGTCACAGTCAGGCTGGTCAGGTTGTTGAAACCTTCAACTACCTGAATAAGCAGCGGGATATAGCCATATTTACCGACATCTTTATTGCTGCCGGTATCAATGACGTTAGTCGAAGCAGCCGTGGCCGTAATGGCCTGAGCTGCGGAAAAAAGCGCTTGCTGGTCGAGCAGCATGATCCCCCCTTACGCCGTTACGGCTGATTCAGTATTCAGGATGGCGTCAGCGCGACGGATCGGAATACCCAGGAAAGAAACGATTTTCTTACCGGCATATTCGTCGATCGTCAGGTTAACGTTTTTCGCATTCATAGCCTGCTTGTGCAGCCAGGCATGGATGGTCTTGTTGCAGTAGATGACCTCTTTGCCATCGCCCAGCATTGCCACATCACGCGCGTAGTACGCATCTACCATCATGCTGATGAGGTCGGCGCCGGTTGCAGCATCTTTGGTCAACGTGGTGACATCGATGTTGCAGATGCGCGAGATCGAACGCCAGTCACGAACTGACAGGCCGAGATGCCATTTGAACTCATCACGGTAAGCCAGGAACTGACCGCCATTCGCATCGCTGACCAGGTCATTACCCAGATCCTGATGCTGGAACCCGGCGACCATACCTTCCGGGTAGATCATGTGCGCGGTGTTCTCACCCCAGGACATGAACCAAATGGAGGTATTGGTGGAGCCTGCACCCCCAGCGCTGAATACGTTCTCCGCGCTGGCCGCTTTGGAGGTGCTCAGGGTATTGAAGCGCGGAGCCAGGCCCATGAACGCCTCCGGCTCAGCATCGGTATTGCCGTAGAAGGTGTAGCGGGAAACCTTGTTGTTAAAGCCCTGCAGCTTGCCCATGTTCTCGGACACGCGGAACGAGTCCGCATTACCGGAGCGATCGGCCAGGTCTTTGTCCACAAAGCCCAGGTCGTACAGCATACCGGTAGTGTCAGTCACCGGAACGGTCTGGGTTTTGGTAGGCTGCACGCCCTGGTTGTAACGGCGCCACACCGGCTCGGGGATACCGGCACGGATGGTGGTTTTGTGCTTGGAACCGTCGTTACACGGCACGTAAATCGCATCGGTAATGACATCGTTGCTTTTCGCCAGTTGCTCGACGATTTTAGCGATCCGCCCGTTCTTGTCGGTACGGCTGTACACGTCAAGAAGAGAAGGCAGCGTCTGACCAATTAAAGCCATGATTACACCTCACTATTTTTTGCTTGGATAAAACGCTTCGACCAGATCGTTTTTCGGCGATCCGTTACCCTGGCCAGTGACGAAACTGTCTTCACTCATCAACTTGCCTACCTTTGCGAATGCCCGAACCATTTCCGGGTGGTTACCCAGGCCGGTCGAGTCAAGGAATTCGCGGAACTCTTTCGATGCGAAGGTATCCAGCGCCTTCTGCGCGTGTCCGACGGATACCGTTAATTTGTCGCCACCGATTTCTTTGTCAGCCTTCGTGTCAGCGGCCCACTGTTCAACCTGCTGCCCCCACGACTCGGCCTGCCGGTTCTGCATTTGCTCCTGCAGTTGGGGCCACAGTCCAGCCAGCTTCTGCGCCTGGTCATTAGAAAGACCAAGCTCGCGCGCCACGGGCTCAAACAGCTCAACAGCTTTTGAGTCCAGCTCCGTACCTTCTGGGGCCGTGAGTTCATATTTCTCGGGGGCCTGTAGACCTGGTTTTTTGTCTTTATCTTCCTGCTTGTTATCGCCTTCAGATTTGGTGCCTTCCTGCTGCTGCTGCTGCTGCTGGTCGTTGTCGCCGCCTGACTGATCACCTTCAGCCGATCCCTCCTGAGAGGTTGTGGCCGTAGTTGTTTGGCCAGCGGCACCGCCGCCTCCTTCTCCGCCCTCTCCGGCTTCACTCATCAGTCGGCGATACATCAGACGCTCAAATAAATTCATCGCTATTCCTCGCTGGCCTCTTTGGCCATTGCCAGATACTGATCGGGACACGCTTCCATCACGTCGGAAAAGACTTTCAGTCCCGTGTTACGTTTTCCTTCGGCGAAGGCTGCCGAGAGCGCCTCACCGGTATAAGTCGTACGCCACACTCCAGCCTGCTCAATCAGGCGCCAGATGAAACGGCGACCGTGTTCTGTCCCGCAGATGAGGCGCAGGTCATTAAGTTCGTTCTCGCGCCGTAACTGCTGCCTTTTGAGCTCATCTGCTGCCAGTTCTTCACGCTCTTCTTCGCTCAGGTAATCAGTCATTGCGTCACCGCCGGCTGCTGAGCAGCATCAGAGAGAGTTTTTAACAGGCTAGGGTCAGCGGTGTTGGTATCGCTCAGGGTCTTAGCGGTTGCGCCAGCCTGCTGGGCCATAGCCATCATCTGCTGCTGTTGCTCCATTTGAGCGCGCTGTTCGCGCGTAGCTTGCACCTCATCATCGGAGTTAACGATCGTGGCCGGCACGCCGAGCATATTTCCGTACTCGTCAATCGTCTGGTCGATATTGAGCTTGTCGAGCGCAGCAGGATTGGCTTTTGCAAGATTCCCAACAAAGCCAACAAAGCGCTCAACGCTACTGATCCCTATGGATTTTTGGGCCTGTGCCAAAATTGAGACATATTCAACTTTCAGAGGAGTGCCCTGCAGTTCTTCCGGAGGCTCAGGAAAGAGGTTGCGGCGCGCCATGATGTTGAATGTGCGATCAACGAAAGGATCAAGGAATTCATCATTAAGTCGTTCAAGGACTGGACCAAGCTGCAGAAGTTTCTCATCCTGCATTGCGGCCACAGCTTCCACTGGCATGCTCCTGGTGTTGATGGTGCTGAACAGGTTAAACAGGTCAGAGAAGAAGCAGGCTTCAATCATCTGCCGGTCATCAGCAATGCTGCCGAGCATGTCATTGAGCTGCGGACTAACGGAATACGCCGGACGTACCAGCTTGGTAGCATCAACCTCATCGACATAAGTAACGCCGCCAGGGGCAAGGTTGATCAGCTTATTTTTAAGACCGGCAGGGGCTACCATTGGCGGGTTAACAAGCTTATCGATCGCGTTAGCTTTACGAATTTGCTCCAGCTGCAGCGCCTTACCAGTACCGAGCGCCATCATTCCCGGGCAGTTGCTCCCGTAAACGTCCTCCCCGTTAATCTCCCAGCGCGGTGAAAGAATCGGCGGCTCATCAAAACCAGCCTCACGAAGGAGCTTGTCACCGTCTCCGGACAACTCGAAATACACCGATTTGAATGCCTTGTTGCGGGAGTTCAGCTTGCCGTTAACGCGATCGATGTTGGGCTCAGTCAGATGGACCACATCGAACCATGCTTCATAGTTCGCGTTATCCCAGGCGCCGCGCACGGCGTTACTGACATTGTCCAGGCCAAACTGCATAACAATCTGGCGAGCCGTCATGGAGAAAACGCGATACGTGGTATCGACTGACAGGCGATGCGAGTTTGACAGGTAGTAACTTCCGATCGGCAGAGGATGAGTACGAATCACATCTTCGTCGTCTTCGAGAACCGCCATAGCCGCGGTACCAAAAACCCCCAGATGCCGGTAGATAATCGGCAGTGACTGGTAGACGTTAGAGCGGTTCATGACGTCGTTCATCCTGGTCATGACCACATCAAGCCAGCGTTTGACCGGACCATATTGCATCATCTCCGGATCCGGAGTTGCCAGCTTAAACCATGGGCGGGTTGGGCTGGTGATACCTGACAGCATGCCTGATTGCAGAGTGCGGGCAGCTTTGGAGGCGGTAGGGTCAACGATGCGGGTATTACGCTTGCTGCCGTTGTTTCTCTCCGTCGTGAGAAAGCGCGTGCTGCGCGGATCAATGAATTCCGCCAGTTCGCGCCAGTGCTCCTCAAAGCTGGTGCGCTCATTTTTGAGCTGCCCCAGGTGTTTGAGGTAATGCTGTTTCGGAGAGAGTTCGGCCATGGATTACGCCCCGAGCAGGGTCTTACCCTGAGTGCCGCCAGAAGGCTGCGTTACACCCTGGCTCGACGTCAGGATTGTTGATTTCTGCCCGCCCGCTGCGGCACGGCGACGACGATCGCTATCAGCGGCGTTCTGTACAGCAGAATCGGAAACCTGCGGCGCAGCCTGAACCTGCGGAGAACTCACTTTCGGCTTGCTGATGCACATTTTGCTGCGCTCCATACGCGTTTAAATTATTACCAATTTAACCACATATGATTTATTTGTCGTAGTGTATTGACCTTTTGACGATAAATTATTACCTTTTTGGTAAACACAACATGAAAGCGCACCCCATTCCCTTCCATTGGTGGCTTTGTCGTTACTCAGATGGCGGAGTGCGCTTCCAGGTGTGAAAGCATCCGGCGTATGGCACATGCGTCGATAGCGGTCCGAGGGCTCCTTGGTACATGGCCCAGCGGGTAGCCGGAATGTGCAAGCCATGCCCTGCATGCACGACAGCGACTCACCATCGTGGCGGTACGGTGTGACACCTCGGAAGAGACGAGGATGCAACGATGAGAGCATTGGCGGAAGCAACGCCTCCCTCGCCGGGTGGTCCACTGTGGTAATCAGTGCTCTCTTCGTTGTGGTTAGCTCAGGAATTGGTTAGAGCTCCATCCATGCTTGCCATTGCTGCATGGGCGGGTAATGGGTTCCGAAAGGATCGCCGCGCCGGTTCGAATCCGGCACCACACCAGAATCACGCCTCAGGACCGTGATACCCGTAGTTCCAGAGCAAGTTTGGCGGTGGCAGTTATTCCCTTTCTGACCACTGCCCTTTTTACAGCTGGACGCCATTGCGATGACTTCATGCTGTAAACCCTGTGACACCCAGCCAAGGAAGGCACCCTTCATTGCTTCCATTTCGCCCGGTTCGCCGGGCATTTTTTTAAGGTGAGATTAGACTATGAGTGACAAAGACATTGAATCTGAAATCCAGGCTAAAGGCTTAACCGCCCCGCGCGTTACGCCTGATCATATCGAGAGCGTTATCAAAGAGTGCCATTATCTCAACGTCGGCGAAGCGGTTCAGGCGGGCTGGCCTGATAAGTCGGCAATGGACGATTGCAGCCCAGCGCTGAACCTGCTGACGATTTGTGTTCTGGTGCTGCACAACGGTTTCACCGTCACCGGTGAAAGCGCCTGCGCCAGCCCGGAGAACTTCGACCCGGAAATCGGACGCAAAATTGCGCGTGAAAACGCGGTCAACAAAATCTGGATGCTGGAAGGTTATCTGCTGAAGCAGAAACTTAGCGAACAATAACTACGTGACATGTCACAATCAGCCCGCCGATGCGCGGGCTTTAATAGGAGGTTTCCATGCGGGAAGAAGAGCGCAGGCGACTCGACCCACTTAATCGCCTGTAGTACCGGGGTTATGCATCCGTCACCACATTATCAGCCTCGCAATAGCGGGGCTTTTTCATGCCCACGGGTCGTACTCGCTGATCACGTTTGGCTGCTTGCCACCGGCAGCAGGGAAATCCGAACGTTTAGTCACTGGATACGCGAACGTCAGAAGCAGCGCATCGCCCTTGCCCGGCGACCGACCAAGACGCTCTTTGATATCCTCTTTCGGCTCCATGACGATCTTGCCGTCCACCCTCACCTTGTACTCTGCCGCCGACAGATCATCAGCCGTCTCCTGGTCATCCAGCGCGCCGCCGAGCTTGAGCCACGTCTTACAGGCGTTGAACATCTCGCCGCGCTTATTCAGCATCTGTGGGTCTGACGATGCGCCGCCGAACGGCACAAGCTGCCAGGTGCGGCCCCAGCCGTCACCGATGGACTTCAGTCCGGTACCGTAACCGAAGTCGATAAACACCGCGTCAGCCTGGTACTGGTCCTCAAAATCAGCGATACGCTTCGCCATAACTAGATCGTCCGTGGTTTTGTTGCCGGTCCACAGCACTTTGCTGTGCAGCCCCTGGCGGAGATAAATCACTGCATCATCCACGCCGGAATATGCCGGGTCGACGCCGATTATCCGCGGGGCGTGAGCCACCTGCGCAGCGGTAACCACGCGCTTCATCGCCTCATCAGTCAGCCCGGTAGGGATGAACTGCAGCTCTGACGCATCAGGGAAGATCCCCCGCACGCGGACCTTCACAAAGTCGCTATCCTCGCCGTAGTCGTCCACCCATTTCTGCAACTGCTGCTTGTTGGTGCCTTCGACGGTGCGGCTGTCGATTTGCGCGCACTTCCAGCGATGCTTGTATTTGCGGAAGCACTCGCGGAATCGCCCGGTGTTACGCGTCGGGTTACCGAACGCCACCCAGATTATTTCGGTATCTTCGTCCGTCAGCGCGCCCTCAGCAACCTCCCAGACCAGATCCGCGATGTTGGATGCCTCGTCGAACACCACAACGATACGCTTACGCTCGTTGTGCATCCCTGCAAACGCCTCGGTGTTGTGCTCAGACCATGGAATAGCATCGGCGCGCCAGCGTTTGTCGTGGCCCGGATCGTTGCTGTACATCGCCGTAGCGGTGCAGGTGAACCATTCTTTCGTGATAGCCAGGTTCGACCATTTGATGATTTCCGGCCAGGTCTTCGTGCGTAGCTGGTTGTCGGTGTTAGCGGTCACCACCACCTTGCAATCTTCACAGGTGGACATAGCCCAGTTAATCAGCATCGAGATGAACGCAGATTTGCCGATGCCGTGGCCGGATGCGCGGGAAATCATTAGCGGCTGGTGACGTGTCGCGGGATTCTGCAGGTGCTCGCCTATCTCGCGGAATGCGTCAGCCTGCCACTGTCGCGGCCCGGAGGCGTGCGCCAGCTCTGTGCCATCCTCGCCCCACGGAAACGCATACAGCGCATAGCCCAGCGGGTCATGGGTGAAGCTGGCGATATCGTCGATCAGCTGCTCTTCCGGGGATAAAGCGGCGTCTGTCACTGGTCACCACCCTGACGCTCTTTCAGGCGGCGCCGGGCGGCGGCCATGCGATCGGCGATCGTGACGTTCACGTTAACTTCCATGCGCTCTTTGAACGCCATGACGTCGACGTGCTTACCGATGAGCTCGAGGTTTTTCACCTTGTCGGGCCATTTGATTTTCTTGAGGATGGTCTCTATCGAGGTCTCATCCATGTTCATGATGGTTGAGGACAGGTCAAACCCGCTAAGCGTGGTTCGCCATATTTTCGGCCACTCGCGGATCGGTTTCAGGCTGCCGTCATCGTTCAGGATATCCAGCACGTCCATCTGGTCGATTTCCACCAGGCGCAGCAGCACGTAATCGGCACTGACGCGCAGGCGCTTGTTGCGCTCCTCCATCAGCTCAGCGATTCGTTTCTGGATACGCTCATCACGCATCATCGTGCTGGCTTTGACGTGGGCAGACTTTGGGGAGAACCCGGCATTGATGGCCGCCTGCGTCTGATTTTCAGGGCATTTCACATACTCCTGGGCGTAGGCTTCCTGCATCACCGTCAACGGTTTGTACTGAGTTGATTTGCGCTTCGGATCCTTTGGCATGGTAAACACCCCGAAAATAATTACCTTTTAGGTAATAATACCATGCCACCAGCGATGTTACATGATCGGAATATCATCATCACTCACCCACCCGGCCCGGTTTATCAGGTAGGTAACGACACCCCGCACTTCAACATCGTCCAGGGCGTCCCCTTCCAGCGCCTCACCATCATCAGTAATCAGCGCCTGCCCGCGGACAACAGCGAATTCAGTTTTCCCGGCATATGCGATAAGGACATGATCACCCTGCTTTGGCCTGCGGCAGACATCGACGATGGCATAACCGGCTGCAGTCTCCAGGGCGCGACAGTTGGCGTCATACTGACAAAGGCGGGAAACGGTTAGCGTTTGCTCAACGTAGTCTGCGGCAGGTGATGGAAAGCCCATGATGAACCTCACATAAAAAACACTGTATATTTAAGGGTCTTCCCTTGTTGTGGTGGCTGAAGGCATGATAATGGCGTATTAAATCGCCA
>ENA-OZGI01000300-OZGI01000300.1-human-gut-metagenome-genome-assembly--contig:-NODE-300-length-21527-cov-16.938804_pt1 | contig 21527 bp, 36 predicted proteins | sample MGYA00245114_ERZ653653 | MGnify/ENA primary metagenome ERZ653653 (study PRJEB26926, sample SAMN06165051) | human gut metagenome | biome: ENVO:00009003; feature: ENVO:2100002; material: ENVO:00002003...
TTGTCTGTGCAGACCTGTCGCTGAATAACGTCACGGACTCAGAAGCCTTCCCGGGTCTTATCCGGCAGACTCACAGAAAAATCAGGGCAGCATCGGCAGACGGCGCTTACGACACCCGGCTCTGTCACGATGAACTGCGGCGTAAGAAAATCAGCGCGCTTATCCCTCCCCGAAAAGGTGCGGGTTACTGGCCCGGTGAATATGCAGACCGTAACCGTGCAGTGGCTAATCAGCGAATGACCGGGAGTAATGCGCGGTGGAAATGGACAACAGATTACAACCGTCGCTCGATAGCGGAAACGGCGATGTACCTGGTAAAACAGCTGTTCGGGGGTTCACTGACGCTGCGTGACTACGATGGTCAGGTTGCGGAGGCTATGGCCCTGGTACGAGCGCTGAACAAAATGACGAAAGCAGGTATGCCTGAAAGCGTGCGTATTGCCTGAAAACACAACCCGCTACGGGGGAGACTTACCCGAAATCTGATTTATTCAACAAAGCCCCAGCCGGCTATCGTGAGGGTGGGTGCAGAGCAAATAAATGGCATAAAAATAGACAGCCCACGCCAGCATCGCACACCAGACAAACGTCAGCGTGTTGCCGATAACGACGCCGATTAAGGCGATATAACTTACCCCTAAAGGATTGAGGATCGCGATGATCATTCCCCACATCAGCGGCTGACTCCACTTTTTCCTGCTCATGCTCGTTCCTTGAGAGTGACGTTGTGGAAGACTAGCATGCAGGGCGGGGGGAAGCGCGCACCTTCGCCCGGGCAAAAGGCGCTTTCGGAATTGTGCTCGCGCAGGAATTAGAACGGAAAGTGGATTAGTTCGACGTCGTCCGGCGTCACCTTGACCATCGAACCTTCGCTGTGCCAGGCGCCAAGTACCACACGCCATGCGGGTTGGCCGTTGGCCTGCAGTTCATGGACCGCCGGGCGATGGGTATGGCCGTGGATCAGCCACTGCACGTGATGCCGCTCCATCGCGTCAACTACCGCCTGTGGATTTACATCCATAATTTCCATTGATTTACTGCTGTTGGCGGCTTTGCTGTCGGCGCGCATGCGGGCGGCGATGCGACGGCGAATAAACAGCGGCAGGGCCAGGAACAAACGCTGGATCCACGGGGTGTGGACTTTGGCGCGAAACGCCAGATAGCCTTGGTCATCGGTGCACAGCGTGTCGCCATGCATGATCAAGACTTCACGGCCATAGAGGTCCAGTCGCTCTTCTTCGGCGAGCAGGATCATCCCGCTCTGGCGGGCAAAGCGCTGGCCGACGAGAAAATCGCGGTTGCCATGGATGAAGTAGCACGGCACGCCGGCGTCGACGACGGCTTTGATTGCCGAGGCAATTTGTTGGTGCAGCGGGTTAGGATCGTCATCGCCGATCCATGCCTCAAACAGATCGCCAAGGATATACAGAGCGTCCGCCTGGCGGGCTTCGCCCTGTAAAAAACGCAGAAAACCGGCGGTGATCGCCGGTTCTTCTGTTTGCAGGTGCAAATCTGCAATGAAAAGTGTCGCCACGAATTACTCGCTGACGGTGACTCTTTTGATGATCACATCATCTTTCGGCACATCCTGGTGCATGCCGCTGCGGCCGGTGGCAACCGCTTTGATTTTGTCAACCACGTCCATGCCTTCAACCACTTCCGCGAAGACGCAGTAGCCCCAACCCTGCAGGCTTTCGCCGGAGAAGTTCAGGAAGTCGTTGTCAACCACGTTGATGAAGAACTGCGCGGTGGCAGAGTGCGGCGCCTGAGTACGGGCCATCGCCAGCGTGCCGCGGGTGTTTTTCAGACCGTTGTTCGCTTCGTTCTGAATCGGAGATTTGGTCGCTTTTTGTTTCATGCCAGGTTCAAAACCGCCGCCCTGAATCATGAAGCCGTTGATAACACGGTGGAAAATGGTGTTGTCGTAGAAACCTTCGCGGCAGTAGTCCAGGAAGTTTTTAACTGTTTCCGGCGCTTTGTCGTCAAACGTTTTGATTACGATATCGCCATGATTGGTGTGGAAAGTAACCATTTTTGCATCCTGTTCCGATGAGTGTGGTGCCAGCACCCGGTGTCGGGTGAGATATAGGGGGGTGTTATAGCATAACCGCGGGGGTCGATGCACCTTGCAATGTGTGCTGCGTCCGGTCTGAATTATGGGTATTATAGAGACTTCATTACCCACACACGTCTACACGGAATCTTCGATGTTAAAAATTTTTAATACACTGACGCGCCAGAAAGAGGAATTTAAACCTATCCATGCCGGGGAAGTCGGCATGTACGTGTGTGGTATTACCGTTTACGATCTCTGTCATATCGGCCATGGACGTACCTTCGTCTCCTTTGACGTCGTGGCGCGCTATCTGCGTTTTCTTGGCTATAAGCTGAAGTACGTGCGCAATATCACCGATATTGACGACAAAATCATTAAGCGCGCTAATGAAAACGGCGAAAGCTTTGTCGCGCTGGTCGATCGCATGATTGCCGAAATGCACAAAGATTTTGACGCGCTGAATATTCTGCGTCCCGACAGCGAGCCGCGCGCAACGCACCATATTGCGGAGATCATTGAGATCACCGAGCAGCTGATCGCCAAAGGCCATGCTTACGTGGCAGATAACGGCGACGTGATGTTCGACGTGCCGACGGACCCGAACTACGGTCTGCTGTCGCGCCAGGATCTAGACCAGCTGCAGGCGGGGGCGCGCGTCGACGTGGTTGACGTCAAGCGTAACCCGATGGACTTCGTCCTGTGGAAAATGTCGAAAGAGGGCGAGCCAAGCTGGCCGTCGCCGTGGGGCGCGGGCCGTCCGGGCTGGCATATCGAGTGCTCGGCGATGAACTGCAAGCAGCTTGGCAACCACTTCGATATTCACGGCGGCGGTTCGGATCTGATGTTCCCTCACCATGAAAACGAAATCGCCCAGTCCACCTGCGCCCACGACGGTGAATACGTCAACTACTGGATGCACTCCGGCATGGTGATGGTTGACCGCGAGAAGATGTCGAAATCGCTGGGTAATTTCTTTACCGTCCGCGACGTGCTGAAGTATTACGATGCGGAGACGATTCGCTACTTCCTGATGTCCGGCCACTATCGCAGCCAGCTGAACTACAGCGAAGAGAACCTCAAGCAGGCGCGTTCGGCGCTGGAGCGTCTGTACACCGCGCTGCGCGGGACGGACAAATCCGTCGACGCGGCGGGGGGCGAAGCCTTCGAAGCACGCTTTATCGAGGCGATGGACGACGACTTCAACACCCCGGAAGCCTATTCGGTGCTGTTCGATATGGCGCGTGAAGTAAACCGCCTGAAAACCGAGGACGCGGCCGCGGCGAACGCCATGGCGGCCCACCTGCGTAAGCTTGCTGCGGTACTGGGTCTGCTGGAGCAGGAGCCGGAGGCGTTCCTGCAGAGCGGCGCGCAGGTTGACGACGCGGAAGTGGCGGAGATCGAATCGCTCATCCAGCAGCGTCTGGACGCGCGCAAAGCGAAAGACTGGGCGGCGGCGGATGCGGCGCGCGACCGTCTCAACGAGATGGGCATTGTGCTGGAAGATGGCCCGCAGGGCACCACCTGGCGCCGGAAGTAAGCCATAAAAAAACGCCCGCAAAAGCGGGCGTTTTTATTTTCGTTGTCAGGCCGTGACGGTCACGCTCTGGCCTTCAAAGCTCACCGTCTGACCAGCGACGATTTTGCAGCGTTTGCGGGTTTCCACCGCGCCGTCGACTTTTACCAGCCCGTCGGCGATGGCGATCTTCGCCTGGGCGCCGCTTTCGCTCCAGCCTTCCAGCTTCAGCAGATCGCACAGCTCAACGTGCGGGTGTTTACCTAAGGAAAATGTCGCCATCTCAGGCCTCCTCAACGTCGTGATACTCTTCGCACGCCTGCAGCGTGTTCTGGATCAGGGTGGCGACGGTCATCGGGCCAACGCCGCCGGGAACCGGGGTGATGTAGGACGCGCGTTCGGCGGCATCTTCATACACCACGTCGCCGACCACTTTGCCGCTTTCCAGACGGTTGATGCCGACATCGACCACAATCGCCCCTTCTTTAATCCACTCGCCAGGAATAAAGCCCGGTTTGCCCACCGCGACGATCAGCAGGTCGGCGTTTTCGACATGATGGCGCAGGTTTTTTGTAAAGCGGTGGGTGACGGTGGTGGTGCAGCCGGCCAGCAGCAGCTCCATGCTCATCGGGCGACCGACGATATTGGAAGCGCCAATGACCACCGCATTGAGGCCGTAGGTGTCGATATTGTAGCGTTCCAGCAAGGTCACGATACCGCGCGGAGTGCACGGACGCAGGCGCGGCGCGCGCTGGCACAGGCGGCCAACGTTGTAAGGATGGAAGCCGTCGACGTCTTTATCCGGCGCGATGCGCTCGAGAACTTTGACGTTATCGATCCCTGCCGGCAGGGGCAGCTGAACCAGAATACCGTCGATGGTCTTATCGGCATTCAGAGTGTCGATAAGCTCCAGCAGCTCGGCTTCGCTGGTGGTTTCCGGGAGATCGTAAGAGCGGGAGACGAAGCCCACTTCTTCACATGCTTTGCGCTTGCTGCCGACATAAATCTGCGAGGCCGGGTTGCTGCCGACCAGCACGACGGCCAGCCCAGGGGCGCGTTTTCCGGCCGCAACGCGAGCCTTCACTTTTTCCGCAACCTCAGAGCGTACCTGCTGCGCAATCGTTTTACCGTCAATAATTTTTGCTGCCATCAGAGAGAGGATTCCATCTGTATCTTTACGAAAGGGGGATGAGGATATTTTGTCAGAAGCGGGCCTCGCTGTCAGTCCTCGTTTGCTGTTTTATCCTGTCTGAGGCTAATTTAGCCTGTTATGACCATGGTTATTACATGGTTATTGGTGCGTTGCGCCTGGCCACTGAGTCGATTTACGCGCGCATTAGGCCCGGCGGTATGCTTCTTGTACAGTTGGTGGAGGATATTTCGCCAGCGTCGTATAAGCCCCGCAGTTTCCTGGCAAAATGGATTGACTCAACCGACGTGGACCGTATAATTCCACGCGTTTCACTCCGCGAAGCACTCGCTTCTCAGGGCGCCCTTAGCTCAGCTGGATAGAGCAACGGCCTTCTAAGCCGTAGGTCACAGGTTCGAATCCTGTAGGGCGTGCCATTAAGAAACAATAACTTACGCCAGTTTTAAACCAGCCTGATTTCCTCCTTGTGTCGTATTTGTGTCGCTAGCGCCAAAAATGGCGTCAATTTTCCGTGCGTGTTCGGTCAGGTGGTTCGGTGCCAGGTGAGCATAACGACGCACCATCTCGATGCTCTCCCATCCTCCCATTTCCTGCAGTACAGAAAGCGGGACTCCGGACTGAATTAGCCAGCTCGCCCAGGTGTGCCGGAGGTCGTGAAAACGGAAATCCTCGATCCCCGCTTTTTTCAACCCGGCGCGCCAGGCGTTATTGTCATCCACCCGCATTTTTCTAACCGCGGGCGTTAGTGTTCCATCAGGGCGATGTTTTGCCGTGGTGTGAACGAACACCCACCGGGAGTGCTTCCCTATCTGATCCCTTAATACCCTGCATGCGGTATCATTCAGAGCCACGCCAATCGCCTTGCCCGCTTTTGCGTTCTCCGGATTTACCCATGCAACCTTTCTCTGCATATCGACCTGCTGCCACTCAAGCCCGATGATGTTTGAGCGGCGCAGGCCGGTTGCCAGTGCAAATATCACCACTGGCTTAATGCTCTCCGGCATGCACTCGATCAACCGCTCAGCTTCTTCCCTGGTCAGCCACCGTATCCGCTTACTGATCGGCTTGCGGGTTTTGATAACTGGGGCTGTTTTTATCCAGCCCCAGTCATTCGCCGCGGCCCTGAGAAGGGATCGAATGAAGGAAAGGTGTTGCGCTTTCGTCGCCTGCGAAACCTGCCGTGGTTTGTATTCCGGAACAGACTTATCCTTCCTCAGCGCGGCATCACGCTTACTCTCCCACACCTGCAGGTGCTTACGGTTGATCATCCCGTTAACGGCTTCGTGAACTTCCTCCGCCGTTATCTTCGAGACATCACGGCCGGAAAAATGCTGCAGCCAAAACTCAATTTTGGTTTTGTCATCATCCAGCGATCGCTTATGGTCCTTTTCCCGCAGCCACCGGATGCAGCACTCTTCGAAGGTTCTGACGGGCAGGTCGCCGATCTGGTCAACCCTCCACGCTTCCGCCTTCAGCTTGTCGTGGAGCTCCTGAGCCTGCTTTTTGTCCCCCGTGCCAAGAGATCGCCTAACTCTTTTTCCTGACGGCGTAAAGAAATGACAGTGCCACACGCCGCCCCTGAGGGTGATTGACATAAAACTTCTCCTTTATGTTCACCCGCGTTCGCGATGACAGGATCGCGCGGGGTTTTCAAATATGCAATACACGCAGCCTCGGTCGTTCTGTACTTGTTGCCGACCTTGCGGCCGGCGAGTTCTCCAGAATCAATCAGGCGGTAGATCACCCGCGCCGACACGATGAGCAAATCGGCGGCCTGCTGTGCTGTTATCGGTTTGTCAGATGCCATATCACCTCCGATGCTTACCGCGTAATTCCTCTTCTTCTTGACAGTCAGCGTAGCGCTGGCAGCCCGCCACCAGTTCACGGCGCCGCTCGGGTATCTCTTCCCCGCAGTCGCGGCAGTGAGTAGCTGAAACTGCCGCATGGTTGATGCGCATGTTCTGGATGGTCATTTCCAGCCGGCGCTCTGCCAGCTCGTTGGCCTGATCGATGATTTCCGCGCTCATGCTGCACCGCCTTCGCTCTTTTCAGCTTCAATCGCCATCTGCTCAAGCTTTCGTGAAAGCTCGGCAGACAGGGCCTGGAACTCTTCCTCTGTCGCTACGGGGATCGGAACAAAACGGATACCGATATGAGCGAGTCCATGTGCGGCTTCAAGGCATTTCCTTAAATCAACGGGAGAGGCTCTGTTCATGCTGCACCTGCCTTGTCTTCATCCATTTTCCATGCCGTGGCGAGAGCGCCAGCCACTTGGTGGAAGCTATGTTTTACTGCCACCTTCCCATGGTCTCCGGTTGGCGAAACCAGTTCGATTGTGGTCAGCTCTCCGCCGCTTTCAGCGTCCGGGTAAAACTGCGCAACGTCGTTGGTTTCGACGATTACAGATCCGGATGGGGTAAACATTTTCAACTTCATGACTCCACTCCATACCTTTTGTTCATGCGGCCAATAACACTGACAAATTTCACCAGACTGACGCCCATCGGCTTTACCTTCTCGTAGTGCTTGCGAAGGATGGGGGGGGCATACAGCGTTCCACTTCGGTTTAGGCTTTACGCTCATCGCTTTGGTTATCTCTTCTGCGCAGCGACGAGCCTGGGCGCGGAGAGCGTTTTCTTTTTCTTCTGGCGTCATGCTGCCTCCGTCTTCACAACGTCGATGGCGCAGCCGGGGATCAGCTCAACGGAAGCGGTGGCGCACTGGTTGCCCCAGTGACTCCAGCCTGGCGCTGCGCTGCGGCTGAAAAGCTCAATCCGCGGCACATCGCCGTAGAGCAGTTCCAGTCGGTGCCGAACTTCCCACGGTTTCTCGCTGTGCGCTCCGAGCGGGCTGTAGACCACCTGCTTAATGCCGGCGTGCTTGCGCTCCAGCCCGGTGCCGCGGGTGGCGATCAGCACGTCTTCGGTGTTGGCGCGAGTGTGGTTTCCACCGTTCATGCGTGTCTCGGCATTCAGCAGGTCGAGGAAGTCGTAAAAATCGGTCACGTCGCCCTCTGTCAGAGCCTTGGTAATGCGCAGTTCGGCCAGCTGGTTCAACTTCACCCAGGTGAAGCCCTTCATCGTGCGCACCGTAAATCCCCAGGCCTCGGCCAACTCGATCGCCTCCTGGTTGTGGGTGCCGGTGTACCACATCGCCAATACGGCGTTATCCGCGGCGAGCTCCCATACTGGGAGCCGCTTCATATCGAGCAAGCTCATGGTGGGGTAGTGATCGACGGCGGCGCCGTTGCTGATCGTGTTCCCGTAAGACCAGGCCGGGTCGGCATAGATAAGTGAGTAGCGGGTCATAGGACTGACTCCATTTCATCAATATAGAGGCCAGATGCGATAAGCCGGCGGCGCCGGGCCGCTTTATCAATACATTTCTGGCGGTTGCCAGAGGCGGCCTGAGCTATCGAGCGCTTAGTGAACAGGCGCGTTTTACCCTGCGGGGTAATGACCTTTGGTCTTGTGATCAGGTCAAAGGTGCGATCGCATATGCCATCCTCGTTGAGCCAGGTTTCCGATGCGATCAGCTGCGCAATGCGGCCTTCTCCCTTGGTTATGCCGTTCGCAACGCGGTTAAATTCGACAAGCGTCACGCCGAACTTCTCCGCTATTTCTCTGCCGGTAACAGGGCGACCGCGCGTCTGAATCATCCAGATCACGCGCTCGCGAAGGCCGGAGAATTTCCCTGCTTTGCCGGGCCTGCGGTAAAATGGAGTGCGTTTCATTTCCATTGCTCCCCGAAGGTAAAACCGATCTCTGCTAGCGATTCGTCCATCTTGCTGATGAACTCCGGCACCATTTCGTTGAAGTCGGACATGTATTTGTCGTCTCGCTCAACGACCACGTGGTGAATGCCTTCTCGCTTCATGCGAGGGTCATAATTCGCGAAATACCAGGCATCCTTCCCGGTTACCCACATGCTGAATTGCACCTGGGCCATGTAGGCGGATTTGATAGCCTCGAAGCCGCCAAGCCTGAATTTCATGAAGTCGCGAGAGGTGAAAGGGCACTTCAGCTCAAGGCCGCGGCCATCACTGCACAGGCCATCAGGAGAGCAGGCAGTGCGCATACCTTCGTCACGGAAAAGGATCGGCGACTCGGTTACCTGCACGTCGGTGGTGAACTCAAACAGGGTGCGAGCATCGGCCTCATACTGTTTCCCCCAGGCCAGCGCCTTGGCGTTAACTTCCGGCGCCACGCCGGTGCACACTTCGGCAAGGAGCGTAAGAAAGTAGGACATCTTCATATCAGTCCATTTCTTGCCTGACTTGGGCTTAGAAATGACGTTGTGAACTTCCGAGGCAGTGATCACGCCGAGGCGTAAGCGGTGCCAGGATTCATCTCCCTGCTCAACGCCGGTAACGTCAATGCCAGTTCGTTCGAGGATAATTTCTGGTGTCATGCTGCCACCTGCGCTTTTTTCTGGAGGAAGCTAAAGCCTTTCTGCGCTTCTTCTTCGGTGAGTTGTGATGCCTGGAAAATGTCACGCTTGAAGATGTTGCTGCACAGAGGCAGGAAGTCCTGCTCCCAGTCCTTATTCAGGGACGTCAGGAGGTCAGTAATTGCCTGCAGCGTTTCCTTACTGGCCACCAGGGGGAGCGCTTCTGTAGTGCTACGCGGCGTTACGTCGCGCGCATCTAATTCCAGTGTTTTACCTTCCATCTCTTCGGCAGTGGGCTGCTGGCCAATTTCAGGCCATGCCTTACGCAGAGCCTGAGCCTCGGCACACTTCGCCAGCTGGCCATAAGGGCGCTTTTTCCACATAGCATTTGGCGCGGTAGTGTCGCGGCCGGCGGTGGCGTAGTTTTCAACCCAGTATTCTTTCGCGCTGAATTCGACGATCTCCCCGCTCGGCATGCGCTTGCTGACCGTGTACTTGCACCATTGAGGTACGGTCACTTCAATACCGGTAAGCGTCAGAGTGACGTCCGGGCCGAACTCTGGTTCTTTTGCGCCAGCGTAATCACCGGAGCGATCGGCCTGAATCCGATAAAGCCCGATGCCAGGCATAACCACATCGCGCCACTCGCTTTTCCCCGACTTCGAGTCCTTAACGCTCATCGGCACCAGATGAACGGGCTTAAGAAGCGGATCAAGGTTTCTGGCCCGGCAGTAGTCCAGTGCCATCATCACCGACTCATCCTTGGCGCCAGGGTAAATACTGTTTTTGAGGGCGCTCCAGGTAGCGCCGTCAATGCCTCGCTCAGCAAGAGAGCTGGCTGTAATCACAAGTTCGTTAGCCATTGCTATTCCCCAAAGTTAAAACGGGCAGCCGGTGCGGTGATCCCAGTCGTATTCCGCCTGGGCGTAAGCAACTGCCGAAATGAAATCGTTATATGCCTCTCCGGCGGAATCGCTGCGGAGGCCTTCGTATGGGCTTTTGTCCATCGGCACAGAGAAGCGGAACAGGCCTGACGGCTCTTTCGGCAGCGCGTCGATAATTTCCTGCGCCCGATCGTCAACCCACTTTTGCTTCTCTTCGGTGAGCGTTTGCTCGGCCCACTTACGCTCTTCGATCACGTCGTATGCGCGGTATGCGTTCATAACCACCTCAGTATTTGATGGTCGTAGCCGGGACTTTCCCGAGAGCTACAGCAATGATGCAGGCTTTAGCCCATTCATGAGGGATGCCCTGATTGATAAGAGCCTGTACCGCTGCTGTATTTATTCCGCGGCGATGCTCAACATCAGCGGCGCGGCGCGATTCTTCTTCGGCCTTGCGCTTCTCCTCATCCAGGCGGGCCTGTTCGCGTTGTTCTGCCTCGCGGCGGATGCGATCGGCTTCTTCCTGTGCTTTGCGGCGTTCAGCTTCCACAGCGGCCTGCTTTTCACGCTCCGCACGCTCAGCTGCTTCTCTCTGTTCACGTTCGGCTCGCTCTTTGGCCAAAATCGCTTCGCGCTCTCTGGCGGCTGCGGCGTCAATTTCACGCTGCGCCTTTTCTGCTGCCTCACGCTTCGCCTTCGCTTCCGCCTGGCGCTTAATCTCTTCTTCGCGGGCAATGCGCTGGCGCTCGGCTTCTGCTTTTTTCTCGGCCTGCTCACGGTCGAAAGCGTCATTCATCAGGAGGGCCATTTCGTGGTCAGACTCAATACGAGCAGCCAGCTGCCGATCGAACTCTTCATTCATGGCCAGTGCTTCGAAGTGAAGGGCGTTCATGGCTTCTTCGGCCTTAATGCGTTCCTGTTCGGCTTCCCATTCAGTCAGCGGGCGACGCACTTCATCTTTCAGCGCATCGAGACGCTCACGGACAACGCGGCGGCTTTCGTCGATCTGCTTTGGCAGCGCCTTTAACTCAGCGACCAGGTCTTTACCTGCGTTGTCGATGTAGGTTTTAGAGCGTGCAACCTTGTGAGCCATGGATGCGATGGCGTCGCGGCCTTTTTTGGTGGTCACGTCCGGAACCAGACTGCGAGCCTCTTTTTCGATCGCTTCGATAAGCGGATCGAGTTGGTCGTTATTGGTGAAAACCGCCATCGCGTTCTTTTTCTCGATGACGACTAAATCCATTATTTCGCTCATGGTTTAACCCTCCAAAAGGTTGTTATTAATAACTTCGTTATTTGCAAATTTGCCATGGAGTTTCAGCCGATAATCCTTTATTGCCGACTCAGCATCTTTAAGTGACAAATAACTCCCTATTTCTTTGTTTTTCCCTTTTATGGATATGCTGGCCCGGAATCTTTTCCTTCTGCCATCCCAGCTAACACCCTTTACTCCTGTTTTGTTATTTTTCCCGGCTGCGCTATTCCACATATTTTGTTCGGCGGTGGCTTCTCTTAGGTTATTGATTTTATTGTTTTCTCTGTTGCCATCAATGTGGTCTATCATGTTGATTGGGAATGTTCCATGCGTAACTAGCCACGCGAGGCGATGAGCAAAATAAAACTTCCCGTCAATTTTTATGAGAATGTAACCTTGTCCATTTTTGCTTCCTGCGATACATCCAGACTTAGCCTTTCCCCGGCGGTTAACCTTCCAAGTAAATAACCCTGAATCAGGCGAATAATCTAATAACTCATCAAGTCTTTCTTTATTCAGCATGCGTGCCTACCGGCGCGATGAAAGCCGCCTGATAGCTCAGTTAAATTCTTCGTTTCGATTACCGGCTGAGACCTTGTCCCAACCCGTTCAGATAAACTTCAACCAGCAAGTCGGTTGTGTAAGTCCGCTCAATCCCGCGATGCAGGTACAGGCGGCCGCGTTTATTTGCTGATGCTGTCCAGGTGCTTTCCCGATGCTTAACGAGCATCCCTGGCAGAACGGCGCCGCGGTTAACGGTCTGTGTCCCGTAATGATGACTAAACATTGAACACCCCCGTAACGTGCAGAATTTTGATAATCAACGCTGTCCAGATAACGCCGCAGATCAGCAGGCAGTAAATCAGTGAACGAATGCCTTGTTTGCTCATGCGACACCCCAGCAAAATTCAAAGCTTACCCATGCAACCGCAATCACAAGCAGAGCAACCTTTAAGCAGAACCGGTGCCATGCAGGTACTTCGTGTTCTCGGATCATTCTTCAGTACCTCGAAAATTAATCTCATGCAGCCTGAGAAGCCCACGCCCTTGCGTCACGACGATTAAGCCATGCCAACTTAACCCACAGGTCATGAACCCCATCACCTCGGCGAGTATTGCGGCATTTCTCGCGGTACCGGAGATACTCGGAATTGCACTCAAGGGCATATTTTTTTGCGGTCATCTCTTCACCTTTGCCTTATCGCGGCTAACGGAGCGTTGTTACCTATTACCGGCGCCAACGTTGTTGTTTGGATGGCTTAAATTTACAGATAAAACTGTATTTTCGTCAACAGACAAAACTGTATTTTTTGTCATTGATTACATATCTAACTGTAATGAAAGGTGATTTATTTTGATGGGGCGAAAAAAAACCGGCATACGCCGGTTCTATTCTGAGAGGGGAGGGGTTTAGCGCTTTCTTCGATAGATTCTGTGTTCAATCATCACGCCGATGATTGTTAGTGGTTGATGCTCGCTACTGATAATCGGGTAATCATCATTCAATGGCACAAGCTCGAAATGCTGGCAGCCCAGGTGATCCGTGTAAGTAGGCCGATATTTTTTAAAGGTCGCTTGAGCCCCACCGTTTTTGGCCACAACAAACTCTCCGGGGGTTGGCTCAACTTCGGGGTCTACAATGATCACATCTCCAGCCTTGAAGTCTGGCTCCATCGAATCGCCTTCGATGCGTAAAGCAAAAGTAAAATCAGAAACTTCGTTGTCTGTAAGGATGTACTCAAAACTCCCATCAAATGCCTCAATGGGATTTTTTTCTGCGAGAGCCCCTGCCTGGACATAGCTTATGAGAGGCACCTTCTTGCTGCTAACTTCAGCAATAGGCATAAAGGCTCCGCCATTCATTAGCCAGTCAGGATCGCACTTTAGCGCCTTAGCTATGCCAATAATGTTACGCGGTTTTCTGGTGTCTCCCTTTTCAATGCTCTGCCATGACTGCTGCGTTATTCCGGCATTCAACGCTGCCTCGGTCTGCGTTAGACCGAGCTCAATTCTCTTTTGCTTTACGCGATCTGCAAGGCTCATAAATCCCTCTCAATGTATGCCTTGATATTCACAGTTAAAACTGTAATTGACAAACAGAAATAACTGTCACAGAATACAGATAAAACTGTAGGAGGTAACATGGAAACCATTTCGCAACGCCTCAAAAAAAAGCGCGAAGAGATGAATCTGTCTCAGGCGCAATTAGCAAAAAAAGTTGGCATGAGACAGCAGTCTCTGCAGGCAATTGAGGCCGGGACAACCAAGCGCCCACGTTATTTGTTCGAACTGGCAACTGCGCTCCATTGCGACCCTAAGTGGCTGCTTTATGGCGAGATGCCATCTCAATCTCAATAAGTTGCCGATTTAATCGGCCTTTCAAACACCACCAGAGGAAGTATCACAGATGGAGAATGCAATAGCCCGAAACTTAGAGCCGCCAATCCTCAACCCAATTGAGATAGAGGGCCTTTTGTTAAACCGCCTTTTGTCCATTAGCCAGAAGACTTTTGCAGAAATGCGAGGGGTAAGCGAATCAACGATTAGTCGCCGTAAGAGTGAAGGGTACTACGCCGAGATGGCGAAAGAGATAGCAGCATTGGGCCTGCAGGTTGTTCCGCCAGAGGCGGTAGTAGTTTCCCGTCACTACCTGCAGTCAGTAGAAACGCTGGCAGATATCGGATTACGTGCAGAGCGGTGCCGTCCAGGTCCGTTAGGGTGGGATTGATGAAGCGCCTAAAAGGCGAAAGCCGCAGTGCGCGAACACTAACGGCTTTCTACGCGAATTAACTGAACAAATTCACAGGAGTAATTATGGCAAATACTGCCGAAGTAATCAATTTCCCTGTGCCGGAAAAGGTACAGCAGGAGAGTCGCATGGCTGATCTGGACAATGGCTATCTGCGCCTTGCTAACCAGATTCAGGACGCCTTGTGTGTAGTGGAGCTTTCGGGGCGCGAATTTCGCGTGCTGAATGCAATTGTTCGCCTGACGTATGGCTGGTCGAAAAAAGAAGACCGGATCGCTAACAGCCTCATCGCTGACAAAACCATGCTGGCGGTTAAGCACGTTTCTGAAGCGGTTCTCAGCCTTGCTTATCGCAACATCATCAAGGTTCGCAGGATTGGGCAAACACGATACATCGGGATCAACACCTGTCTGGATGCATGGGCTTATACCAAACCGAAATGCCCTAAATGTCCGGTGAGTTTTCCGGTCGCTGAAGTTGAAACGCAGGTTATCACCATCCCTGAAATTAGGGATAGCAGAATAGCCGCGCCAACCATCCCTGAAAACAGGGATAACCATCCCCAAAAACAGGGAAAGGTATCCCCGGAAACAGGGAACACCAAAGACATTCTTTCAAAGACAAATATAAAAACAGATCTAACCCCTATAGTCCCCGCTGGGGACGAGTGTGGAAAACCAGATCCCGATCCGGTTATTCAGGAGCAGCCGAAGACCGACCCTGTAAGACTGGTTTTCACCCACTGGCAGAAAGAACATGACCACCCGTCAGCAAAACTCGACGACAAACGCCGCAAGCGCATCAAGGCGCGACTGGCGGAAGGCTTCACTGTGGACGAGCTGTGCCGGGCCATAACTGGCGCAAAAGGCGATCCGTGGCTTATGGGAAAGAACCCTTCCAGAAAGCGCTATGACGGCATTGAGACGCTCCTGCGAGACGCTGCTCAGGTCGAAAAACTTCGTGATATGGCCGGCGATGCTCACGCAATGGCAATTGCTCAGGGCCAGTACTCAGCCACAACGGCTCGCAACCTTGAAACCCTCCAGCGCTGGGCTGGCGGCACTGATTCAGGAGAACTTTTCTGATGAACGATTCTGAAAAACCAAAGTTCGCCCAGTCCATGGCAGCGATCGGCGAGATTTACGGAAAGGATATATCCGAGGTGATGGTGGGTATTTACTGGAATGCCCTCAAGCCTTACCCGGTTGAAGATGTGATGCGCTCCTTCCAGGGGCATACCCGCGATACCGACAACGGCCAGTTTTTCCCTAAGCCTGCGGATCTTCTTCGTCACATCGAAGGCAACAAAGATGGCAAAGCGCTGATGGCCTGGTCGAAAGCATACAGGGCAATCTGCAGTTATGGGCGCCGCAACAGCGTTGTGTTTGATGATCCGATCATCCATGCGGTCATTGCCGATATGGGTGGGTGGATTGAATTTGCTGGGATGAGCGAAGAGGAATTGCCGTTCCGTTCCCGCGAGTTCGAAAAGCGTTACCGCTCTTACCTGATAACCGGCGTCAGCAAGTGCGAAACGGTGATGATCGGCATGGATGATGCGCAGAACATGCGCGCGGGATTCCAGCGCGAACCAATGCCATTTCTGATTGGCGAGAAGGACAAGGCCAAGCTCATTCGCAACGGACAGGCGCTTCTTGAGAACAGGTGGCAATGATGACAGGCAAAGACGCAATTCTGAACTACCTGAAAACGCATAAAACCTGCAGCTCTCCAGATGTCGCCGCGGCTTCAGGAATGACGCATACCTGCATCAACCAGGCTGCAAATATCCTGGCAAAGCAGGGGGTGCTGGTAGCGGAAGCTCGGGTGTGGCGGACGGTTTACTACCGGTTGGCCACCGAAGAAGAGATTGCAGGCAGAAAGAGTACTAACCAGATTTTCAACGAGTGTCGGCAAAGCCCGGCGATGAAGCGGGTACTGGCTGTTTACGGGAGAACATCAGCATGACTATCACATTACAGGCAGTAAACGAGCTCATCGCCGCTCTGGAGAGCGCTGGCGAGCTGTCGATCAGAGAGACAAAGTTTATGGCGCTGGCGAAAGCGTACCAGCAGCTGGCGGCGGAGAATGTGGCGTTAGCTCTGGAAAATGTAGCGATGAAACAGATCGTTGACTCCGTAACCAACCTGGATAACGAACCTCAGTACCACGACGAAGGCATGGGGTGCGGACTGGAAGACCGAGGTATTACTGACCGGTACGATGCCTGCCGCTATGGCTGGGATGAAGCTATGGAGCGGATATACGGCGAAGTTATCCCATGCGCCGATGAGCTGGACGTTTCGGCCACCGATCGCATCGTAGCCGGGATTAAGGCTGATGGGGTGGAGGAGTTCGCGGCAAAACTTCGAATTCCTGGTGATGACCAGTTTTTTGACGCTTTAGCAAAAGGGGTTGCACTTGCTGCTGACGACTTCGCCAAGCAGCTGCGCGAGGGGGCCGACAAATGAGCATCGCCACTTATCTCAATACCGGTCTAGCCCTTCTGGGGTGGGTATACATCATGTTCAAAACAGGCCAGTGGATTACCAAAAATGCTCTGAGGCAGTGGGACAAGCGTCGTAAGGAGTCTCGCCGCCAGAAAGCTGTGAATGAGTTTTATGACGCCTTTGAGCTTAACAGCCTGGAACCTGGCTCTACCGTTCTCCTGGCTACTAAAGGCGACCTGACAATCATGATGTTCCGCAGCGAGGGGGACGACAAATGATAACCGGGACTACTAATTATGACGATGTGGCAGAAGTCCGCTGCAATTTGTGCGGCGGTTATTACAAAGCCGACGATCCGGAAAGTCACGAATGTGAGGATGCAGCATGACTGATATCACCGAACTGGCGCAGAGCCTGAAAGCGGCAGCAGAGAAGGCCACCCAGGGGAACTGGAGAGCATTCAAATACCACGACGGGCGCTGTGGTATTGGCGGAGGCCATCACGATGAGATCATGGTTTGTGAACACATAAGCAAAAGGCGTCCACATGACGCTGAATTCATCGCCCTGGCTAACCCAAACAATGTCCTCGCGCTGGTAGAGGCGCTGGAGAAGGCGCAGCAGCGGAACGGCGAGCTTGAGACCTATAGCAAAACCGCGCTCGAATTTAGGGAAGCGGCGAGAGATGAAAACCGACACCTAAAGTTGGAACTGGAAATTGCAGAGAAGCGCATCGCCGCGCTGGAGTCCCGCACCGTGAAGCTGCCAGACTTACGCCAGATTGTATCTGGGGACAGATATGTCTGGTCTGATGGCGTTTATAACTACAGCCAGGACGTAAAGGTAGTGCTGGCCGCCGCTGGCATCAAGGTGGAGGCTGAATGATGGCGGAACGTTGGAAAATTTATCTCACTATTGCATTCATCGGCTTGGGAGCTACGCCGATAAGCATGGTAGCGGCAAAGATTGACGTGCCTGTTTGGGCGCTTATTGCCGGGCACTGCGGCGCGATAATAGCAGGATTTATTTGCGCAGAACTTGGAAGGGGAGCCAACCAATGACCAGCAAATTAACCAGAGAGCGCCTGCAGGAAATCGCTGAAGATGGATTCCTGAAGCATGGCGAAAGCAAAGAGTTGGCCCGCATTGCGCTGGCCGCAATGGACAGCGAGTCAGGGTGTTTGCCTCTCGACTACCTGCAGGGGCACAAAGACGGTCTGGAATGGGCAGCCCAACTGGCAGAAGCCAATCACCCTGAGACCGGAGACTGGCTGTACGATGACCCTATCGAACTGGCAAAAGCTATTCGCAAAGGTCCAGATATGCCGCCAGCGCAGCCAGCGCCGGTAGTAGAGCGTGAGCCCATCGCGTGGCTCAATGACGCATATTTAGCTCGCGGCGTCGTTGACGGTGAGGCTGGTAGCGAAGATGCAGGCCCCGGATATATTCCAGTGTATCGCCACGCACAGCCAGCGCCTGACCGCGAGCAGATACGCAACGATCATGCCGAGTGGTTACAATCAACATTCGGTAATGTTGGCCCGATTGGTCCGCTGAAGCATCTCAGCAAAGAAGCACTGGAAGCCGCTGCCGAACCTAGCGACCTGTCGGAATGGGCTGATATGCAATTCCTACTGTGGGACGCCCAGCGACGGGCTGGTATTACAGACGAGCAGATTACCCAGGCGATGATCGAAAAACTGGCGGTGAACAAACAACGCGAGTGGCCTGCGCCAAAAGACGGTGAACCGCGGTTGCATATCAAAACGCAGCCAGCGCCGGTAATACCGGACCGCTCCATATTCGAAAAATGGTGGGAATCACAGAATGGAGCGCCCCTCGATGGCTGGGATTCGTTACGGACAACTGACGGCTATTGTGATGATGGTATTGACTGGCAGTTTGAAGCATGGAACGCCGCCATGCTCGCAGCCGCCCCGCAGGAGGTGAAAGGTGACTAATGTACGCGATGAAATCCGAGTCCTCGACCTTGACCAGTTACGCTCTCTTCGTGAGTTCGTGGGCGACCTCATAGCCAGAAAGGAGAGTGAGACACGTCGCACGGTATGGCGAGTCTGCTCTGACGGTATCTGCTACGGCAATTTCAGGGAAGAGGAATACCTCAAGGCAGTAGCGTTTCTCGCGGAGAAGGCTGCCGAAATTGACGCAGACCCGACATCAGACAGAAGAGATAGACGCATGGAGATTTTATCTCATCGCGTCATCGAGTCGGAATATGAGGGGTGGTTTGATGCCTAAATCCCCCGCAGAACGTAAAGCCTCCAGTTGAAATCAAACCCCTCTCCGGAGGGGTTTTTCTCGTATATGCTCATTTTGCTTTTATCCCCGGGAAGGGCGATAATTACCTCGTCAGCCTGAGCAACTGACACGATTATCCGGCGCCAAGTGGGGACACATGGCGCAAACACTGCAATTTGAGAAGAGTTATCAAAACGTACTGATTCCCGCAGAGCCGGGAACCAGCGAATACCTGCAACTTATCCCGGTAGGGCAACTGCTTTGCGGTGAGTTCCGCAAGCCCCGGAATTACGCATTCCACAAGAAGTTCTTCAAGCTTCTGACTCTCGGGTATCACTACTGGACGCCTTCCGGTGGTCTCATTGAGCCCGCTGAGCGCAACCTCATATCCGGGTTTATCGACTTCCTTTCATCCGACTACGATCAGCGCGCTGCGCTCCAGAACGCCGCGGAGATGTATCTCTCCTTGGTCGGTATCTCCCGTTCCCGCGATATGGCGCTGCTGAAACACTTCGAATCCTTCCGCGAGTGGGCAACCATTCAGGCTGGCTTTTACGACGAATACCAGATGCCTGACGGTAGCCGTCGTCGTGTCGCAAAGTCGATCTCCTTCGCCAGCATGGACGACAGCCAGTTTAACGGCGTCTACAAATCAGTGCTGAATGTGCTCTGGAACTACATTCTGCGTCGCAAATTCCACTCGCCGGCTGAGGCTGAAAATGCCGCCAGTCAGCTGCTGAGCTTTGCGGGGTGATGTTGATGAAATACTCATGGTTTCAGCATCCCTAATGCACTGCGGAGCAGGCAGAACAGTTGGTGTCAAGATATCAGGCGCGTGGCATCGTCACCGAGAAAAGCCTTAACCCGGATTATCTGAGCTGGACGGTCAGCGCCAGGCTGCCGGTTTGTGCTCGACCGGAGTATACGCCGCGATCACTTCGTCAACGGATTTGGGGGTAAGCATGGCTAATCTTCGCAAAGCGGCGCGCGGCCGCGAATGTCAGGTTCGTATCCCGGGCGTCTGCAACGGTAACCCTGAAACCACGGTATTGGCCCATATCCGCATTGCTGGATTGTGCGGGACCGGGATTAAGCCGCCTGATCTGATCGCCGCTATCGCCTGTTCATCCTGTCACGATGAAATAGACCGTCGCACGCGCCTGGTAGATGCGGAGTATGCGAAGGAGTGCGCGCTGGAGGGAATGGCCCGAACGCAGGTTATCTGGATGAAAGAGGGGCTGATAAAAGCATGAACCAATATCGCATTTCATTACCCTGGCCGCCAAGCAACAACCGCTACTACCGGCACAACCGGGGACGCACACACATCAGCGAGGAAGGGCAGGCATACCGCGACAGCGTCGCCAGAATCATCAAAGACTCGATGCTTGATATCGGCCTGGCCACGCCACTGAAAATCCGTATTGAGTGCCACATGCCGGATCGCCGACGCCGTGACCTGGACAACCTGCAAAAGGCAGCATTCGACGCCCTGACGAAATCGGGATTTTGGCTCGATGACCAGCAGGTTGACTACTACAGCGTGAAGAGAATGCCTGTCGTCAAAGGTGGGCGGCTTGAGCTGACCATTACCGAAATGGAGGCCGCATGAATCGTGACGTTATCGAACGCATCCGCGACCGCTGGCAAAAGCTCCGCCTCTGCCGGCACCGCGGCACCGTACTGGTTGACTACAAAATATTACGCAATTTCGTCCGTATCTATAAGCGCCTGGGAGAAGCAGCATGACAGCTCAATACTTGGAATTTGTTCGCCAGCAGCTGATAGTGGCCACCGCCGATCTGAGCGGTGCGACGAAAGGGCAGTTGATTGCCTTTGCAGAGAACGCACAATTCACCGCTACGGCGCGCAGCCGGGGAAGGAAGAAAGTCGCCGACCCGGTAACCGGCCGCATGGTAAACCCATCCAGCCCGCCAATTCCCGGGCAGCAGTCCCGCGCTAAGGGTTCATCAATCGCTCTCGTACTGCCCGTTGAGTATTCGACGGCAAGCTGGCGACGGGCTCTGCTGTTGCTGGAAGAGCATCAGAAAGCTTGGCTGCTGTGGAGCTACAGCGACAATATCCGCTGGGATCACCAGGAGACAATCACCCGGTGGGCGTGGGAGCAGTTCAGTCAGCAACTGGCCGGCGTGCGCATCGCAAAGAAAACGGTTGATCGCCTGCGTCAGCTTATCTGGCTGGCGGCGCAGGACGTCAAAGCCGAACTAGCAGGGCGGGAGACGTATGAATACCAAAAGCTTGCCGCCCTGGTCGGAGTGACCCCGAAGAACTGGTCAGAAACGTTTACCGAGCGGTGGGAGGAGATGAAAACAACCTTGCGGCGCCTTGATAGCGATTCTCTTTTGCAGGTAACGCGATCACGTTCACAACAAAAGGCGACAAATTTAGACTCAAGTCTTGCAAAACTGGATTAAATGCGTCATATTTGAGTCTACTTTGATATGCTGCCTTAACTTTAAGTGGCGGCATGAAGATGATAGTCACATACCAGTTTGTAAAATTAGCCTCGGCATTCCGCCGGGGCTTTTTTATGCCTGTGATCCGGTCAGGACTTTTGAGTTAATGCGTGCTGCACGACACGCAGAGGCTCATACGCGAGAGTCCTGAACCAGATTGAAGTTACTCAGCAATAAGAAAACTTCATGTCATCATTTGCTTATATCTTATTGACCAGAAAATTAACATGTTGTTAATCTATTCGTGTGGTGAATCCCCCTATGCGGAGGGGCATTGCCAGTCTGATATGTTTTTTTTGCGCATTGCGAGTCGTCTGTGGACTGGCGGCGACTTACCGGGAGGCAC
>ENA-OZGI01000329-OZGI01000329.1-human-gut-metagenome-genome-assembly--contig:-NODE-329-length-19980-cov-6.794680_pt1 | contig 19980 bp, 18 predicted proteins | sample MGYA00245114_ERZ653653 | MGnify/ENA primary metagenome ERZ653653 (study PRJEB26926, sample SAMN06165051) | human gut metagenome | biome: ENVO:00009003; feature: ENVO:2100002; material: ENVO:00002003...
TCCTTTGCCTCTTTTCTGTCTGAGCAGTAGCGCACCTCTTTGCCATAGAGCTCATGGTATGCGATGGCTGTTACCACTGCAAGCGGAATTCCCTTGTATGCAGGTCCGAATAATACATCAAAGTCATCTCCATAGTTTGCATGGATTGCCTTTGCGTAGTACTCTCCGAGTCTCTTAAGCTGTGAGCCTGTCACATATGCTCCCGCATTCATGAAAAATGGTGATTTACGGCCGCTTTTTAATGTGAAATCACCAAATTTCAGCACGTCACTCTCCACCATAAAGTCTATAAATTCGCTCTTGTAGCTTTCCATTGTATGTTAATCCTCCTGTGTGTTTTTCTTTAAATTATCTTTGTCAATTTTACCACATTGGGGCGTGCTTTTCAACGTGGAAATATTAGTTGTTTTTGCGGCTCTGTCATACATAGACAATCATAATAATAAAAAGAAATAGCATCCCACACCGTCCAAAGTTTAGGATGCTATTCTTATAACATTTTAACACTGAGGGCAAATCGGAGTCATATCCGATTCACTTTCTAAGTAGATTATACATGAGGGTACTTGAGAAATCAAGTACCCTTTTTTAATTAGATATACTCACTTGTGTTTACGATCACGCCGTCATATACCGACTGCTTTTTGATAAACTCCGCAGCCTTGTCCACATCTCTGCCGTTTTTGTTCCAGTCCTTTGTGAACTCAACTTTGTCGGCTGCAAGCTCCTTCTCCTGCTTTTGGCTGATGAGCAGAAGTACGAGTATTCCGGCATGGCTTAGGTGCTTGACTACATTTACGAAGTCCTCACCCTCCTTTGGTGCGTAGAGATAAGTATGGCGTCCGTCTATATTTAAGGCTTTCTCGACATCCTCCACAAAGCCGCGGTTTACACCATCCACTCCGTCTACGAATACGGCGGTGATTGCCTTCTGGCCCTTGATTGCAGCTCTTACGTTCCTGTCTACTCTGCCCTCGTAGAGACCGCTTTCCTCCGTGTGTACCTCTTCAACCACACCGCAGGCAGATGTCATATCGGTCACACGGTCGATTAATATGAACTCACCGAGTGTCTTGTGGTTTTTGAACTTATCGCAGACTATCTTGTCCGAGAATGCAATCTTTACAACTGCTATCTCGTTCTTTTTGAGCTTGTCGGCAGGCTTTTCCTCACCTGTGTTTACATCGATGGTATGCTCTATCTCTGTTACGATGCCCGGTATCGACTTGGTACCAAGCTTGAAGAAGAAGTTCTTTCCCTTGAAGAGCTCATCGTCATCCATCCAGAGTATTGTAGCTGTGATAGATGAAGCCACATTTGCTCCTGAACCGATTGTGAGCACGCAGCCTCTTGATACGTCCACCTCTCTGTCAAGCTGGATTGTAACCGGCTGGCCTGTAAATGCGCTATCGCTTAGCTTATCACCCACATGGATGCTTTTTACATGGGCTGTCTCATTGCTTGGCAGTGTGGTGATTTCATCGCCCACCTTTACCTCTCCGGCCTCTATCTGGCCCTGGAAGCCACGGAAGGTGTGGTCAGGACGGCAGACTCTCTGTACAGGCATGTAAAAGCCCTCTTCCTCGTTCTCATCCTTTATGTCAACATCCTCAAGGTATGATAAAAGAGCAGGTCCCTTGTACCATGGGATATTCTCAGACTTTGTTGTGACATTGTCGCCCTCTGTTGCAGAAACAGGAATTATTACTACATTTTTGAGTTCAAGCTCCTTTGTAAGCTCAATAATCTGCTTTGTGATTTCATCGAAACGCTTCTCGTCGTAGCCTACAAGATCCATCTTGTTTACAGCAAATACAAAGTAGTTGATTCCCATGAGCGCGCAGATTCTTGCGTGTCTTCTTGTCTGAACCAATACGCCCTGCTTTGCATCTATTAAAATTACCGCAAGGTCTGCAAAGGATGCACCTACAGCCATGTTTCTTGTGTACTCCTCATGGCCCGGTGTATCTGCCACGATAAAGCTTCTCTTATCTGTTGTGAAGTAACGATAAGCCACATCGATTGTGATTCCCTGCTCTCTCTCTGCCATCAGTCCGTCGAGGAGGAGTGAGTAGTCGATGGCGCCGCCACGGCTTCCGACCTTACTGTCAAGCTCCAATGCCTTTTCCTGATCTGCATAGAGCAGCTTTGAATCGTATAATATATGTCCGATCAGAGTTGATTTTCCGTCGTCCACGCTTCCGCATGTAATAAATTTAAGTAATCCGCTCATTTTAGAAATATCCCTCCCTCTTTCTTCTTTCCATGCTGCCTGCCGCCTCGTTGTCTATGACACGGGTGGTTCTCTCTGAGGAAACAGCACTGAGTGTCTCATCAATAATCTCATCAAGTGTATCCGCTGTCGACTCCACACCACCTGTCAGTGGATAGCAGCCGAGAGTTCTGAAACGTACACTCTTCATCTGGATTTTCTCACCCGGACGAAGCTTCATTCTGTCGTCATCTACCATGATGATATTACCGTCTCTGTATACAACAGGTCTTTCCTTTGCAAAGTAAAGTGAAGGAATCTCGATATTCTCTCTCTTTATATACTGCCAGATATCCTTCTCTGTCCAGTTTGACAGTGGGAAAACACGTACCTCCTGGCCCTTTTTGATTCTTGAGTTGTAGAGCTTCCACATCTCCGGGCGCTGGTTCTTTGGATCCCATGCGTGGTTTTCATTTCTGAAGGAGAAGATTCGCTCCTTGGCTCTTGATTTCTCCTCGTCTCTTCGACCTCCGCCAAACGCTGCCGTAAAACCGTATTTGTCGAGCGCCTGCTTGAGCGCCTGTGTCTTCATGATATCTGTGTATGCTGAGCCGTGATCAAATGGATTGATGCCCTGCTTTACGCCATCCTGATTTATATATTCAAGCATCTCGATGCCCTTTTCCTTAGCAATGCGATCTCTGAATTCTATCATCTCATGGAATTTCCAGGTTGTATTTACATGTAAAAACGGAAATGGCGGCTTCTCCGGATAAAATGCCTTCATTGCAAGATGAAGCATTACCGAGCTGTCCTTTCCAATTGAGTACAACATAACCGGCTTCTCGCACTCTGCGGCTACTTCACGTATTATGTATATTGCCTCTGCTTCGAGTTCGTCAAGATGTGATAATTCACCCATGTCTGTTACCATCCTTTTCTTTAATATTTATTGGATTCCTTCTTGTTGATAAGAATCTCTTCCTTGCTTCCGTCGCGCTTTTTGATATCCCAGGTCAGCGTGTCCGGTGTGCTTTTTACTGTCATGAGACTTCCCATGCCTCCTATGTCTGCTCCAAGATAAAGAGCAATAGCACCAAAATGACATTCCTTGATGCATGAGGCACAGCCCCAGCAGTCCTTAGGATATTTGATAAAGGCTTTTTTCTCTGAGTCCTGATATATCAGGCTTCCGGGGCATACACTTGTACACATGCCACAGCCCTTACACTTTGCTTTATCAATCATTATGCTCATAACGCGCCTCCCTTCCGACAAGCTCTCTGTAAATCATATGAAGCTGCCCGTTTTCGTATCTGGAATTGACATATTTCATCCAGTCATCACTCTTGCCCGGATAATCCAGATTCTCGGCAAAGCTGTGCCATCTGGTCTCCTTTCTTGCACCAAGATGTGCTATGACCGAAAGACATACCGTAAGCCTCTCCTTAAGCTCATATATGAACATAAGCTCATGCATATCCGATGCATATAAATCACCGGTCAGCTCTATCAGATGATTTATCTTTTCCTTTGCCAGCGCAAGCTGTTTGCCGTTGAACTGGTAATGTGTGGAAATACCGCCTGCGTAGTTGTCCATGACCTTCTGCATGGCTTCCTCGATAGCCTCTGTTGTAAACATCTGAGACCTTTCAGTGAGGAAATGGTCGTACTCTGAAGCTTTTGCGTCAAGCGCCTTTTTCTCATCAAATGCCGATGTGTCAGGACTTCCATCGGAGGTATCTGCATCAAGCTTTGAAACCATATCTATCGCAGCGATTTCACCCTCTACCATAGCTCCTGTAACGTATTTCTGTGGACATCCTCCTGCCACATCTCCAGCAGCATAAAGTCCGTGGATTGTAGTCTCACGCTCGGTATTTACCCAGTAGCCGCTCGCTGTGTGCCCACCTACGATATACGGCTCGGTGCCCTCTATCTCCACATTCTGCTCACTTGGATTCTTACCTGCCTCCACCCACTTGAGTGTCTGGCTTGGTGCCATGTTGAGATATGCCTTTCTTAATGACTCATCCTGCTGTGGAGAGATGCCCTCTGTCCTTAAGTAGCAAGGACCTCTTCCCTCGAGATTTTCCATGACCGTTCCGTATACACGCTCTGATGTGGTGAGGCCGTATTTTGTCTCGTAAACCTCTCCAAGTGAATTGACCTGCTTTGCCCCGACTCCCTGTGCAATTGTTCCTGTCGGTGCAATTGTGTCCTTGCATCTGAGTGCGATAAATCTCATCTCAAAGGTGGTCATCTCAGCTCCACTTCTTATGCCCATCGCATATCCGGCGCCTGTGTTGAAAGGTGGATACCACATCTTGTGCCTTGAAAAGCCGGGATTGTTTGGTCTGTATAAACCGGCCGCTCCGCCTGTAGCACAGAGCACCTTTTTAGCCCTGATTTCATAGGCTGTCGCATCCTCGATTGAAAATCCGTATGCACCCTTTATGGTGTTGTTCTCAACTATATAGTCCGTGATATTTATTCTGTTTATCACTGTACAGTCATTAAGCTTTGATACAGCTTCTGCCAAAAGCGGCTTCATGTTCTCACCGTTTATCTTGATATTTCGGTTTCCTCTTGCTACATACTCACCGTTTTCATCCTTTAATATGACAAGTCCAAGCTTTTCCATCTTGTCCGTCACACGGTTTAAACCCTCTGACATAGTCATGAGTAAGTCTTCCCTTACTATGCCGTCAGCATCCTTTTTGGCGTAGTCTACATAGTCCTCAGGCTTTCTGCCCTTTACTATGTATGCATTTATCGCATTGACACCTGCTGCAAGGCATCCGCTTCGCTTTATGTTCGCTTTCTCTGCAATTATAATCGAATAATCCGAATTCTCACGGATGGTGAGCGCTGCATAACAGCCCGCCGTGCCACCTCCTATTATGAGGATGTCCGTGTGTAGGATTTTTTTGTTTTCTATCTTCATTTATCTCCCTCTGCTTCCTCTTTCAATCACAAGCTTTAGACTATTCTTGTATCTAAATATAGAATACATCCTGCTCCTGCATCTCGCTGTTTTCCATCAGGTATGTTTTCTCTTCGTCGAATATATACAGCCTGTAAATCAGCACATGTACTTTCTCGCCGACTGCTATCAGGTCCTTTTCAAGTGAGCGCTCGCCGACCACCTCAATGCCGTTTATGCTGACTGTGATATCCATCCTGTTTCCTCTGAATACCACATCTGTAACGATGCCCTCCTCTGCCGCTGACTGATAGCGGTCTAAGTTGCCACTCTTTGATATCTTGATAAACTCAGGTCTGATTACCGCCTTGTCGGCATTTTCTATCCTGTCAAAGCCCTTTAGCCTGTCATAGTTTTCAACGACTGTGGTGTGCCCTATAAACTGCGCCACAAAAGGTGTATCAGGCGACTTGTATATCTCAAGAGGTGTACCCATCTGCTCTATCGTGCCGTGGTTTGTGATAATGATTTCATCTGCCACCTCAACAGCCTCATCCTGGTCATGTGTGACGAAAATGCTTGTGATTCCAAGCTTTTCGACCAGCTCCTTCAGCCAGGTACGAAGCTCACCTCGCACCTTTGCATCTATCGCGGCAAATGGCTCATCCAGTAAAAGCACCTGTGGATTCGGCGCCAGCGCCCTTGCAAATGCCACTCTCTGACGTTGTCCTCCGGAAAGCTGATTCGGATATCTCTTTTCAAGCCCCGACAAGCCTGTCATCTCAAGAAGCTTTGTAACACGCTCCTTTATGAGCTTTTTCGGCATCTTCTGAAGCTCCAGCCCAAATGCCACATTGTCGTATATTGTCATGTATCGAAACAGCGCATAGTTCTGAAACACAAAGCCTATGCCTCTCTTCGAGGCCGGAATATCATTCACCCGCTTTCCATCTATATATATGTCACCTGAATTTGGCGTCTCAAGCCCTGCTATCATACGAAGAAGTGTTGTCTTGCCACTGCCGGACGGACCAAGCAGCGCCACAAGCTTTCCCTTTTCCACTCCAAAGCTCACATTATCGGATGCCAGGAAGTCTCCGTATTTTTTGTATATATTTTTCATCTCAACGTACATATACGTTATCTCCTTCCTGCTTTTCCCATGCAGCAGATTTTATTAGTGTAAATCATATTTCCCAAGTATATCTCAGTGTAATTTCTTAAATTCATGCTCAACTATATTTCTTGCAAAAAGAATGATTAATGCAATAATTAACAGTATCGACGATACAGCAAATGCCGATGTTATCGAGCTGTCTGTGCCCGACATATACAAGGCATCAATCTCAAGCGGCAGTGTAAATGTCTCGCCTCTTGTCTTCGAGAGCGCATTTACCGCACCGAACTCGCCGAGGGCTCTCGCCGTACAAAGTATGATTCCATAAATCAGGCTCCACTTCATCTGCGGAAGTGTTATTTTCCGAAATATCGTAAAGCCGGATGCTCCCATCAGCGCTGCGGCTTCTTCCTCATCCTTTCCCTCTGCATTGAGCACCGGTATAATTTCCCTTGACACATACGGAAACGTGACAAATATCGTAGCAAGCACAACTCCCGGTATTGCAAAGGTGATTCTCACATTCGTGCCGAATATCTCATTGAACCATCTGATAACCGGATAAAACCACCCAAGCCGTCCGAAGGTCATAAGATACGCAAGTCCTACGATGACCGGAGAAATAGAAAACGGTATATCAATAAGTGTTGCAAGCACCTGTTTTCCTTTAAACGAAAACCTGGTCAACAGCCACGCTGTCCATATTCCAAAGAAGGTGTTGATAACTACCGCAAAAACTGTTGCTATCAAAGTCACCTTAAGTGCTGAAAGCACGTAGCTTGTGGAGATAGCTTTCAAATAGAATCCAAGCCCCTCCTTTAAAGCACTTGCCATCACAGAAAAAAGCGGAACTACAAGCATGACAAATATAAAGAGCACCGTGACAGTGACGAGTATTATCTTTGTGATCTTTTTTCTTCTTTCAAGCTTTACCTGTTCGGTCATCGCATTGTGCTCCTTTCCTGTTTGTGTGCATCGCATTTGATTTATATGCAGCCTTCTACAACAAATTAGTGCGCTGTGACTGTTTAACCTGCACTATGTTTACAAATAACAGCAGTAAAAATGATATGACAAGCATCACAAGTGCTATGGCAGTCGCGCTAGCATAATCTATATAGCTAAGCTTCTGCATGATGACGTAGGATACCACCTGTGTCCTATGTCTGGCGCTGTTGCCTGATATGTAGATGACGCTTCCGTACTCTCCTATGCCTCTGGCAAAGGCAAGACCAAAGCCTGTTAAGAGTGCCGGGCGAAGCTCCGGAAGTATTACCTTAAAAAATGTCTTAGAGGGTGTGGCGCCAAGCATATAAGCGGCCTCCTCATATGTATTATCCATCTTTTCAAGCACCGGCTGTACAGCTCTTATTACGAAGGGAATGCCTACAAAAACAAGTGCCACAACTATTCCTGCCTGTGTGTAAGCTACATCTATTCCAAGCTTGCCAAGGCCCTTACCAAAAAAGCCTGTGCCTGAGTACAGCTTTGAGAGCGTGATGCCCGCAACCGCTGTCGGCAGTGCAAACGGAAGCTCTATAAGTCCGTCAAGCAGCCATTTCCCGGGAAAATCGTACTTCACAAGCGTCCATGCCACGATGAGTCCAAATACCACATTTACGATTGCTGCGATAAATGATGAGGTGATGCTTGTGATAAAGGCATTCCTCACATTCTCCTTCATGATAAGTGCCACGAAATCGCCCAGCGATATCTTTAGCGAATACACAAGCACTGATGCTAACGGAATGAGAACGATGACTGAAAGCATCGTGACCACTATTCCAAGCGAAAGATGGTAGCCCGGTATGACTCTGGTCTTTATGTTCTTTGATTTAGTTTTCTCTTTTGCTGTTTTATCAGTTGCCGTATATTTCATCGAACATTGCTCCATCATCGAAATATGTCTTGTAGGCTTCATTCCATCCGCCGTAATCCTCTATGCTCCAAAGCATGATATTTAAATCAAACTTGTTGGAAAACCGGTTTAATATATCCTGATTTGTTGGTCTGTAGCCACTTTCGCCAATCAGCTGCTGTGCCTCATCACTGTAGAGATACTGTAGGTATTCTTTGCTTACCTCTTGTGTTCCGTTGCTCCTTGCATTGTCATCCACAATAGCAACAGAGGGCTGTGCTAAGATGCTGACGGACGGATTCACTATCTCATACTTACCCGGATATGAATCCATGGTCGTAAGTGCCTCGTTTTCCCACGCTATGAGCACATCTCCCTGACCGTTTTCCACAAATGTGGTTGTTGAGCCTCTCGCACCCGAATCCATAATTGTGACATTTTCATACAGCTTCTTCATAAACGATTTCTGTTCCTTTAGGCTGTCATAATTTGTCTTCGCATAGCTTAGCGCTGCAAGAAAATTCCAGCAGGCTCCGCCACTACTCTTTGGATCAGGCGTAATCACATCCACATTCTTTTTCACCAGGTCATCCCAGTCACTTATATGCTTTGGATTGCCCTTTCTTACGAGTAAAACGATTGTTGATGTGTATGGTGCCGAGCTGTAAGAAAACTCATCAATCCAGCCCTTATCAATTAAGCCGGTATTTTGTATCAGGTCTATGTCATGCTCAAGTGCCAGTGTGACAACATCTGCATTACAGCCCTCCACAACCGAGCGCGCCTGTGCTCCCGAGCCGCCATGTGACTGAATCACATTTATCTTTTTGCTGTGCTCGCTCTCATAGTAAGACTCGAATATTTTGTTGTATTTCTCGTAAAACTCTCGTGTCGGATCATATGACACATTCGTTATGGTGACTGTGCCATCATCCTTCCTGCCTGAGCAGCCTGTCAGAAAAAATGACACCACCATCACCGCTGACAGCATGGCTGCCGTGTATTTATGTATATTTCTCATGTATATTTCTCATTTTTCATATTACAGATTCCGGCACAGTAGCTTATGCCGTCGGTTGTCTTATATACCATTAGTTTACTGTAAAAAGCTGTGTGGACAGGTATCTCTCACCTGTATCCGGAAGCAGCACCACGATATTCTTTCCTTTGTTCTCAGGTCTCTTTGCAAGCTCTGTTGCCGCATATATTGCTGCTCCTGAGGATATGCCGACGAGAAGTCCGTCGCTCTTTGCAACCTCTCTTGCCTTGTCAAAGGCTGCCTCATTCTCCACCGGAATCACCTCATCCACTATATCCATGCGCATAACCTTTGGAATAAAGCCTGCTCCGATTCCCTGTATCTTGTGTGGTCCCGGTCTTCCACCTGAGAGCACCGGTGAGCTCTTTGGCTCAACAGCCACTATTTTTACATCAGGATTATGCTCTCTTAATCCAAGCCCTGTGCCTGTACAGGTACCGCCTGTTCCGACAGATGATACAAAGATATCTACCTTTCCATCTGTATCCTCCCAGATTTCCTGAGCGGTTGTAGCTCTGTGGATATCAGGATTGGCCTGATTCTCAAACTGCTGTGGAATAAAGGCATTGCCATAATGCTCTTTAAGTCTCTGTGCCTCATCTATCGCACCCTTCATGCCCTCACGCCCAGGTGTAAGTTTTATCTCTGCACCAAGTGCTGTGACGATTTTTCTTCGCTCGACACTCATAGTATCAGGCATGATAAGTATCAGGTGAAGTCCCTTTGAGGCTGCCACAAACGCAAGTCCGATTCCGGTATTGCCGCTTGTCGGCTCTATTATTATTGTGTCCTGATTTATTTTTCCATCCTTTATGCCCTGTTCTATCATAGCTGCCGCCACCCTGTCCTTGACACTTCCGAGCGGATTGAAATACTCAAGCTTTGCTATGATTTTTGCTTCAAGCCCAAGGGCTTTTTCATAGTTGGTCAGCTCCAGAAGCGGAGTGTGACCTATCAGCTCTGTGAGCTGCTTTGCAATTTTTGCCATTGATATTACCTCTTTTTTGTTAATGTTTGTTTTGAGTATGTTATGAGTTTGAGCTTAGTTTGTATGGCTGGGATTTCCTACCATTCAAATATGATTTCTAAGTTATTGATATGTTACCACTAATTGATATTTTTGTAAATGTAATTAGGGTTATTAATATTTGTTAGCGGGCTATAAATTTTATTGATAGTAGAAAGACGACTGCGCAGTCGTCCGTCCGGTATCGAACTTACCATAAAAAAAGAGTTCTATCATTCGCAGACACAAAGTCTGTGAAAAATAGAACTCTTTTTGGTCTCCCTTTGGCTACTCCGCTTGTTCATTTGCTTTATCGGTTCTCGTGATATACTTGATTCCGACAAAGGTTCCAATCAGGATAAGCACTCCTATGATAAAAGGTACTACAGGATTTCTGACAAAGCCTGCTATGATGTAGGTCAGACATGATATGGCTGCCACAAGCACAGCGTACGGAAGCTGTGTGGACACATGGTTCATATGGTTGCACTGGGCTCCGGCAGATGCCATGATGGTGGTATCGGATATCGGTGAGCAGTGGTCTCCGCATACTGCACCTGCCATACATGCTGAGATTGAGATGATCATCATCGTATGGTTTGTGCCTGAGAAGATGTTTACTACTATCGGTATGAGTATGCCGAAGGTGCCCCATGAGGTTCCTGTTGCAAAAGCAAGGAAGGCTCCCACCACGAATATGATTGCCGGGAACAGTCCAAGGAGCGGTCCCGATACACCTCCCACCAAGCCTGCGACAAATTCCTTGGCACCAAGGCTTTCTGTCATGGTCTTTAGTGTCCATGCAAAGGTCAGTATAAGTATTGCAGGTACCATCGCCTTAAAGCCCTCAGGGATTGAATTACAGCAATCCGTAAAGCTTAGCACCCTTCTGATTGAGTAAAAGCATATGGTGATTATCAGTGCAAAGAAGCTTCCGAGCATAAGACCAATCGACGCATTGCTGCCTGCAAACGCATCGACAAAGCCTGTTCCGTCAAAAAAGCCTCCTGTGTATATCATTCCTATGATGCAGCATATTATGAGCACCAGTATAGGAAATACAAGGTCTATAACCTTTCCCTTGCCCTTTATCACATCCTGCTTTGACTCTGCATAAGGTCTGTCTCCTGTGGTAAATAAATCGCCCTTTTTGGCATTGGCTTCATGCTTTGCCATCGGACCGAAATCCACCTGCAAGATAACAATTGTCACCATGGCGACAATTGTAAAGAGCGCATAGTAATTGTATGGAATGGCCTTTATGAAAATAGAAAAGCCATCCTCTCCCTTTACAAAGCCTGTGACTGCGGCTGCCCACGATGATATAGGTGCGATGATGCACACAGGCGCTGCTGTGGCATCTATCAGATATGCAAGCTTTGCTCTGGAAACCTGATGCTTGTCGGTGACAGGGCGCATCACACTTCCCACTGTCAGACAGTTGAAGTAATCATCTATAAATATGAGCACTCCAAGCATTATAGCTGCAAGCTGGGCACCGATTCTTGTCTTTATGTGCTCACTAGCCCATTCTCCAAAGGCCGCCGAGCCGCCTGCCTTGTTCATCATGCTCACCATGACACCGAGCACGACTAAAAATATCAGTATTCCCACATTGTCCGGATCCGATAGCACTCCGACAAGCCCGTCCTCGAATATGTGAAGCACTGATCTCTCAGCTGAAAAACCAGACTGAAATACATTTCCATAAAACAGTCCGCCGATCACTATTCCAACGAATAATGAGCTGTAGACCTCCTTTGTAATAAGTGCCAGAACTATAGCCACAACAGGTGGTACAAGCGCCCAGACTGTGGCATACATAGAAGGCACGTAATCTGCTGCCAGAATCATTATTTTCTCCTCCGTCTATCCCTTATGCTCTATCTGTCAACCGCACCGACAAGCTCTGAAATATCCTTTACTCCATACTTGTCCATGTACTCTGCGATGCCATCCACTATCTGCTCTGTGGTCTTTGGATTCACAAAGTTTGCTGTGCCGACTGAAACTGCTGTAGCTCCGGCAAGTATCATCTCTATGGCATCGGAAGCGTTTGTGATACCGCCCATTCCGATAATCGGGATATTGACTGCATGTGCTGTCTCGTAAACCATGCGCACTGCAACCGGATGCACAGCCGGACCGCTCATGCCGCCTGTCTTGTTTGCCAGCACAAAGCTTCTTCTGTTTATATCAATCTTCATGCCGGTTATTGTATTGATGAGTGAAACCGCATCAGCACCGCCTGCCTCTGCAGCCCTTGCTATCTCTGCAATGCTTGTGACATTTGGAGAAAGCTTCATGATAACAGGCTGCTTTGCATATTTTTTAATCTCGCTTGTGATGGTCTCAACACCCTTTGGATCTGTTCCGAAGGCAATTCCGCCCTCCTTTACATTCGGGCATGAGATATTTATTTCCATCATATCAATAGGCTCATCTGCAAGACGCTTTACCACATCAAGATACTCATCTAGCGAATGACCGCAGACATTTACCACAATCCTTGTGTCAAACTGCTTTAAAAAAGGAATATCCCTCTTGCAGAAAAGCTCGATGCCGGGATTTTGAAGTCCGACTGCATTGAGCATGCCACCGTACACCTCAGCTACTCTCGGTGTGGGATTACCCTCCCACGGCTTATTCGCAACACCCTTTGTGGTGACTGCACCAAGTCTGTTTAAATCAACAAACTCGCTGTACTCTGCACCTGAGCCGAATGTGCCGGATGCAACTGTAACAGGATTTTTCCACTCAACGCCGGCCACCTTTACTGACATATTGCTCATTACAGCTCCACCTCCTTCGCATCAAAAACAGGTCCCTCTTTGCATATACGCTTGTTGTTTACATTGCTGTGGGCATCCTTGTCCTTTGTTTTGCATACGCACGCAAGGCATGCACCGATTCCACATGCCATGCGCTCCTCCATTGATATAAAGCAGTCCATATCATGCTCTGCAGCGTAAGCCTTGAGTGCACGAAGCATAGGCATAGGTCCACATGCATAAATCACGTCTGCCTCAAGAGCATTCTCCTTTATTGCATCGATGACATTGCCCTTTGTGCCGACACTGCCGTCCTCTGTAGCTACAAAGGAAGCTGCCTGTTCCTTAAACTCATCGAGCAGGAAGGTATTCTCATCGCGATAGCCCATGACGATGTTCATATCGCATACTGCACCTGCCTGTGCCGGATTTTTTTCTTCACCTGATGTCTGCACAATGCCTGCATTTATATCCTTCGCAAGCTGCAGCATAGGCGGCACTCCGATTCCTCCGCCGATAAGGAAGGCCTTCTTTCCCGGCTGTACTGTAAAGCCGTTTCCAAGAGGTCCTAAAATCCTTACCTTATCGCCCCTGACAAGCTTTGAAAACTCCTCTGTTCCCGTGCCTTCACCTGTCACACGGTACACGAGACGGATGGTGTCATCATCTCTGTTTATGCCGCAAAGGCTTATCGGACGCGGAAGCAGCTTACTCTTGTCGTTTGAGTAAATCGATACAAACTGTCCCGCCTTTGCTGCCTTTGCAATTTTGTCTGTCTTAAGTGTGAGGTCGTAGATGCCATTGCCGAGTGAGCTCTGGTCAACTACAACTGCAATCTCCTCAAATTTCTCTGCCATTTTATCTCCCTGGTTTCGTTTGTTAATATATTTAAGCTTTCTGAATAACTTATTAACGATTTGCAAGTGCTCCTGAGATATCCTCAATCATATCCTCAACAGCCTTGCGTGATGCATCTGCAAAATTCTCTGCTGTGATGCCCATATCCTTGTACTTATCCTGCTTGTATGCGCAGATGATTCCACGTGATGAATTGACAATTGCACCAAGTCCGTCCTCATTGAAGAAATGAACAAGGTCTGCGCCCTTGCCTCCCTGTGCGCCGTAGCCCGGTACGAGGATGAAGCTCTTTGGCATTACCTTACGAAGAATCTTACCCTGCTCAGGGTATGTTGCACCGACAACCGCACCTACATAGCTGTATGAATCACCCATGCAGTCAGCTCCCCACTCTGCAACCTTCTCACCTACCCACTCATATAATGGGCGTCCGTCAATCATACGGTCCTGGAACTCTCCACTTGATGGATTAGATGTCTTTACAAGAATGAAGATACCCTTCTTCTCCTCCTTGCATACATCTACGAATGGCTTGATACCGTCTGTTCCAAGGTATGGATTGACAGTGGCAAAATCCTCATCAAAGGCAGAATAGCTCTTGCTGCCGATCTGTACCTTTCCGAGATGTCCTGTGGCGTATGCAGCCGATGTTGAGCCGATATCTCCACGCTTTACATCTCCGATAACCACGAGATCCTTCTCATGACAGTAATCCACTGTCTTCTGGAATGCCTTAAGTCCCTCAACACCAAACTGCTCATACATGGCAATCTGTGGCTTTACAGCCGGAATCAGGTCATATGTGGCATCCACAATAGCCTTGTTGTACTGCCAGATAGCTTCCGCTGCACCTGCCGGTGTCTCTCCAAGCTCATCAAATGCCTTCTTTGTGATGTGCTCAGGCACATATGAAAGCATCGGGTCAAGACCTACCACGATAGGTGCGTTTGTTTTCTTGATTTTGTCTACTAATTTGTTGATCATTCTTTCGTCCTCTTTATGCGTATTTTATTATACAGGCAGATATTGTGATTATTAAATATCTGCATACAGTTATAAATATTTTATAGCATAAACAGGATTCTTGCAACCAAAAATATAATAGCAGGGAGTATAGCATTAATTGCTGCTATACTCCCTGCTGAAATCACCTTTACAGCTTCCATTTTTCAATCACACATTGATGTTCTTTTGTCTTTTTATCATAATTTATTCCAACAAGAAGTAAATTACCTTTATAATCTTTCAAAGCATCCACATACAGTCTAGACTTTATCTGTGAAATGGCACCATCAACATTCTTATCATATTTCAATTCAATAACAACTGCCGGCTTATCCAAATGACTCACTCTTGGAATAAAGCATACATCAGCAAAGCCTTTTCCTGTTGGTATTTCACGAACTATTGAGTAATACTCCCTGGCCAAATAAAATGCCAAATTAATTGTACAGCTTAAAGAATTCTCATCATTATACTGTAAAATAGATATCTCATTATGAGCCTTATCTATTCCGTCAGCAACCGCAGCACCATTCATATTCCACAAACTCTCAAGCAATTTTTGTGATGCTTTTATTGATTTTGCCACTTCATGCCAGTCCATCGTACTAATTGCATTAAGATATTCCTTTGACACCTCTCGATTTGGAATTGAAACTTCTTCCGTCTCACTATCATATGTCAGGTATCCAAGATGTACTAAAAGTGTAAGCACATCATCCTTTGTGGCAAATGATGTCATATCATTTTCAAATGTGCCTGTATTTATTTTCTCACTTTCACCGGCAAGCATTTTAATCACGGCATCTTTTAGACCATCCATATTCATTTGGATGTAAACCTTGAGAGCCTCGTAAGTTTCAGTCTGATTCCAATAAGTACCAAATTTATGCTTTAGCATGGCTTCTACTACAGACTTCGGACTGTACATCGCATATTTCTTTACTCCATATTTGCTATGGGACACGAGCTTATATCCATTGTACCATGCCCTTGCCTCTTCAAAGTCCATATCGTATCTGTCACACAATTCTCCGACTTCATCATCTGTAAATCCAAAGTACTCTGCCAAAGCCCCCATATCTGTCATGGAATATTCAGTGAACATATTAAGAGCAGAATGTGAACCATATTTTTTAATCGGCAGTATACCTGTCATGTATGCAAGCGCTATATAGTCCTTATCCTTAAGCCAGCCTCTCAAAAAATCAAGATATTTCTTCTGTGCTTCTTTATCCTGCGTAAATTCTCTAAACAGGCAATCCCATTCATCAATAAGAATCACAAACGGCCTGCCTGTAGACATAAAAACATCCTGCATTACTCTCACAATATTTGACTTGTCCCGAAAAATAATATCCTTATACTCTATTGAAAAGTCATCCGTAATGTATTCACACAGCATTTTGAGCATATCATCAACACTGTGTGTAACGCTCAAAAATTCCTGCATATTAATTTTGAGTACATCATACTTGTTAATATGCCTGTCATACGACTCATCATGACTGATTTTAAGGCCTTTAAATAAATTTTCTGCATCAGTCTTTCGACCATAATATGCTGAAAGCATATCCATGGCCATTGACTTTCCGAATCGCCTTGGACGGCTTACACACATATACCTTTGTAATGTATTTATACACTTATTCGTTTCTTTAATCAGACAGCTTTTGTCAACAAAAATCTCTGAATTTATCGCAAGCTCAAACGATCTTCCTGTCGGATTAACGTAAATGCCCAATGAATATGCCTCCTTGTTAATATGTTACTCTTTATTATACCTGCTATTTGCTAGTTTGCAACAATATTATCTGATGTATTATTTATAAGCCGCGTTATTGCTATAAAAATAGACTTAACTACTAATTCTACAATAACGCAGCATATTATGATTGTGTATAGGTTCATATGCTGATATTTCAGTCCACGCTCCCACGAGAGGAGCGACCTCAAACTCTTTAAGCTTTTCTATCTTTTCAGTATTTCAATCCACGCTCCCGCGAGAGGAGCGACTTCTTGGTCTTAACTTCAAAGAGGCTAATTCTATATTTCAATCCACGCTCCCACGAGAGGAGCGACTCAATAATATTAACTTGATTATAGATTAATACAAATTTCAATCCACGCTCCCACGAGAGGAGCGACTTTTCACTCATTTCTTTTCCTCACTTTCTTCGTTATTTCAATCCACGCTCCCACGAGAGGAGCGACATAGTGCTTTGCTTCAACAAACATCTCAAAATTAATTTCAATCCACGCTCCCACGAGAGGAGCGACGTCCATTCGTTTTAAGCATACATGGTTTTGGCATATTTCAATCCACGCTCCCACGAGAGGAGCGACAATAAAGCGCTCACCGAACGACATAAGTCCATAATTTCAATCCACGCTCCCACGAGAGGAGCGACACAAAACGAAAATAAAAATATAAACATAATTACATATTTCAATCCACGCTCCCACGAGAGGAGCGACAATCTGCCTGAGTAATTACCGGATGAACTCAAGGATTTCAATCCACGCTCCCACGAGAGGAGCGACTGAGTCAGTTGTATGTTGAAAATGATTTGTATGAATTTCAATCCACGCTCCCACGAGAGGAGCGACTCCATGGAAGGGAAGCAGCGAGGTTACATACCGATTTCAATCCACGCTCCCACGAGAGGAGCGACCAGACAGCGAATTAAAAAGTTTGCTGTTAATTTATTTCAATCCACGCTCCCACGAGAGGAGCGACGAAAGAAATTAAAGACATATACAACATGACAAAAATTTCAATCCACGCTCCCACGAGAGGAGCGACAGGAGTTTGATGAGCAGACAATCAACAGATTCATTATTTCAATCCACGCTCCCACGAGAGGAGCGACACGTCCTGGGCAGTAAGTTAGTAACAGCAATCAAATTTCAATCCACGCTCCCACGAGAGGAGCGACAGCAATATTGCACAAAAAATTTGTTTATTTTTATACAATACCGACAATAAATATATAATAAGATAAATAACAAGTAAAACCAAAAACCTATTATTCATTTTATTGTACAAATTTACAAGTAATTTAAGGTGCGAGACAACCGGTACATTCATGTTTACTTATCTTTCGCACCACATTTTATAATATCAATGTCTGATCAGCAGGAATCCCACGGTCAACACCAACATGTTCTATCTTCGTCTGATAACGATTTCCTAAATAATAGAATCTGAGACTATCCACATCTTTATCAATAAGATCCGTTAATATGGCCTTTAGCATCACACATTGAGCATTATCTAGTATACATTCAAACACAGAATTCTGAACTCTTCGCCCATAATTTACACATTGTTTAGCTACTTTTCTCAACCTGGTTTTTCCTTCAGCAGTTTCAGTATTCACATCATATGTAATCAATACAAGCACGCCATCACCTCATTTCCATAAAAATACAGGGTACTCATCCAAATCTCCCCTTAAATATCTTGCCAGCAGCATTGCCTGTACAAATGGAACCATTCCCCATTCCACCTTTTCATTAAGATATGGGTGTGTAATAATCTCCTTTTTCTTGTTTTGCCATTCTGATAGTAATTTTTTACGAATATCTGTATCCATCAATACAGCACCGTTTTCTTTTTTTATAAAATTCTTACCGTTTACAATCTTTTTATTAATCAATGATAAAACAAATCTATCAGCCATGACTGCTCGCAATTCTTCTATAAGATCTAATGAAAGTGATACTCTACCGGGACGTTCCGTGTGCATGTAACCAACATAGGGATCTAACCCTACAACCTCTAGCGCTGATGTAATTTGAGTTGTAAGCAATGTATACGTAAACGACAACATTGCATTTACATTATCAAGAGGCGGACACCGATTTCTCCCTTGAAAGAAAAAATCTTTCTTTTGTTGTAAAATCAACTCATCAAATACGCCAAAATATATACTTGCTGCTTCACCTTCATATCCTCTTAACTGATTCATAGACTGTGAATTTTGGATATAATCAAGAAATTCTTTCAGCTTTATAGATGCTTTTTTTACCTTATCCACATCTATCTGCATTGAATGATCTCTAATTGCTCTTTCTAGAACCCATCTTGAATTATACACTTTTCCAAGAATACAGTTTTTTGCGATTTCCAGGCACTTTATATCTTCACTACTGCTTTGGAATTGTTGTTTCCTTAGCACGACATTCCCCTTAACTTTGCCTGAAACTCTTGCAAGAAATTTTCCCTGTGGTGTCAGATAACAAAGAGAAATATTTCTATCCGCACAAGCTCCCATTAATGCCGGACTTGTTCCTCTATATCCAAATGAAATTATTTCTTCGAGATTGTGTAAAGGTAATCTGCCTATTTCATTTTTATCATCATATACAACAACATTTTCTCTATCCAACCCCAGATAACTATTTTCCGATGTAACATACAATGTATTCAATAATTTCTTCATAACGTTTCCCCCAGCATCTTATTGATATACGATTTCACCGAACCACTTTTATCAATCTTTGGCATACAAATATCTTTTAAAGAGCAAGATACACACCTTTTCGACGTTTTGACCTTAGGTGTATAATTTCGATCATAATAATCATGCATTTCTCCAAATATTTTTTTCACTTCATCCCGAAGTTCATCTGTAAACACTATCAGTTTGCGTCTTCTTGTCTCACCATAAAATATTGCACCCTCCGTTATTTTTGTTGAAAACATTTCTTCCAGACACATAGCCTGCGCCATTAGCTGAAGTTCATCTTCGTTTGACGCTTTGGGTTTCCCCTTTTTGTACTCAATTGGATATAATGAATAGGTTCCACGATGTCCATAGAGCTTCACTCCATCTTCACATTTGTGAAATTCAACAATATCACACTCCCCACTCACACCCATGCTTCTTGAGGATACAGGAAGATCTCTGACAACCAGAATATCTTTTCTCTTTTCTGTCAGATATGGATCATGCGCTTTTTTATGCATAAGTTCGCCAATAACAGTATGTTCATTTTCAGCCCACTGCTGCTCAACATGAATAAGCGCCCATTGTCTTCTGCAAAATTTAAAATGCTGTATTCCAGAAATCATCAGATAATCATCTTGAGAATATTCCATTAAATCATCCTTTTCACTTCTACCGTATCCGGTATCTCATCACTGTCTCTTATACACATCTGACGCTGCCGACGACTAGTCGAG
>ENA-OZGI01000340-OZGI01000340.1-human-gut-metagenome-genome-assembly--contig:-NODE-340-length-19450-cov-38.915751_pt1 | contig 19450 bp, 20 predicted proteins | sample MGYA00245114_ERZ653653 | MGnify/ENA primary metagenome ERZ653653 (study PRJEB26926, sample SAMN06165051) | human gut metagenome | biome: ENVO:00009003; feature: ENVO:2100002; material: ENVO:00002003...
GATGCGTGATCTGATCCTTCAACTCAGCAAAAGTTCGATTTATTCAACAAAGCCTTGGCCTGAGCAGCCTCGGGGAAATCGTCGTCTGGGCGCGCCCAGACGAGTTTCCGCCAAGGAACATGCAGACGAGCAAGGGGCTGCGGGCACTCGGCTACAACGTGAGGATCGGTGTTTGATCGAGGCGCCTGTGGCACACGCAGGCTGACGAGCCAGGCGCTGTCCATTGCCTGAGCAGTTGACCTGCATCAATGGGGCGGGAGAACGCTGCACATTGACTCTTGAAGTTATTCATAGTAGGTCTAATATTACAAAGTATTGCAAGGATTTTCTTGGCCGGAACCGCAAAGCGACGCGATTGGAGAGGGTGAGATGAAAGCGCACCTACAGGTGATTTTCACGCTCGATGAATTGGCTGCGTACTTGAAAGTCGGCAAGCGGACGCTTTATCGGCTCGCCGCACACGGGGAAATTCCGGCTTTCAAGGTGGGCGGGACGTGGCGGCTTCGTCAAAGTGAAATCGATCAGTGCATCAATGATCAGACCCGAGCCGGAGCAAAGAAGGAGGTGATGCGCAAGCGTGAACAGCAGAAGTCATCCGAGCAGCTCGTGTCGCCTGGGCGCACTGCCCGTCACAGCAGGCAAAGGGCTTGAGTAACTCGTTTTCCAATTTTTCTGGAGGTATGACATGGACATCGATTTCAAGAAGTTGGCTCCCTGGAACTGGTTCAAGAACGAGCAGCAAGAGCAGCAGACCGTCTCTTCCCTGCCGGTGCAGCGCAATGACCTGCCAGCGGCGAGCGGGCCAGTCAGCCCGATCCTGCAACTGCATCGGGAAATCGACCGGCTGTTCGATGACGCATTCCGGGGCTTCGGTTTTCCGGCGTTGAACATGCCGCAGTGGCCATCCGATTGGTCTGGCATGCTGAAGCCGGCCCTGGACATCCAGGAAACCGACAAGCAGTACAAGATTACCCTGGAAGTGCCCGGTGTCGAGGAGAAGGACATCCAGATAACTCTCGACAACGACGTGCTGATGGTGCGTGGCGAGAAGCGCCAGGAACAGGAGAAGAAGGAAGGTGGCTTCCACCGTGTGGAGCGCTCCTACGGCAGCTTTCAGCGTGCCTTGAACCTGCCTGACGACGCCAACCAGGATTCGATCAAGGCATCGTTCAAGAACGGGGTGCTCACGGTCACGATCGACAAGCGCGAGGTCAGCGCGCCGAAGCAGGGACGCTCGATCCCGATCAACGGCTGACGTCGCCGGCTCGTTCGTCACAAGAAAAACCCGGCACGAGACGAGGAGTCGCGGCTCGCGATGCCTCGTCGCCTCAACCTTGTCAACCTTCTCAGGAGCATCAGCATGGCCAGAAAACAATGCCAGGTCTGCGGCCAACCCGCCACCGTGCGGGTGGAAGCCAATCTCAACGGTCGTAACAGCACCATGCTGTTGTGCGACGACCATTACCGGCAATTAGTGCGCCAGCAAAAGCGCACCGTTTCGCCGCTGGAAGCCTTGTTCGGCTCGCGCAGCGGCCTGTTCGAGGACTTCCTAGGCAGTGACTTCTTCCGCATCGGCGAAGACGCGACGCCAGTTGCCGCCGATACCGATGACGTGGTCGATGCCTCGTTTGGCGAGCCCGCCACCGCAGGTTCGGGTGCGCCGCGCCGTCGCGGCAGTGGGTTGGCCAGCCGCATCAGCGAACAGTCGGAAGCCTTGCTGCAGGAGGCCGCCAAACACGCTGCCGAATTTGGCCGCTCCGAGGTGGATACCGAACATCTGCTGCTGGCGCTGGCCGACAGCGACGTGGTCAAGACCATCCTGGGTCAGTTCAAGATCAAGGTCGATGACCTCAAGCGGCAGATCGAGTCTGAGGCCAAGCGCGGGGACAAGCCCTTCGAGGGCGAGATCGGCGTGTCGCCGCGCGTGAAGGATGCGCTCAGCCGCGCCTTCGTGGCCTCCAATGAACTCGGCCATTCTTATGTCGGTCCAGAGCATTTCCTGATCGGTCTGGCCGAGGAAGGCGAAGGGCTGGCCGCCAACCTGCTGCGCCGCTACGGCCTGACGCCGCAGGCGCTGCGCCAACAGGTCAGCAAGGTGGTCGGCAAGGGCGCCGAGGATGGCCGCGCTGAGACGCCGACCAACACGCCAGAACTCGACAAGTACTCGCGCGACCTGACCAAGATGGCGCGCGACGGCAAGCTCGACCCGGTGATCGGCCGCGCGCAGGAGATCGAAACCACCATCGAGGTGCTGGCCCGGCGCAAGAAGAACAACCCGGTGCTGATCGGCGAGCCGGGTGTGGGCAAGACCGCCATCGTCGAAGGGCTGGCGCAGCGCATGGTGGCGGGTGAAGTGCCCGAGACCTTGCGCGACAAGCGCCTGGTGGAACTCAACATCAACGCCATGGTGGCCGGCGCCAAATATCGCGGCGAGTTCGAGGAGCGCGTGCAGAAGGTGCTGAAGGAGGTGACCGAGCACCAGGGCGAGCTGATTTTGTTCATCGACGAGGTGCACACCATCGTCGGTGCCGGCCAGGGCGGTGGCGAAGGCGGGCTGGACGTGGCCAACGTGTTCAAACCGATGATGGCGCGCGGTGAACTCAACCTGATCGGCGCCACGACGCTGAACGAGTACCAGAAATACATCGAGAAGGATGCCGCACTGGAGCGGCGCTTCCAGCCGGTGACGGTGCCCGAGCCGACGGTGGCCCAGGCCATCATGATTCTGCGCGGCCTGCGCGACACCTTCGAGGCGCACCACAAGGTCAGCATCTCCGAGGACGCGATCATCGCGGCGGCCGAGTTGTCCGACCGCTACATCACGGCGCGCTTCCTGCCGGACAAGGCGATCGACCTGCTCGACCAGGCGGCCGCGCGCGTGAAGCTGTCGGCCACGGCCCGGCCGGTGGCCGTGCAGGAGCTGGAGTCCGAACTGCACCAGCTACGGCGTGAACAGGATTACGTGGCCGCGCGCAAGCAGTACGACCAGGCAGCCGAGCTCGGCAAGCGCATCGAAGCCAAGGAGGCCGAGCTCAAGAAGCTCGTCGAGGACTGGGAGCGGGAGCGGGCCTCCGGCAGTGCCGAGGTCAAGGCGGAACACGTGGCGCAGGTTGTCTCGCGCCTGACCGGCATCCCGGTCAACGAGTTGACGGTGGAAGAGCGCGAAAAGCTGCTGCACCTGGAACAACGGCTGCACGAGCGCCTGGTGGGACAAGACGAGGCGGTCCGTGCCGTGGCCGATGCCGTGCGGCTATCCCGCGCCGGCCTGCGCGAAGGCAGTAAACCGGTGGCTACCTTCCTGTTTCTGGGCCCGACCGGGGTGGGCAAGACCGAGCTCGCCAAGGCATTGGCCGAATCGATCTACGGCGATGAGCACGCCCTGTTGCGCATCGACATGTCGGAATATGGCGAACGCCATACCGTGGCGCGGCTGGTGGGCGCGCCTCCGGGCTATGTCGGTTACGACGAAGGCGGTCAGCTCACCGAGAAGGTGCGGCGCAAGCCCTACAGCGTGCTGCTGCTCGACGAGATCGAGAAGGCACACCCTGACGTCTACAACATCCTGCTGCAAGTGTTCGACGACGGTCGCCTCACCGACGGCAAGGGCCGGGTGGTGGATTTCACCAACACCATCATCATCGCCACGTCCAACCTGGGTTCGGACATCATCCAGCGACGGCTGAAGGCGCGTGAGGCGGCTGGCGAGGAGTACGAAAAGACCAAGGCCGAGGTCATGGACGTGCTGCGCGGCCACTTCCGGCCCGAGTTCCTCAACCGCATCGACGAGATCATCGTCTTCCATGCGCTGGGCAAGGAGGAGATCCGCCACATCGTCGGCCTGCAGCTCGATCGCGTGGCGCGCAGCGCCGCCAGCCAGGGCGTGACGCTCACTTTCGATCAGACGCTGATCGACCATTTCGCGGAAGAAGGCTACAAGCCCGAGTTCGGTGCGCGTGAACTCAAGCGCCTGATCCGCAGCGAGCTGGAAACTGCGCTGGCGCGCGAGATGCTCGGTGGCGGCATCGGCAAGGGCGATCACGCCAGCGCACGCTGGGACGACAAGGCCGAACGCGTGGTGTTCGAACGCAAAGAGCCACCGCAGACCCCGGCCGAGCCGGAGCAGCCGGATGTCGCGAAGGCGACCGAGACGCCTCACGGCGACGCTGGCAAAGACTCGAGCAAGAAGAAGTCGGCGAGCGACGCATCTTGATGGCGGGCGAGGCTGCCGTGTCCGACTCCATCAGCCTGGCATGGGTAGCCTCCCTGGCATCGATCGCGGTGGCGGTCGTCTACAAGCGTGATCCGCGGTCGGCCACGCCGTGGGGGCTGCTCATCAGCGGCGGCACTGCTCTCCCGCTCGCTGGCCATCCGTTTGCGTGACGGTGCGGCCCGTCTGTTCACCTGATCCTCTGGCAACTCGACTTTCGAGGAACACGGCCCATGGAAAAAAAGAATCAATGGAATACCGGCTACTGGATCGTTGCCCTCCTGCTGTTGTTGAGTTTGCAGAGCTACTGGCAGACGGCGAAAACCGTCGAGCCGGTGCCCTACAGCGAGTTCGAGAAGGCGCTGGCCGAGGGGCGCGTGGCCGAAGTGGTGGTGTCGGATCGTACGGTGACCGGGCGCCTGAAGTCGCCGGACAGCCGGGGCAAGACGACGATCGTTGCAACGAGGGTCGAACCCGATCTTGCCGATCGCCTGTCGAAGTACGACGTGCCCTATGCCCGCGTGTTGGAGAGCACCTGGCTGCGCGATGTGCTGTCGTGGATCCTGCCAGCGGTAGCCTTCTTTGGCGTCTGGTTCTTCCTGTTCCGCCGCTTCGCCGAGAAGCAGGGCATGGGCGGGTTTCTCAACATCGGTAAGAGCCGCGCCAAGGTGTTCGTGGAAAAGAACACCGGTGTGACGTTCGCCGATGTCGCGGGGGGGGATGAGGCCAAGGCGGAGCTGGTCGCGATCGTCGATTTCCTGAAGAATCCGCAGGACTATGGCCGTCTCGGGGCGCGCATTCCCAAGGGCGTGTTGCTGGTCGGCCCACCGGGCACCGGCAAGACATTGCTGGCCAAGGCTGTTGCCGGGTGGCCGAATCGACCCAGGCGCGCATCGATCAGGCTATCCGCGACATCGTGATGGGCGTGTTCGAGCGCGCCTACCGGATTCTCGACATCAACCGCGCGGTGCTGGAGCGCTGTGCGCGCGAGCTGCTGGCGCGGGAAACGCTCGACGAAAGCGATATCCGTCAATTGACTCAAGGACTTGTTCGGAACTGAAAACAGTAGTAGGTGCCATTCAGAGTAAACCGACGGCTCTGTTCAGTGCGTTATCCAATTCGTCGGCATTGTTCAAGGAGAACCGATATGTCTGCATTGACTCCGTGGGACCCCTTCCGGGAACTGGATGAATTGCAAAACCGCCTGGCGACGATGTTCGGACGAATACCCCAGCGACAGGGCGCCCGTACCGGCAACGAAGCCATGACCACGGCGGACTGGGCACTAATGGCGGACATCAGCGAGGATGAGAACGCATTCCTCCTCAAGCTGGATCTGCCGGAGGTCCCCAGGGATGCCGTGCGCGTCAGCGCGGAAAACGGTGTGCTCACCATCAGCGGCGAGCGCAAACTGGAAAAAGAGGAGCAGGGCAAGAAGTTCCACCGCATCGAACGTGCGTATGGCCGCTTTGTGCGCAGCTTTGTCTTGCCTGACAACGTTGATCCGACCAAGGTGACGGCTTCCATAAAAGACGGCGTGCTGGAAGTGCGGCTTGTCAAGGCCGAGCAAGCCTAACCGAAACAGATTGAAATCTCAGTCAACTAACTTCAATCAAGAGCCCAAGATCATGAATATCAAACAGCCACAATACACCTTCTCCGCACTTGCCCTGGCGGTCGTCGTCGGACTGAGCGGACCGGCTCTGGCCCAATCGGCGGCAGGTTCTAGCCCAGGTGCTGCAGCACCCTCTGCCGCATCCAAGGCGGCACAGCCACAGGTAGATGACAAGGCCGCCCGGGAAGCCGATAAAAAGCGTGCCGAGCTCACTCAAGACGCCATCACGGCGCTCACCAAGACCCAGGAGGCTTTGATCCTCCTTGATGCAAATAAGACCAAGGAGGCGCTTGCTGCGCTGGAACTGGCCAGCGGAAAGCTGGAACTGGTATTGGCACGCGACGCCAAACTTGCTTTGGCGCCGGTCGATGTACGCGTCATCACCCACGATATCCACGCCAACGTGGAATCGGTAAAGAAAGCGGTCAAGTTGTCTCGGGAGTTGTTGGGTGATGGCGAGGTGCAAAAGGCCCGGCCCATCGTTGCCAATCTGGCCAGCGAAATCGTAATCGAAACCGACAACCTTCCGATGGCAACGTACCCGGCAGCGATCAAGTCGGCCGCACGGCTCATCGACAGCGGCAAGATCGACAACGCCAAAGCGGAACTCGCCCGAGCACTGAACACGCTGGTGGTGACCTCGGTCGTCTTTCCTCTGCCCGTGCTACGGGCCGAAGCCGCGATGGCAAAAGCTGAAAAGCTGGCCGAGACCGACAGGCGCGATGCCAGGCAGAACGAGGAGCTCAGCACCTTGCTGTCGTCCGTGCGCACGGAGATCGAGATGGCGCAGATCCTGGGTTATGGCAAGAAGGCGGACTTCAACCCCATCTTCGATCAGGTGAAGTCCATTGAGCAAAAGTCGGCTGGTGGCAAAAGCGGCAAGGGGTGGTTCGACGAGTTGAAGACGCGCATCCAAAAGCTGTTTTGAGGTGATGAAGGGGCTGACTGCTCTGTCGGTCAGTCTCGCGATGTTCGCATTCAGCCCCAATAGATTCGCCTATTTTCACTATCTCATACGAGGCATATCACCATGAATGAGCAAACACCGAATCCCAATGCGACGAACGAAGGAATAAACGAACAGGCCGCGGTAAGCAGCCTTCCTGTCAGTCCAGAGTCCAAGCCTGAAGTCGTCACGGAGGTACAGCCTGAGGTTCAGAAAGAAACGGACTCGCAGGCGGCAGACAAACGTAAACAAGTCCTCGATGAGGCAGTCTCGGCCTTGTCGCTGACCAAATCAGCGCTGGCCGCACTTGACGACAAGGACACTGCACGCGCATTGGCAACGCTGGCCGAAGTGACGGGAAAGCTGGAGCTGATCGTCGCGCGCGAACCCACGCTCGCCCTGGCCGGCGTTGATGTGCGCACCATCGTGCACGACTTGTTCGCCAACACGGAAACCATTGAGGCGATGACCGACGAGGCGCTGGATGCCCTCAAACATGGCGAGGTGCAACAGGCTCGCCACGTGCTGGCTTTGCTGGCCAGTGAAATCGTGATCACGGTCACCAGCATCCCTTTGGCGTCCTTTCCCGCAGCCGTGAAGGCCGTCGTGCCGCTGATCGATCAGGGCAAGATCGAAGAAGCCAAAGCCGCGCTGCAGTCAGCGCTCAGCACGCTGGTCGAGGAGAGCAGCGTGCTTCCGCTGCCCGTCCTGCGTGCGAAGCTGCTCCTGAAGCGCGCCGAGCCCCTGGTAGAAGATGGTCAGCGCAGCGAAGCATCCAATGAGCGCCTGGAGACATTGTTGAACGAAGCCCGGCAGCAGTTGGAAATGGCAGAACTGCTGGGCTATGGAAAAAGGAAGGACTTTGAGCCCCTGTACGCTGAACTCAAGAAAATCAAGGAAAAGACGGGAGGGGGAGGCTGCGGAAAAGGCTGGCTCGATGAAGTCAAGGCAAAACTGTCCAGGTTGTTCTGAAACCGCTGGAGAGGGGGCGCATAGCACCCCCTCTCTTGTCCCATGAGTGTTTGATTTTTTATTCTGTATAGATCTTTAGGAGATATTGCATGAACACAGACACCATCGCCAATTCCAATGCGGATGACCCCACCAAAGCACTGTGTTCGCTGAGCCAAAATTGGTGGCTTTTTGTGCTGCGCGGTGTCTTGGCATTGATTTTTGCAGCCCTCGCGTTCTGGATGCCACAATCGGCTCTGTTGGCCATGACCATCATGTTCGGCGCATTTTCATTGGTCAATGGCGCGTTCAACTTGTTTGCAGCGGTGCGCCATATCCAGAAAAAAGAGCGCTGGGGCTGGCTGCTGTTCAGCGGCATTGTCGGCATACTTACGGGCGTCGTCGTCCTGGTTGCTCCCTGGGTCGCCACGATAGTCTTGGCTTCTTTTTTATGGGCTAGCGTGGGCTTCTGGGCGATTTTCACCGGTGTGCTGGAGATATCCGCCGCCGTTCGGCTGCGTCGGGAAATCAAGGGTGAAATCTGGCTTGCCCTCAGTGGACTGCTCTCGATTATCCTTGGCGCTATCGTCTTGTGGATATTTTTTACCCGTCCGGTCGAGTCATTCGTGGCCGCAGGCTGGCTGTTGGGTTTCCATGCGGCAGTCTATGGCGTCACGCTTTTGTTCTTGAGTTGGAATCTTCGCAAAACGCGCCTGGGGTAAGAGCGTGCCAAACCAAAATCTATGGATATGAGCATCCTCGATTCATACCTCCATAGAAATGACATCGAAGGAGTCATACATGCAGATGCAATATAGCTATCGAGCTATCGACAAAGAGTTGCATGAACCTTGGCAGAGAGCTTTGGGAAATGTGATCGAGCACGCCCTCAAGCCATTGCTCGACAAACACACTAAAGATTCAGCGCAACTTCAAATCGTCCTTGATCGCGACAAGATCAAGCGGCAATTTTTGGCCAGTGGCTATATGCACCTGCCCGGCAAAAAGATTGTCAGCGTTACTGCATCACATGAGGAGCTGACGCCCCTCGCGAAGATGCTCGCACAGTCGTTGTTCCGTCAGGCCAAGAAGCATTTTGACCGACTGCATGCTCAGGATCAAATCAAGCGCAAAGCACGACGCGAGCGCTTGCGCGAGCTCAAGGTGCGGATTGCCGCAAAACCCGCATCAGCCGCCCATGAGGCCGAGGTGGCCCGAATGCCTCTACTGTCGAAACTTGAGGCTGTCGCAAGGCGTGAGCTGGCTTATCTGCGGGCCGTCGGCGATTTACCGCGCGATTATCCGACGCTGCGCGACGTGGTGGATGAAGCGATTGTCCGAGCTGAGGTGGAATGGCAATCCGTGCCGGGGGAAAAAGAGGCTTACACCGGTCTTTTGAAGCATCTGTTCGCCGTCCTGGATAACGAAGTGGCAAGCAGCCGGCAATTTGGCGAATTCGTTTCTCTGGACGCGCCGGTCGAACCGGATGCCCAAGACGTGGCCGAGGCCATGGTGGAAGAGGAAATCTTCGAATTTTATCAGCACGATGACACACTCAAGCTGGCCGATATTTTCGCTGGCAGTCAGCATCCCGATGTCGCAACGATCGCGGAACAGGAGGAGCTGATTGATCGGTCGAGCGAGTTCGCTTTTGCATTTGACCTGCTGAAGGACATGCCGCGTTTGTGGCGGCGCATTTTTCTGCTTATCCGTGTGGACGGGCTGAATGCCAGCAGCGTCTCTGAAATCCTGCTGATTCCTGGTAAGGAAGATGCTGTCCGAAGGTGGCTCATGCAGGCCGAAGCATTCATCGCTGCTCATCTGGAAGAGGCCGGAGTAAGCAAAAACGGGAACGATTGGATCCAAGGCGTTGATTGGTCGGCATTGTCTGTGACCCGAAGCGAGGCAGCCTCACTGTGGTCCAAGGAGGCGAACCATGAAGAATGATCTTCACCTCGTCTGCCCGCATTGCCAGTCCATCAACCGCGTACCGACTGCGAAGCTATCGGAACATCCCAACTGTGGCCGCTGCCAGCAGCCCTTGTTCACGGGCGAGCCCATCGAGTTGACTACGGCGACGTTCTCGCGCCACGTGGAGCGCAGCGATCTGCCGCTGCTGGTCGATTTCTGGGCGCCATGGTGCGGGCCGTGCAAGATGATGGCGCCACAGTTCCAGCAAGCGGCGCACCAGCTCGAACCGAGGATCCGGCTGGCGAAGGTGAATACCGAGGCTGAGCCCCACCTGGCCGCGCAGTTCGGTATCCGCAGCATCCCGACGCTCGCCCTGTTCCAGGGTGGGCGGGAGATCGCCCGTCAGGCCGGCGCGATGGGCGCGCAGGACATCGTGCGCTGGACGTCGACGCAAGTGGGGCGCTGACCGATGCAGGGCTTGCTCGGCACTACGCTAATCCTGCTGGCGGCTTGCAGCCTGGCGGCGATGGCCACGGCGGCGTTCAGAGTGCCCGCCTTGCTGGGGTATCTCTCTGTCGGCGTTGTACTGGGCCCCTCAGTCATCGGCGTGATCGCGCCGGGGGAGACGCTGAGCTTTCTGTCCGAGCTGGGCGTGGCGCTGCTGTTGTTCATGGTCGGACTGGAATTCTCCCTCGGAGACTTCTGGCTCGCCCGCAGGACGGTGCTGATGGCGGGCGCTCTGCAGATGATCGCCGTGGCCCCGCCGCTGATCCTGCTATTGATGTGGCTGGGGCAGCCCGGCCAGAGCGCCGCGCTGCTCGGCACTGCGGCGGCCATGTCGTCCACGGCGCTGGTCAGCCGACAACTGGCCGACCAAGGCGAGCTCACCACCCGCCACGGACGCAGTGCCATCGCCGTGCTGGTCTTTCAGGACCTGGCCAGCGTGCCCCTGCTGGCCTTGCTGGCGATCTGGGCGCGCGGCGAGTCGCCGAAGATCGAGCATGTGCTGCTTGAAGTATTCGGTGTGCTGCTGCTGTTCGCGGCAGCGGCCCTCGTCTCGCGCCGTCTGTTGCATGGCCTGCTGGGCTGGGTGGCGCGGCGGGGCCACGAGGAATCGTTCGTGCTCGTCTCCTTGTGCGTGGTGGTGGCTGCCGCCGCTGCTGCGCACGCGGTCGGCGTATCCGCCGCCCTGGGGGCCTTCCTCGCCGGGATGGTGCTGGGCGAGAGCGACTTCCGGCACCACATGGAAAGCCACCTCAGGCCGTTTCGCGATGTGTTGTCGGGCGTGTTCTTCGTGACCATCGGCCTGCAACTGGACGCAGCACAGATTCTTTCGGCACCGCTGGCGGTGCTGGCGTGGCTGGTGGTGCTGGTACCGGTCAAGATCCTGCTCAATACGCTGGCCTTGCGGGCGACGCGCCTGTCCGCCCTCGATGCCTGGCGCACGGGCATAGCGTTGGGGCACGGCGGCGAGTTCGCCCTGCTGTTGTTGGGCACGGTCTTGCAGCAGCATCTGATCCCCGCGACCGTCGTCCAACCCATGCTGGTCGCGCTGGTGCTCAGCATGGCCCTGGCACCGCTACTGATCCGCCATCACGATGTACTTGCCCGGTTCTTGAGCCGCACCGGCGGCGTCATTCAGCCACCCCAGGCTGAAGAAGTCGAGATCGCCGCGCAGACGACGCGATATCGAGACCATGTCATCGTTTGCGGCGCGGGCGAGCTTGGCCTGACAGTCAGCGAGATTCTTCGCCACGCCGGCGTGGCGCATCTGCTGCTGGAGGCGGACGCGCAGAAGGTAGAGGCCGCGCGTGCCGCCGGCGCGCCGGTGTTCCATGGCGATGCCAGTCGGCCCGATACCTTGCTGGCTGCCGGCTTGACGCATGCGCACTTGGTGGTGCTAACGTTCGCCCATGCCCAGCAAGCGTTGCGCATCGCCCAGGCGATTGCCGAGCGCCGTCCGGCGCTAACCTTGTGGGTGTCATGCAGAAGTACGACCGCGGCCGATGCATTTCGCGCCATGCCTAACGTGCGCGTGTATCAGCAATCCTTTGCCGCAGCTATTGGGCTGGCGGAACAGGTGATGTCGACGCTTGGCATGTCGACCGAGTTGATTGAAGGACACATCAGCGCAATGCGCCGCCGTCTCGACAGCAGCCGTTTTCCAGGGAGTTCATAGTCATGAAATCAAAACGCCTTAACCCATTTCAGGTCTTGCGTGACCAATTGGCCATCATGAGTTTTTACGAGCGCTTCGAGCAGGTCGTCGCGCTCGTGCTGTCGGCGGTGATCGCCGTCATCATCATGGTGTCGCTGTTCCAGCTCATCTCCATCGTCTTCACGCTGCTGGTTCTCGATGCCTTCAATCCCCTGGACCACAAGGTATTCCAGAGCGTGTTCGGCATGATCATGACGCTCTTGATCGCGATGGAGTTCAAGCATTCCGTCGTGCGCGTGGCGCTGCGTCGGGACAGCATCATCCAGGTTAAGACGGTGGTCCTGATCGCGGTGATCGCACTCTCCCGCAAGTTCGTGATCCTCGACTCCGACGCGAGCCCCGCAAAGATAGCCGCGCTGGCAGGCGCCACGCTGGCTCTGGGTGCGACCTACTGGCTGCTGCGCAAGCGCGGCGACCGCGCCGCCGAGACCTCTGAGCATGACCCGTCATCATCCGAGTGATCCGCGCACTGTGCTCTTGCAACACCGCTGGCTCAACCGCCTGCAGACCGGGCTGTTGGTCCTGACCCTGGTCGGGATCGCAGCCGCAGCAGGGAGACTGCCATTTGGGGAAGGCTGCCTGTGGCTCGCGCTGTTTGCCGTTGCAGGTGCGTTGCTGCTGGACCCGGTAGCCGCGTCGGCGCTGAGCTTGCGCCTGTACCGCGTACGGACCTTGCACCCGCAACAAGCCCACGAGATGTGGGCCCTGTTGCGCGAGCTGCCCACCCGTGCCGGTTTGCCCGCCACGCCGGTGCCGCACTATGTGCCCAGTGCCGTCGTCAACGCCTTCGCCACCGGATCGAAGCAGGAGGCATCGATCGCCCTCACCGATGGCCTGCTGCGCAGCCTGAACCCACGCGAGCTGGCGGGTGTGTTCGCGCACGAGGTCGCGCACATCGCTAATGAGGATCTGCGTGTCATGGGGCTGGCGGATTCCGTCAGTCGCCTCACGTGCCTACTGGCCCTTATGGGACAGATCGCGATCCTGCTCAGCCTGCCCGCGCTGCTGGTTGGCGCGGCGGAGGTCTATTGGCCTGGTCTATTGTTATTGGCCGCATCGCCCCAACTGGCCCTGCTCGCACAGCTCGGCTTGTCTCGCGTGCGTGAGTTCGACGCTGACCGCCTTGCGGCGGAACTGACTGGCGACCCGCAGGGGCTGGCGTCCGCGCTGGCGAAAATCGAGCGGGTCAGCCGCTCCTGGCGTGCCTGGCTATGGCCGGGATGGGGCAATCCCGAGCCCTCCTGCTTGCGCACGCGTCCGGCAACGCAAGAGCGCATCGCACGCCTGCTGACGTTGGCGCCTGGGCCAGCATCAGCGTTGCCACTCCGCGCGCCCCATTTTTTGCCGGAATCCGCTTTGGCGACGCGCCCACCGCGCTGGCGCCCGAGCGGGCTGTGGCGCTGATTGCCCATCAACAGGAGACGTCTCATGGCCTATCTCGACCCGTACCAACGCCCCGCGCCGGACCGCTTCGTCCGGCGCTGGCTCTTCATCACCGCCTGTATTGCCGCGCTCATGCTGCTGTGGCAGTTTCTGCCCGCCATCGAGGCCTGGTTCAGTCCGCGCGAGGCAGCAGAACGCACCGTGATGGCGCGTGGCGATCTGGCGGCGGACGAGAAAACCACCATCGAACTGTTCGAAAAATCACGCGCCTCGGTGGTCTACATCACCACCGCGCAATTAGTACGCGATGTCTGGACGCGCAACGTGTTCTCCGTGCCGCGCGGCACTGGCTCGGGCTTCATCTGGGACGACGCCGGCCACGTCGTCACCAACTTCCACGTCATCCAGGGCGCGTCCGAAGCCACCGTCAAACTGGCCGACGGCCGCGACTACCAGGCCGCGCTGGTGGGGACGAGCCCCGCGCACGACATCGCCGTGCTCAAGATCGGCGTCGGTTTCAAGCGCCCGCCGGCCGTGCCGGTCGGCACCAGTGCCGACCTCAAGGTGGGTCAGAAGGTGTTTGCTATCGGCAACCCCTTCGGCCTGGACTGGACGCTCACCACTGGTATCGTCTCCGCGCTCGACCGCTCGTTGCCGGGAGAAGCGGGCGGCCCGGCCATCGATCACCTGATCCAGACCGACGCCGCCATCAACCCCGGCAATTCCGGTGGCCCGCTGCTCGATTCGGCTGGGCGGCTGATCGGCATCAATACCGCCATCTACAGTCCGTCTGGCGCCTCGGCCGGCATAGGCTTTGCGGTGCCGGTCGATACCGTCATGCGCGTGGTGCCGCAACTCATAAAGACCGGCAAGTACATCCGTCCGGCGCTGGGCATCGAGGTGGATGAGCAGCTCAACACGCGTCTGCAGGCGCTGACCGGCAGTAAGGGCGTATTCGTATTGCGCGTGACGCCGGGCTCGGCGGCGCACAGGGCCGGGCTCGTCGGCGTCGAGGTCACCGCAGGCGGCATCGTGCCCGGCGATCGCGTTATCAGCATCGACGGTATCGCCGTTGACGACGTCACCACATTACAGGCCCGGCTAGACGACAAGAACGTTGGAGATGTTGTGGTCTTGTTAGTGGAGCGGGCCGGCAAGACTCGCGAGATGCTTGTGGAACTACAACCGGGAGTTTGATGGAAAGTGGGTCATGGATCTGCACAGCGAAGCAGCCAAGCGACTTCAGCCTTGCGCCGAACTACGAGCCCTAGCTAGGGATGGTCTGAAGTAGCCCTGTATTTCCGGCTGGCTTCAGCCACTGCTGATTTTGAAAGCGGTGAATTGATCAAAAACGATCGGATCACTCGCTCATTTCGGTGCTTTCAGCCGTCGCGAGCACCTTGCGACGGCCATTTTCCGCATTACAGGCGCACCTCTCCTGCGCTTGCCAGCAAATGTCGGCGGGCCATCCATAGGTTCGACAGGGCAAACAGCGTCACCAGTTGTGCAGTGTTCTTCACCAGCCCTCGGAAACGTACCTTGGTGTAGCCGAACTGCCGCTTGATCACGCGAAACGGGGGCTCTACCTTCGCTCGCACTTGCGTCTTGGCCTTCTCGATCTTGCGCTTGGCTTTGTACAGGGCGCTGCGTTTATCGAGCATCTTGTAGGTGCTGCGGCGTGCTGCGACCTGCCAGATCACTTCTCGGTCGGCATGCTCGGAGCGCTTTTCGACGCCTGTGTAGCCGTCATCGGCGCAGACGACGTTCTCGTCGCCGTGCAGCAGTTTGTCGACCTGGGTGACATCCGCCACGGTGGCTTGTATCTAACAGTTTGTGGTGATTAGCTACCACCACTGAAGCAGAGTGAGCCGCCCCCTTCCCTTAAGGTCAGAAAAGTCGGCACCGCTGAACCTTGATTTGCAGCACATGGCCCTCCGCTTCACCTTTCACGCCAGCACATCAGGTTGAACGGTTATCGGGAGCTCGACTCCGTATGTACAAGGCGAACAGGCGTGACGGTTTATGTGAGAGGAGTTTGACCATGTTTCCAGTCGGCATTGACGTAAGTAAAAACACCCTGGATCTTTGCATGCTTTATGACGGTATCAAAGGACGCATAAAAACCCGTAACATCCAGAATAACAGACATTCAGTTGAAAATATTCTTCGCTGGCTCAGGCTTCAACATTGCAGTCCGGAAGATGTTCATGTGGTAATGGAAGCTACCGGTGTTTATCACGAACGGCTGGCCACTGAATTACATGATGCCGGTTTCCGGGTTTCTCTGGCCAACCCTCACCGTAGTCGGGAGTTTGCGCGTGGCATGGGAATCATGACAAAAACGGATAAGGTGGATGCGTATATGCTGGCCTGTTACGCATTCCTTAAGAAGCCACACCGCTGGGAGCCGCCGGCACCCGAAATCAGATATCTCGGTGCACTCCTGCGACGGCGGGATGTTCTGCTGGGTGATGCCCTGCGTGAGGAGAACAGGCTGGAAAAATACCTGTCGACAGACACACCTGCAGATATTATCAGTTCCTGCAGGCGTATGGCGCAGCTTCTGCGCGAGGAGGTAAGTAATATCGAGCGGCAGATAAAAGCACATATCAAAGCCAGCCCTGCACTGAGGCGTGATTATACACTGCTGACCTCAATTAAATCGGTTGGTCCCCAGCTGGGGATGCATATGCTGGTCGTGCTTCGCAGCCATAACTTTGTATCGGCTGAGCAGGCTGCCGCCTTTCTGGGCGTGGTGCCGATCGAGAAACGCTCAGGCACATCGGTCCGGCGCCGGCCGCGGATGTCGAAAATCGGCCCCCCTCAGTTGAGAGCGAAGCTTTACATGTCCGCCCTGTGCGGAAAAATCTACAATAAGCGAATGCGTAATATTTACGATGAGATGTGCCTGCGGGGTAAACCTAAAATGGTGGCCATTGGCGCGCTGATGCGGAAACTGGTGCACTGGTGTTATGGCGTCCTGAAGACCGGAACCGTTTTTAATGACGAAGACCTGAAACCGGCACTGTCAACCTGACTATACCAGGCTGGCATTAAACACAAGGTAACGCTCACTGCAATAAGTGAGCGCAGTCCGTTATGAGCGAAGAGCGGATATTCAGACCGACTGATAGCTGATTTTGAGTTGACAAAAAGAGCGCTCCTATTCAGTACAAAAAAGATGGTAATGTTTCATAAAATCTCTTAGGCCTTGCAGGAATGGTTTTGAAATGAATGGATCTTGTTTGTGTGGAACAATTGAATTTGAACTTACTCATAAACCAGCAGTGTTTTATCGTTGTCATTGCTCGCTTTGCAGAAAGCAGAGCGGCGTGGGTTACAATCTCGCCACACTAGTCAAAGACAGTGAGTTTCGCTGGATTAAAGGGGAAAACTGCATTGCTTCATGGTCTAAGCCAACGGGGTACCGTACAGATTTTTGCAATGTATGTGGCTCAACTGTGCCTAACAGTCTGCGAGACGTACCTTATGTCTGGGTTCCTGTTGGTTTAATTGACGAACGTCTTGAAATGGAATGTGCAGGAGACTTCTGCACTGATGATGCAATGCCCTGGGATGAAACCCGCTCACCTAGTTGTCACGCTGGACCTGTCGAGTCTCTAGCCTCGCTTTTAAAGTACCTGAAACTCAATTCCTGAGCGTCAGCATTTGGCACAAAGCAGACGTTAAGACTTACAGCATCGGGAAACTTCTGGATGCCGCGTCAGCGGCATGGAGACGCCAGATGAGGTTACATGTGTCTGTGGAGTCAAATGGCGCCGAAAGCCCGGCGTAGCCGGTTACCGGGCTATAAATTCTGCCACCCTACCCCCTGCCCTGATTAGCCTTAACCCGCTATCAGCAATGAAGAAATTAAGGTAATCCCTTTTAACCCCGGTGAGCGGGCTTTACGGCGTTTACGACGTAAAGGGCGTGATTCTGAATGTGATCCATTCATAATCAGCGCTACCTTTAGAGGTTGAATACCCAGCCCCTGGTAAACATAACGTTCCAGGGGGTACTTTACGATGAAGGATATTTTTACAGCGTAAATTCGTTTCCGGGTCCAGTGCCTAGGTTATTTACTATATAAGCATCTATTCTCTGATCATTAAATCGCCAGCAGTCAATGGCAAGATCCATCAGCAGGCGTTGCCGGTAATGACTCCAACTTACTGATAGTGTTTTATGTTCAGATAATGCCCGATGACCTTGTCATGCAGCTCCACCGATTTTGAGAACGACACTGACTTCCGTCCCAGCCTTGCCAGATGTTGTCTCAGATTCAGGTTATGTCGCTCAATGCGCTGAGTGTAACGCTTGCTGATAACGTGCAGCTTTCCCTTCAGGCGGGATTCATACAGCGGCCAGCCATCCGTCATCCATACCACGACCTCAAAGGCCGACAGCAGGCTCAGAAGACGCTCCAGTGTGGCCAGAGTGCGTTCACCGAAGACGTGCGCCACAACCGTCCTCCGTATCCTGTCATACGCGTAAAACAGCCAGCGCTGACGTGATTTAGCACCGACGTAGCCCCACTGTTCGTCCATTTCAGCGCAGACAATCACATCACTGCCCGGTTGTATGCGCGAGGTTACCGACTGCGGTCTGAGTTTTTTAAGTGACGTAAAATCGTGTTGAGGCCAACGCCCATAATGCGGGCGGTTGCCCGGCATCCAACGCCATTCATGGCCATATCAATGATTTTCTGGTGCGTACCGGGCTGAGAGGCGGTGTAAGTGAACTGTAGCTGCCATGTTTTACGGCAGTGAGAGCAGAGATAGCGCTGATGTCCGGCAGTGCTTTTGCCGTTACGCACCACCCCGTCAGTAGCTGAACAGGAGGGACAGCTGATAGAAACAGAAGCCACTGGAGCACCTAAAAAACACCATCATACACTAAATCAGTAAGTTGGCAGCATCACCTTTGGAGAACGGAAATTTTTGTACGTTAAAAGGATCTTCTTGAGATCCGTCATTTGTCGTCGTAGTCTCTTCTCCAAGAAACGAAAAAACCACCTGGGGAGGTGGTTTGATCGAAGGTTAGGTCAGTTGGGGAACTGCTTAACCAGGTAACTGTCTTGTGCGAGACGAGTCACCAAAACTGTCCTTCCAGTGTAGCCGTTCTCAGGCTCCCACTTCAAGAACTCCAGATAAATCTCTCGCACATCTCAGTTACCAATGGCTGCTGCCAGTGGCGTTTTTTCGTACCTTTCCGGGTTGGACTCAAGATGATAGTTACCGGATAAGGCGCAGCGGTCGGACTGAACGGGGGGTTCGTGCATACAGTCCAGCTTGGAGCGAACTGCCTACCCGGAACTGAGTGTCAGGCGTGGAATGAGATAAACGCGGCCATAACAGCGGAATGACACCGGTACACCGAAAGGCAGGAACAGGAGAGCGCACGAGGGAGCTACCAGGGGGAAACGCCTGGGATCTTTATAGTCCTGTCGGGTTTCGCCACCACTGATTTGAGTGTCAGATTCTGTGATGCTCGTCAGGGGGGCGGAGCCTATGGAAAAACGGCTTTGCCGCGGCGTTATTGTTTCCCTGTTACGTTCCTTCCTGGCATCTACCAGGAAATTTCCGTCCCGCCAGTAAGCTGGTACTGCTCGCCGCAGCCGAACGACCGAGCGGAGCGAGTCAGTGAGCGAGGAAGCGGAATATCTCCTGTATCGCATATTCTGCTTACGCGCCGGTGCCGCCTTTTTTCTTCTGCCACATGAAGCACTTCACTGATTTCCGTGCCCGTGCCAACATAATAAGCCAGTTTACACTCCGCTAGCGCTACGTGACTGGTTCAGGGCTGCGCCCCGAAACCCTCTAACAACCTCTCAGCTACTGGATATCACCCCATGCCATCTGAATATGATGAACAACGGGATTCGACTGATACGCAGCTTCCCGGCGAATATGACCTTTTTGATTTAATGGCGCAGGTTACTAACGACCTCGTTCATGCTCGCATGAACGGATTGTTTTTCCGGACTACAGGTAAACTACAGAAAGACTACAAAAGCTGATGACTTAATCCTGATTTTTAGTGCGATGACTACAGATAAACTACAAAATAACTACAGGATTACCTCAGATCCGTTCTCTGAACCATTCGTACATCCGACCCCCTTACCGGTTTTACACTGAGCATTGATGCTCTGAGGTCCCTTATGACGAAACAACAGAAAACAGCGCTGAACATGGCTAAATTCATCCAGAATCA
>ENA-OZGI01000358-OZGI01000358.1-human-gut-metagenome-genome-assembly--contig:-NODE-358-length-18972-cov-12.346619_pt1 | contig 18972 bp, 21 predicted proteins | sample MGYA00245114_ERZ653653 | MGnify/ENA primary metagenome ERZ653653 (study PRJEB26926, sample SAMN06165051) | human gut metagenome | biome: ENVO:00009003; feature: ENVO:2100002; material: ENVO:00002003...
TAAGAGACAGCCCCGCCCCCGGCCACCACCACCGAGGCGTTCAGCCCCCAGCGCGCAGCCACCTGCGGGTCAAGGGTGGCGGAAACCTCGCAGCCTTCGACCAGCGTCGGCATTTGGCTACGCGACAGGCCGCACTTGTCCAGCAGAGCGTCGGACCAGTCGCGCTTCGCCACGTCCAGCCACAGCGTCCCGGCGGCGTCCGACATATCGGAGACTTTCTTCCCGGTCATCCGGTAGCGCAGATAATCCTTCGGCAACAGCACCGTGGCGGTGCGCTGAAAGTGTTCCGGCTCGTGACGGCGCACCCACAACAGCTTCGGCGCGGTAAAGCCCGGCATCGCCAGGTTGCCCGCCACCTGATGCAGCTCCGGCGCCATCGCCTCCAGCTCGGCGCACTCTGCGGCGCAGCGGGTGTCGTTCCACAGAATGGCCGGACGGATCGCCTCCCCCTCTGCATCCAGCAACACCGCGCCGTGCATCTGCCCGGAGAGGCCAATCGCCTTAATGGCCGGCCAATGCTGCGCGCATTTTTCCCGTAGCGTGGCCATCAGGTACTCCGTCGCCTCCCACCATAGCTCCGGCGCTTGTTCTGACCAGTGCGGATGAGGCCGCTGAATACTCAGCGGCGCGCTATGGCTGGCGATAACCTCATGGTTCTCATCAATGACCAGCGCTTTGACTTCCGATGTGCCGAGATCGATACCCAGATACATAGCCACCTCTTAATTAATCAGCGTGTAAACGGCGGCGACTTTCTCGCGCATCAGCGCCAGGAAATCCGCGTTGTTGGCGAGATCACCAAACAGGGCTTTATCACGGGCGTAGACAGCCACCGGATCCTGAGCCTCGAACATCTCATGCACCGCCTGCGCATCCAGGATGCCGTCCTGGTACTGATATGGCAGAGTTCCCTTGTGCCACTGCTCCATAAAGACGAAGAACAGCGCCGGCAGCATGGCGGTCGCTTCCGGGCGGACGCCGCGCTGGTAGCACTCCTGCAAGGTTGGCGCGATCATCGCCGGAATTTTCGAGAAACCGTCGGCGGCGACGCGCTGGTTGGTGTCCTGGATATAGGGGTTGGTAAAGCGCTTAAGCACCACATCCCGGTAGGTCGGCAGATCAATGCCGTTATCGCCGAGACACGGAATAACGTCCTCCGTAACGTAGCGGTCGGCAATGGCGTAGATAACATCGGTCAGCGTGCTTTCATGAATATACTGCTGGCCGATTAAGGTTCCCGCCCAGGCAATGCAGCTGTGCGACGCGTTCAGAATGCGAATTTTCGCCTCTTCATACGGGATGACCGACTCCACCATCTCCACGCCGACCGCCTCCAGATTCGGGCGGGCATCGCGGAAGTTGTTCTCCACTACCCACTGGATAAAGGTCTCCCCCATCACCGGCGCTTTGTCATCAATTCCGGTTTGCGCTTTGATGCGGGCCGGCAGATCGGCCGCCGGACGCGGGGTGATGCGGTCCACCATGGTGTTCGGACAGGTGGTATTGGCCGCCATCCAGTCAATCACCGCCTGTCTGCCGGTGAGCTGCAGGAACTCGACCATACCGTCGTGGAAACGCTCGCCGTTATGACGCACGTTATCGCAGTTGAGCAGGGTCAGCGGCCCGGCGTTGTCGGCCATGCGCTTTTCCAGGATCCGCGCGAGGGTGCCGTAAATGGTTTTGCACTCGCCTTGCAGGTCGGCCTGCAGATCGGGGTTGCTGGTTTCCAGCCGATGGCGAGTGTTCAGGTAGTACCCCCCTTCCGTCACGGTAAAGGCGATAACTTTGGTCTGCGGGTTTGCCCCTTCGTTAATCAGCGGCTGTAGCCCGGCCTGCCACGGCAGCAGTTTCTGGATTGAGGTGATCTCTTCATATTCGCGCTCCCCTTCCGGGCTGACGGTCTCGAGGACGTAACGTCCTCCCTGCGCCGCCAGCGCCTGGACCACCTGCTCGGCGTCGTTGCGAATATTCCCCGCCGCGATGCGCCAGCGATTATCCCCGGAAGCAATCAGACGATGCAGATACCACGCCTGATGCGCGCGATGAAAAGAACCCAGACCGATATGAAGCCATGTGAATTGATTGTTCATGTTCTGCTCTCCTTGAGTTGATAGCGCCACTGTAATTGATCATTTGACCCAAATAAGAGCCATAGATCACAAAAGAGCAATTACCCAATTAAATTACAAATGACCAGAAAAGAGCAAAAGCTTGCCAGTTATGCCAACCACGGCGAGAATGCGGGTATTCGCCGGGCCAATTGCGTGCCCTGGCCAGCAACTTAGGGCGGGAAACCATGAGTAAAGAAGACGATATCCGGTTGGATCAGAAGGTGCGTGCCGCATGGATGTACTACATCGCCGGCCAGAATCAGAGCGAGATTGCCAGCCAGCTGGGCACCTCCAGACCGGTGGTGCAACGGCTGATCGCCGCCGCGAAAGAAGAAGGGATTGTGTCGATTAATCTGCACCATCCGGTAGCGAACTGCCTCGATTATGCGCAGTTGCTGCAGGAAAAATACCGCTTGATCGAGTGCAATGTGGTCCCCGCCTTTAGCGAAGAAAGCACCCTCGACAGTGTGTCATTTGGCTGCTATCAGCTGATGGCTCGCTATCTGCAGGATGATAAAGAGAAAATCATCGGTCTGGGCTCGGGCCTGACCCTGAAAAAAGCGCTGCAGCGCATCGATTTTGACAGCCTGAATACCCGCTGCGTGGCGTTGATCAGCGCCATGAACGCCGACGGGCAGTGCAATTATTACGATGACGTGCCCCTGCTGCTGACCCGCAAAATTAAGGCCAAGTACTATCAGTGGCCGGCGCCGCGCTACGCCCAAAGCGCGGATGAGTATGAAATGTGGTGCACCAATCGCTTATTCCGCAGCGTCTCCGGCGTCGCCCGCGAGGCGGACGTGATTTTTGTCGGCATTGGTCCGCTGGGCACGCAAAGTCCGATCTTTAAAGATGGCTTTATCAATCAGGCGCAGATGGATGAGCTAACCGCCCGCGGCGGCATTGGGGAGATCCTCGGGCGGTTTATTGATGCGCAAGGCGACGTGGTAGACAGCGAGATCAACCGCATGATCACCAGCTATGATATCCGCCAGAGCCACTGCCCGCGGATTGCCGCTGCCTGTGGAGAACATAAACGACCGGCGATCCTGGCCGCCCTTAAAGGCGGCTGGATTAATGGCCTGGTGACCGATGAGCATACCGCCCGCTGGCTGCTGACGCGGTAACGTCGAACAGCCAGACAGCGACTCAGCTGCTGCTCATCAGTCGCGGGGGAATTTCAATCCGCTGCTGGCTGGCTTCGCCGGCGTCAATAATCGAAAAAACAGCGTCCAGCATCGCCGGCACGTCCTGCTGCACCATGTCGATATCGTGCCCCAGCAGGTAGACAAAAGGATCCCAGTCGAAGCAGCCCATCGGTGGCTGCTCGCTGCCGGTCAGACCCACCTGCGACAGCCAGCGCACAACCCCTTCCAGGGATATCGTCGAGTTAACAAATATCCCCTGCAACAGCGTCTTCGCGCTGCTAAACCGCTCCTGCAGACAGGCCTCAACGTGGCCTTTCGAATAGCCGGGAGCCAGAATATTCTCCTGCGGCACGCTAAGCCCCAGCTCGCGATGCGCATCGTGGAAGCCGCGTAAACGCTCGCTGGTGTTATGGTCGCTGCTGCGCCCGCCGATAAAGGTCAGCGGCGCCAGCTCTCCGCGGCGGCGGGCGCTATTAGCCAGGATCTTATGAGTCAGCGCTTTCGCGCCGCCGTAGTTATCCGAAATCACCGACGGCGAGAGAGAGCCCGGCAGGTCGAGATTGACCGTTGGCACGCCCGCCTGCTGGCATAGCGCGGAAATTTTATCCGGATTGGTCGCCCCGGTCGCGACCACCCAGTCAACCTGCCAGGAGAGCATCGCCTTTACCGCTTCGATCTCCAGTTCCGGACGCCGGCGCGTACAGGTGATAATCGGCAGCAGGCCGCGCTCGCGGGCCATCTCCTCAAAGCGTTCGGCGATGGAACCGAAGTAGCGGTTATCATATTTGGGGATAATCATACCGATGACGTGTGATTTTTTACTGCGCAGCATGCTGGCCTGACGGTTAATCGCATAGCCCTGCTCCTCGGCAATCCGCGTCACCTTTTCCGCAAGCTTGGCGCTGATGCGGCGCTTTTTCCAGTTACCGTTGAGGATAGCGCTCACCGCGCTCGCCGAAACGCCGGAAAGTTCCGCCAGGTCGTAAATCGTTATCTTCTTCATTTTTCCAACTTGCGTCACAAAATCATGTCGCTGTTAATTTCCCCACTTGCTCAATCGATGAAGCGAGAGCAACATAGCTTCATCGATTGAGCATCCTTTTCACGCCAGGAAGTACGCGCGCATACCGCCTCAACATGCCAGCAAGCCTGAATTAAGATGCTGATATTCAATATGTTACCAGGTTTAGTCTATCACCTCGAACGTGATGCCCTCGCGTTCGATAGTTTTAACCAGACACGGCAAAGGATTATAAAATGAAGCACTCTGTCTCCTCTATGAATACTTCCCTCAGCGGTAAAGTCGCCGCGATCACCGGCGCGGCGTCCGGTATCGGCCTCGAGTGCGCGAGGACCCTGCTGGGAGCTGGCGCAAAAGTGGTACTGATCGACCGCGAAGGCGAAAAGCTCAACAAACTGGTCGCCGAACTTGGCGAAAACGCCTTCGCCCTGCAGGTCGACCTGATGCAGGCGGACCAGGTCGATAACCTACTGCAGGGCATTTTGCAGCTTACCGGGCGTCTCGATATCTTCCACGCCAACGCCGGCGCCTATATCGGCGGGCCGGTGGCCGAGGGCGACCCGGACGTCTGGGACCGCGTGCTGCACCTTAATATCAACGCCGCCTTCCGCTGCGTGCGCAGCGTCCTGCCGCATCTGATCGCGCAAAAATCCGGGGATATTATCTTCACCAGCTCGATCGCGGGCGTGGTACCGGTGATCTGGGAGCCTGTCTATACCGCGTCGAAATTCGCGGTGCAGGCATTTGTGCACACCACTCGTCGCCAGGTGGCGCAGTATGGCGTGCGCGTCGGCGCCGTACTGCCGGGCCCGGTGGTTACCGCTCTGCTGGACGACTGGCCAAAAGCCAAAATGGACGAAGCGCTGGCCAACGGTAGCCTGATGCAGCCGATTGAAGTGGCGGAGTCGGTGCTGTTTATGGTGACGCGTTCGAAAAACGTCACCGTGCGCGACATTGTGATCCTGCCGAACAGCGTGGATCTCTGACCCTGGCCAGCCTGTGAGAGGATGTGATGCAAAACGATACGCAAAACATTATTGGCGTGGATGTCGGTTCAGGCAGCGTGCGCGCCGGGGTATTCAATCTGCGGGGCAAGCTCCTCGCCCACGCGACCCGGGAAATAACCCTGTTTCGCAGCGCCGGAAACAAGGTCGAGCAGTCGAGCCGTGAGATCTGGCAGGCGGTGTGCTACTGCATTAAAACGGCGGTGGCCAACGCCGGCGTTTCGCCGTCGTCGATCGCCGGGATCGGCTTCGATGCCACCTGCTCGCTGGTGGTGATTGGCGATAACGATGCGCCGCTGGCGGTCGGGCCTTCGGACGATGCGGACCGCAACATTATTGTCTGGATGGATCATCGCGCCACCGGGCAGGCGGAAAAGATCAATGCCACGGGCCACCCGGTACTGCGGTACGTTGGCGGCAAAATCTCGCCGGAGATGCAAACGCCGAAAATTTTGTGGCTGAAGGAGAATCGCCCGCACATCTATCAGCAGGCGCGCCACTTCTTCGACCTCGCCGATTACCTCACCTGGCGCTCAACCGGCGATGAAGCCCGCTCGGTCTGCACGGTGACCTGTAAATGGACCTACCTGGCGCATGAACAACGCTGGGATGCCGGTTACTTCCGCCAGATTGGCCTCGCAGAGCTGGCGGATGAAGATTTTGTCCGCATCGGCCAGCGGATTGTCGATCCAGGCACCCCCTGCGGCGAGGGCCTTTGCGCCACGGCGGCAGAGGAGATGGGCCTGCCGATCGGCACGCCGGTGGCGGTGGGGATGATTGACGCCCACGCGGGCGGCATCGGTACCGTCGGCGTGCTTAACGGCGCGGTCAACAATATGGCCTATGTCTTCGGTACTTCGTCCTGCACCATGACCACCACTCAGGAAGCGGTATTCGTCCCGGGCGTCTGGGGCCCTTACTATTCGGCGATGGTGCCGGGCTACTGGCTAAGTGAAGGCGGGCAAAGCGCCGCCGGCGCGGCTATCGACCAGCTGCTGAGCTTCCATCCGGCGGCGGCAGAAGCGCGCGAGCAAGCGAAAGCCGCAGGCGTCCCTCTACCAGTCTGGCTGGCGGATCGCGTTCTGACGCAAGTTGCTTCGCCTTCTGAAGCGGTAACGCTGGCCGCCGGTCTGCACGTCGTTCCGGAGTTTCTCGGTAATCGCGCGCCGCTTGCCGATCCCCACGCGAAAGCGCTGATTGCCGGGCTGGGGATGGAGCGGGACCTGGATAACCTGACCGCGCTGTACGTTGCCGGCTTATGCGGGATTGGCTATGGTCTGCGACAGATCATTGACGCCCAGCGCGCCTGCGGAATTGAGAGTGAAAATATCGTCATCAGCGGCGGAGCCGGGCAGCATCCGCTGGTGCGTCAGCTGTTGGCCGACGCCTGCGGCGTTAGCATCGTGAGCACCGCCAGCCGCGAGCCGGTGCTGTTAGGTTCCGCCATCCTCGGCGCGGTGGCGGGCAGAGTCGCGGCTTCGCTGCCGGAGGCCATGAAGCAGTTTACTCAGGTGGATGCCACCTATCACAGCGAGACGGCGTTTAGCCCGCTTCATCAGCGCAGGTATGCGGCCTATAAGGCGCTACAACAGGCCGGCAGGCTGATTCGCGAATAACATACCTCCTTATTTTATAACAATAATGCTCCGCTGCTGTGCAGCGGAGACACTCATCTGCACTCTGAAATCGAGGTCAACATGTCCGTTAATAACAAACAGTGGTACGGTCTACCGCTCAACCTCATCTGGGGATATGTCGCCATCGCCGTGTTTATGACCGGCGACGGCTTTGAGCTGGCTTTTCTGTCGCACTACATCAAAGCACTCGGATTCACCCCGGCGCAGGCTTCCTTTGCCTTTACTCTCTACGGTCTGGCTGCCGCCCTGTCGGCGTGGGTCTCCGGCGTGGTGGCGGAAATCATTACCCCACGTAAAGCCATGCTGATTGGCTTCGTGCTGTGGTGTGTGTTCCACGTACTGTTCCTCGTCTTCGGCCTCGGTCGCGCCAACTATGCGCTGATCCTGCTGTTTTATGGCATCCGCGGCCTGGCCTACCCGCTGTTCCTCTACTCCTTTATCGTCGCCATTATCCACAACGTCCGCAGCGACAGTTCCAGCTCCGCGCTGGGCTGGTTCTGGGCGGTCTACTCGGTGGGTATCGGCGTGTTCGGCAGCTATATTCCGAGCTTTACCATTCCCCACATTGGCGAAATGGGCACCCTGTGGCTGGCGCTGCTCTTTTGCGCCACCGGCGGCATTATTGCGCTGGTGTCGATGCGTCATACCGAAACGCCGCGCCATATGCAGAACCTGACCACTCGTGAAAAATTCGCCGAACTGGGGCGCGCGGCGACGCTGCTCTATACCAACCGCAGCATCCTGTTCTCGAGCATTGTGCGCATTATCAACACCCTGTCGCTGTTTGGTTTTGCGGTGATCATGCCGATGATGTTTGTTGATGAGCTGGGATTTACCACCTCGGAATGGCTGCAGGTATGGGCGGCATTCTTCTTCACCACGATCTTTTCGAACGTTTTCTGGGGGATTGTGGCGGAGAAAATGGGCTGGATGAAGGTTATCCGCTGGTTCGGCTGCATCGGGATGGCGCTTTCCAGCCTGGCGTTCTATTACCTGCCCCAGCACTTCGGCCATAATTTTGCCATGGCGCTGGTACCGGCTATTGCCCTGGGGATTTTTGTCGCCGCGTTTGTGCCGATGGCGGCGGTGTTCCCGGCGCTGGAGCCGAACCATAAAGGCGCGGCCATTTCGGTCTATAACCTGTCAGCCGGGCTGTCGAACTTTCTGGCGCCGGCGATTGCCGTGGTACTGCTGCCCTATTTCAGCACTATCGGCGTGGTAATAGCCTATACCGCCTTATATATTCTGGCCTTCTTCCTGTGCCCGTTAATCCGCGTTGAACAGCCTGGCTTTACCAGCGATCAGCATGCGAAACCGTTTACCGCCAACGCGGCAAAGTCTTAATAAACCGCATCTGGTACAAACAATGCGCAATCCGGGCGGTGCCGCCCGGATTTTTGCCTTATGCGATAGTCACTTTGCCATCCAGATAAACATCCTGCACGGCATTGATCAGCTTCACGCCGTCGGCCATCGATTTCTTAAACGCTTTGCGGCCCAGGATCAGCCCCATGCCGCCGGCGCGTTTATTGATCACCGCCGTGCGCACCGCGTCGGCAAGGTCGGTCTCCCCGCCCGCCGCGCCGCCGGAGTTGATCAGCCCGGCGCGGCCCATATAGCAGTTGGCCAGCTGGTAGCGCACCAGATCGATGGGGTTATCGCTGGTCAGTTTGCTGTACACCCGATCGTCGGTATAGCCGAAGTTAACCGCTTTGTAGCCGCCGTTATTCTCCGCCATCTTTTGCTTAACGATATCGGCGCCGATGGTGGCCGCCAGGTGGTTGGCCTGACCGGTCAGGTCAGCGGAAACATGATAGTCGACGCCGTCTTTCTTGAACGCCGAATTGCGCAGATAGGCCCACAGCACGGTGACCAGGCCCAGCTCATGGGCCCGCTCAAAGGCGGCGGAAATCTCTTCTATCTGACGACGCGATTGTTCCGAGCCGAAATAGATCGTCGCTCCCACGGCCACCGCCCCCATATTGAACGCCTGCTCAACGCTGGCGTAGAGGGTCTGGTCGTATTCGGTGGGATAGCTCAGCGTTTCGTTATGGTTGAGCTTCACCAGGAAAGGGATGCGATGCGCGTAGCGGCGCGACACCGAGGCCAGCACGCCGTAGGTCGACGCCACGCAGTTACAGCCGGCTTCGATCGCCAGCTCGACGATATTTTTCGGATCAAAGTACAGCGGGTTGGCGGCAAAGGAGGCGCCCGCCGAGTGCTCCACGCCCTGGTCAACCGGCAGAATGGAAAGGTAGCCGGTTCCCCCCAGGCGTCCGGTATTGTACAGGGTCTGCATATTGCGTAGCACCGCCGGTGGTCGGTTGTTATCCACCATCACCCGATCAACATAATCTGCGCCAGGCAGATACAGCTGGTCGGACGGAATGGTTATACAACGGTGCTGCAACAGGCTCTCGGCATCTTTGCCCAGCAACTGCGTAATATCAGTCATAGCAATCTCCCGTAAGGCCGGCCGAAGCCGGCGTGCATTATCCCAACCCAATTTTTTTGGGCAGGTTAAGCCTGGTACCGACTTAGCCTATTTTCCAGCCGGGGGGCCATTTTTTCAGGAGATTCTGCTGTCCCGTTGCGCTGCCATTTACCACCAGGAGTGGAAATGGTGCACCGGCCCGATACCGTGGCCCACCTCCAGAGAGTCGGCCTGCGCCAGAGCCGCCGACAGCCAGGCCTTCGCCTCGGTAACGGTGGCCGCCCAGTCCGCGTGACGCGGGCGCAGCGCCGCCAGCGCGGCGGAGAGCGTACAGCCGGTGCCGTGGGTATTTTTGGTCTGCACTCGCGGCGCGGTGAACCGCTGTTCCCCTTCGCGGGTGAAGAGCCAGTCCGGGCTTTCGGCATCGTCGAGATGGCCGCCCTTCATCAATACCGCGCCGCAGCCCAGCGCCAGCAGCGCCCGCCCCTGCTCCAGCATTTCCCGTTCGTTACGCGCATGGGGGGCATCGAGTAGCGCGGCCGCTTCCGGCAGGTTCGGGGTGATCAATGACACCTGCGGCAACAATCGTTGACGCAGGGTCTCCACCGCCGAAGCCGACAGCAGCGGATCGCCGCTTTTCGCCAGCATGACGGTATCCAGCACCACGTTGGCCACCCGGTAGCGCGCCAGCCGCTCGGCCACGGCTTCCACAATATCGGTCTCCGCCAGCATGCCGATTTTGGTGGTATCGATACGCACATCGCTGAACACCGAGTCGAGCTGCGCGGCCACAAAATCCGGTTCGATGCGATAGACCGACTGTACGCCGCGGGTATTCTGCGCCACCAGGGCGGTGATCGCCGAGCAGCCATAGGCCCCCAGCGCGGAGAAGGTTTTCAGATCGGCCTGGATACCGGCCCCGCCGCTGGGATCGGTGCCGGCGATGGTCAGGGCGTTGATGCGTTTCATCCCTGCACCTCCTGATACAGCGCGTCGAGAAACGCCGGAATAAAGCTGCCTGGGCCTCCCTGACGGGCGGCGATCTCCCCGGCCTGCTTCATCAGCCCGCAGGCGGCGGCCACGTTTTCCAGCCGGTCTCCCGGCAGCGCCGCGCTCGCCGCCACCACCGCCGACAGCGCGCAGCCGGTGCCCACCACCCGGGTCATCAGCGGATTGCCCCCCGCCACGCTGAGCACCTGCTCGCCGTCGGTGACGTAATCCACCTCGCCAGTGACCGCCACCACGGTAGCCAGCCGACGAGCCAGCGCCTGGGCCGCCGGCAGCGCCGCGGCGGCCGTATCGGTGGTATCCACCCCGCGCCCACCGGCGCTCATCCCGGCCAGCGCCAGAATTTCAGAGGCATTGCCGCGAATGGTCGCCGGCTGGAGGGCCAGTAGCTCATGACAAAAGGCCGTGCGCACGGTCAGGGCGCCGACCGCCACCGGATCCAGCGTCCAGGGCTTGCCGGCCTGACGGGCGTGCTCCACCGCGGCGCGCATCGCCACGGCGCGATCTTCGGTCAGGGTACCGACGTTAATTAACAGCGCATCGGCGATAGCGGCAAACTGCGCCGCTTCGCGGGGATCGATCACCATCGCCGGCGAGGCGCCGACGGCCAGCAGAACATTGGCGGTAAAGGTCTGCACCACGTCATTGGTCATGCAGTGCACAAGGGGGGAATGGGCGCGCAGCAGATGGCGCAGGTGCGCGACAGGCGCGGGATTCAACAGCTCAGGCATAGTTTGCTCCCGCCAGACGAGGTAGAAGCAATGACCCTGCGGTCTCTGACTTCCCTACGCTGGCATTATCCAGATCAGGTGGTACGGGTATTTCTCAGCCTTCACAAAGAAGGGCACCCCGAGTCATTTGGTACAAAATCAAAAAGTTGCGATTAACGTCCCGTTAATCCCTGTTCTGGATCATGCCAGCGGGAAGCCAAAGACTCAACCCTAAAAAATGCTCTGTGTGCCAGCTTGTGTCCCAAGTTGTGGCTCACAGCACCAGACACAAAAAAGGCCGGGTTTCCCCAGCCTCAACAGCACAATTGAAGGTGCCTTCACAAACCTATTTACCTAGATGTGCTCTTACCTTAGCGGTGCCATTACCAACAGCTCTAACAGCAGCCCTAAGCTGAGATTCAGTAACACCCAACGCTTGGGTCCAATATGCCACTTCCCAAGATTCACTCAAGCTGATGAAACGTTTATCTTCTGGCTGCCGACGCTGTAAGTTATCTGCCATTTGGTTTGTCCTGAGTATTACAAGCTTATGCCTGCACACTACTTATATGACTCCTCCGCCGCTTAGTAAACGGTCAGTTATTAAACAATTGACACTGGTCATAAAACCAGTAAAAAACATTTGCCGAGCTTGCGTACTCTACCGCTTCGGAACTATCATTACCACTATATATTGTGGTCATACATAATGAAAATACAATATATGCAACCATCCATACTGTGAATAGGTGTTTAAATGGTAGCTAATAGTAAACATAAACAGTCGTCTAAAGATGTATCTCATCTGGCAGCAGAGACCCTTAACAATCCAAACGCCTCGGCGATTCAGAAAAGTTTAGCAGGTTCTGTACTGTCCCAAGCCGGGACAAAAAACCAGACTGGTGCAGATATGGAAGCCAAAGCATCAGCGGCATTAAAAAATCCGCGCTCAAGTGATATCACCAAAACGCTAGCTGGTTCAGTTGTTTCTCAATCGAACAAAAAACGTTAATGAAAAAAGCCGGGATTTCCCGGCTTTTATACTTGTAACGTCTTACTTCTTTTTAGGTTCAGGTAAAACTTCACGGCACTATCAAATCCGTAGGTTTGAATCCGATCCAATAGGCTCGATCTGCTACAGCCAAGACGACGCGCCAGCGCTGACATGTTGATGATCGCATCATCGCCCTTGCCATCTAGAATCCACTGCATAAGCGGCATGTTGCCAGTACCGATCAAAGCTAATTTCATTTTGTGAATCTCCTCTTCTTTGCCTCCAGCACCGAAGGTGTCTCGCAATAGCGAGAGTGCTTCGCACCGTTAGCCTCGCCACGGTGGGGACAATGCGCCCCCAATACCGTTAAGCCAATTGCTTACGCTGCGTCATCCATAGTGACCTTCAGAACGAAGTCCGGACGCATTGGGATCTGAATCTGTGATAACTCACTGACCACCTCATAGTTCATGAACTTATCACGCAGAACGTAATGGTAAGACGGATAAACCGGACCATTAGCAACTTCAGCATGACGGCTCGCCGGAGTCTGGTAAGTCATGTACGGAGACAGGTCGCCCTCTACGATGTTGGAGAACGTCGCCAGCATGTAGCCTTCGCCGTCTGCAATGCCGTATAGCGGATCGTCAACCTGCACTACAGTTACGCGCCCGATGTTATATCGATCATATGCACCCAAAGTGTCAGGGAAAATGATGTCACGGGACGTAGCACCAAACAGAGCCGCCTGATATGCTGTTGGGTTGCCTTGAATGGCAGTGAACAGACTCGGACTCGCCAGCAGATAAACCTGCTTAATGCTGGAAGACCAGCCACCCAGATTTTTCTTCAGCAACGTGACAGCGTTTTGCATCTCAGTAATGACGTTGGCACTTGTGCCAGTTTTCACCACGGTAGACGGCTGGTTAATGCCCCAGAACTGATCCCAGTGAATGGTTGGGCCTTCGCGTAGGTGTGTCGCCTCTACAGTATTGTGAAGAAGACTCTGCGCCATTGCATATTCAACGTCACGGCGGGTTTGCAGGTAATGCTTCAGTGCATGGTTAGCAACTACATCTTCAGCGATCATCTGGCGATTTGTTCCCGGCTGACGTTTCCCCTGCCAATCCTGGCTGGTAATGGTTGAGCTGTAGACATGTAACGGCGCGGTGACAGTCACGTTAGCTGCACGGGGAAATAAAAGCCCCGACATTTCAGAACCATAACGGGCAACTGATTTAGTCACTTCACGCTGCACATCTTCCAAAGTATCGAGTGCGATGATTTGCGTATCACTTGGACGGCTGGTAAAGATCCCCAAGCTGGACAGGAGGAACCCCTCACCACTCGGCTTGACGAACTGACCAGAAAGGTTTGTAAAATCACTTAATTTCATATTGTTATCTCTCCTTGATTAGATTGCTGTGTTTGCGTCAGCAATGCGGTTGCCCTGCTTAACAAGGGCAGCGTAAGCAGCATCTTTTGCAGCAGCCGCTACAACCAGACCAGATGGATTGAACACACAGCCACGGTCTGAAATGACCAGGCTACGGGCAACACCTGCAATTTGGTTTTGCAGAGCTACAGCACAGTTATCAGCATCGGCTGCAACGTATGCCGCGCCAGTGGTCGGGTTAATCACATCACCACAAGTCACGTCAGCAGCCAGATCAAGGATGGATTGGCCCCTATATTTCCATACACTTTTTATCACTTAACCCATGACTGGTTCGTCGCCGCAGATATTCCCGTGGGGAACGATATCCCAGTGCACTATGCGGATGCCATTCGTTGTAATGTTCGAAGGCCTCCGCAAGGTTCTTTACCGCTGTTAACCCGTCGGGCTTCGGCATGATGCTGATGTAATCACGCTTCATCGTTTTCACGAAGCTCTCCGCCATCCCGTTGCTTTCCGGGCTACGTACCGCCGTATGTTTAGGCTCCAGTCCTACCATTCTGGCGAACTGACGCGTCTGATGAGAACGGTAGGCTGAACCGTTGTCTGTCAGCCACTCAACAGGGGATGCTGGCAGGCTGTTACCGAAGCGACGTTCCACTGCACCCAGCATGACGTCCTGCACGGTTTCACTGTCATAGCCACCGGTACTGGCCGCCCAGTGCAGTGCCTCGCGATCACAACAGTCCAGCGCGAACGTGACCCGCAGTTTTTCACCGTTATCACAGCTGAACTCGAAGCCGTCAGAGCACCACCGCCGGTTACTTTCTCCAACGGCCACTTTCCCTGTATGCGCCCGCTTTGAGAGCGGTATTGTCGATTTTCGCTCAAGCAGCAGCGCATTCTGACGCATGATGCGGTATACGCGTTTGGCATTGATCACCGCCATGTCGTCAGTTTCTGATTGTCTGCGCAGCAGTGCCCATACACGACGATAACCATAGGTGGGCAGATCGTCGATAACGGTATGGATACGAGCCAGCGCTTCAGTATCATCAGGCTTGCGCTTGCACCGACGATCCTGCCAGCCCTTCGACCGACGGGCCATGGCATGCAGTTGCGCACGTGAGACCCGGAGGCAACGACTGACAAGGCTTATTCGCCATCCTCCGGCAACAAGGGCACGTGCGCTATCCACTTTTTTTGTCGGCCATATTCAACGGCTTCTTTCAGCAGCTCGTTTTCCATGGTTTTTTTGCCCAGCAGGCGCTGTAACTCTTTAATTTGCTTCATTGCAGATGCCAGCTCCGACGCGGGTACAACCTGTTCACCCGCGGCAACCGCAGTGAGACTGCCTTCCTTGTATCTTGAAGACTGATTAAAATTAATACGATTAGATTTGGCAAAACGTATGCAGCCCGATGCCTTCCAGGGTTCAAGCCCGTATATCAGCGACTGGCGCATACGCTGAGCCACTCATCTGAAACCCGAACAGTTGTCCGTATTCCATAACGTATTTGCAAGGAGGGGTAAAAATGAGTCAGCCAAATCCACTTTGTGTGGGCATCGATGTTTCCAAAGCCACACTGGACATCGCTGCCAGCAGTGATGTTGCTCAGTTTACAGTCAGCAATGACTCTGATGGCTTTAACGCGATTATTACCGGACTGAGACGGCACTCCGTTGCTCTGGTTCTGATGGAGGCCACTGGTGGGCTGGAAGTTGCGGTGGCCTGTTCGCTTCAGGCCGAAGGTTTTGAGGTTGCCGTGGTCAATCCCAGGCAGGCCCGTGACTTCGCCCGTGCAATGGGATATCTTGCGAAGACCGACCGAATTGATGCCAGAGTCCTCACGCAGATGGCTGAGGTTATTAATCGTCACCCTGAGCGGAAACGCTTTATCAGGGCACTGCCGGATGCTGAACGTCAGGCCCTTGCTGCGATGGTGGTTCGCAGACGCCAGTTGATTGCGATGTTGGTGGCTGAGCGTAACCGACTGCATCCATCCCATCCGCAGAACAAGAAAAGCATTAATACCATCATTAAAGCGCTGGAAGATGAGCTTGTCAGGCTCGAGAAAGAAATGGACAGTCACATCCGTAACCACTTTAAAGAGATTGCTGAGCGCCTGAGCAGTATCAAAGGTGTAGGCACCATGACCGTTTCCGCGATGTTGGCGGAGATTCCGGAACTGGGAACGCTCTCCCGGCGCGAAATCAGTGCGCTTATAGGTGTTGCTCCTGTCAACCGGGACTCAGGGACTATGCGTGGCCGGCGAACCATTTTTGGCGGCAGGGCTGGCGTAAGATCAGCACTGTACATGGCTGCGCTTGTGGCAACCCGCTTTAATCCGGTGATAAAAACGTTTTATGTGCGCCTGCTTGCAGCCGGAAAGGCCAAAAAAGTGGCGCTGGTAGCCTGTATGCGTAAGCTGCTTACCATCCTGAACGCAATGCTCAGAAAGAACGAAGAATGGGATGAGTCGTACCACCACGTTGCTCCATAATTTTTACCTTCAAGACAGTTGCTGATATTGCTTACGCCACAGGAACAGCTGACTGGCAGCAACGCCATGCTGACGGGCGACCAGCGACACGGTCATTCCGGGCTCAAAGCTCTGCTGAACAATGGCGATTTTTTCCTGAACGCTGCGCCGTCTGCGCTTCTCTGGACCTAGAACATCAATCATTCGGACTCCAACGACTAGTCTAAAACTAGTATTAAGACTATCACTAATTTAAGTGATACCAACTGTCTGGAGGTTCATGGGGCCAGTCTAAAGGATCACTTCTCGTTTGTGAAATACAGGATCTTGGGTATAAACCAATACATCCTGTGGGGTTTTGCTTTCGTATTCGAATGCCATATTTTGTATCTCCATACAGTTATTGTTATTCGGCAGATTTGCCGGGATTTGGTACAGGTGTAAAAGAGGCCGCCCAGGGGCGACCTTTTTCGCTTCGTGTTCCACGCAGAAAAAAAACACCCGGAAGCAGGAGCCCCTGCCCCGGTGGTAGAGAAATAAACAGCGTTTATTATTTTTCTGATGGAGAGATTAAGAAGAAGGGAGCACGGCTAACGCCAATTGATGGGCAAGGAGTCCCAAACGCGCCGCGCTCGTGCCAATTTTCGTCTGGCGATGACGGCCTGCGAGGAGGCAGGGCTTGGCTAATCCCGTCGAGGTGATACCACGGCAGTATTATTTTGTTTCAGTCTGGGTTTGTTGTCCGGCTGAACGAATAAGCGGCTGGCTGGTGCAAAGAGGCTCGTGCAAAGCGTTTCGGAGACCAGCTGCCTGAGAGGTGACACGTAACAATTGGCAGTAGTACGCAGACTCTTTCGAATCTATTAATCACATCTTTTTATTATTTTATCATTAAACCGTTAAATTCGCCATCAATTTAATTGACATCTTGGTTTATTTGTGATTCAAAATAAAAGATTATATCTAACCAGCACCGCTACGTGCTGGTTAGATAATATGTGAATAGCGGTCTGGGTCTGAGGCTACAACCTCGCGGCATTTAACGCGAGCACGTTCGAGAGCGCCCTCATCTATAATGTGAGGTGTAAACGTTCCGGCATTAACCGGGACGGATTTGAGCACTTCTAACTCGGTAGGGGGGTTGCCTTCGGCAAATCTCCCTCGGAGATATTCAGGATGTTGATCCAGAAAGTTATCGGTGACGCTCTTCAGATTATCCCGTGCCTTTTGGAGTTCGTATTCCTCCGGTGTCATGCCATGCATCGCGGCGCACAGATCATTTCGAATGCTGTTCAGTGTCATTTTTATATTTCCTGTAGAAATTCAGACCGTTACGTAGCCATAGGAAAACAGCTACCGATAACGGCAGGTTGAGTAAAATGTGTTGTAAATTCAATATCTTTAGTGCAACTGGATGGGTTTGTGCTTTCTGTTCGCGTGGTGTTTTACTGTTTTGCGGTATGCAATGTATAGAGGGTCTGTTCGGTCAGGCATACGGCTCGTCATCTGCTGATCCGTCACACCCTCAGAGCGAAGATGGGATATGACGGTAAAAAGTGGCATCTGCAAATCTCGACATATCGTTCCCAGCATACTACCGGACTCAAAATATTGGCGGACAGTTAATCTAGTTACATATTGATTTGTATATGTAATTCGTCTAAACCGAGGATTCCACATCTCCGCCAACTCTGCCACAAACTCAGGGTCAAGGCGGAGGAGCAATGCGACCTTACCGCAAGTCATGCCCATTACCAATAATTTCTGTGCGGTTTTAACAATTGTGTCGTTTCTACGATTATTTTTAAACAGGCGGGTTAGATAGGGGAGTTCTTCTAGGTCAGCCTTCAGGCTGTTGCATTTTACATTGTTCAATTTTTCTCCATGTTATCAGGATTGCGTATCATCAATATGGGATCGTTTCATTGGAAAAATCTTGCTCAGGTTCACGATCTGGCAGTAAGTGCGCCGGGATGTGCTCAGGTTTGGCTTCATCCATGTATTCCTCGCGTGTCCGTGCAGGTATGCCGTCACGTTCATCTTGTGAATATCGAGCAACCCAATAAACGTACCGGAAACTCTGCAACGTACCGTCAACATTATGATTAGGGGCAGCGTCACCGCTCAGAGCATCAATAAACTCTTCAGTAATCACATTATTTTTATCGAAAATCGTTATCTGATTCAGTGCTTCAAAGTAATGCTGGTCAATCAAAGCAGCGGTCCTGTCAACATCAGTTTCACCGTGTTCCTTGCCGTACTCCATAAAGCCGAAACCGGACGGCCCCTCCTCTCGCCAGAGCTTAAGATCAAAAATGTCGGCACGCCGTGGCGTTTCCCACTGTTCTGATTCCGCACCGTTCACTGCCAGCATCGGAGGTGTCTCGCATTGGCGAGAGTGTTCCGCACCGTTTACCGCATCATTAGCGGAAACATCATCATGCAGGTCGCTATGAATGTTAGGTACGTCGTCTGGTTCTCCAGCAGCAGGCGAGGCAGGTTCCACGACATCACTTTTTTGTTCTTCTTTACCGCGCTCATCGGTTTTAACCATCTGTTTTTTAGACTTAAAATTCTTATTTGCTCTATCGTGGTCCCAAGCTGGAGCTCCTTTCCACTCCTGATGGATCACCTCAAGCCCATCTGCAACATCACTGAAAAAATGGACAGTGTAGGACTCACTATTCCCCTTCCATCCTGCTGTCTCAACGATTCCCAGTTTTTTCAACTCCGCCAGCACTTTACTGAAAGTGTCCCGTGATATATCTAGCGCCTTCGCCATTTGTCGCTGGTCTGTGTAAAATTGCTGCCTACGCCTTGAGAAACTAATGTACTGATTCCTCATGTATAGATAGGCGAGCTTCATCACGGGAGTTATTTTCACAACTTCGCCAGTGCTGCGAATCAAAATCCTGCTGGCACACAAGAAACGCATCTCAGCAACGCCGTAAGCCTCATCTGGTATACGTTGTGACCTGCCCCCAGAGTTAGATACAACCGTCAGTTAGTAAGGTCGGTTTGTTTAC
>ENA-OZGI01000411-OZGI01000411.1-human-gut-metagenome-genome-assembly--contig:-NODE-411-length-17214-cov-4.734425_pt1 | contig 17214 bp, 7 predicted proteins | sample MGYA00245114_ERZ653653 | MGnify/ENA primary metagenome ERZ653653 (study PRJEB26926, sample SAMN06165051) | human gut metagenome | biome: ENVO:00009003; feature: ENVO:2100002; material: ENVO:00002003...
ACCCTATACAAGCTGCCGATTCCCCCGTCCCCCAATCTGCCGAACATGAAGTCCATCTATCTGTACCCCTCGACCTGCTATTTCGAGGCCACTCCGGTCAGTCTGGGAAGAGGAACCGACCTCCCCTTCCAGGTCTACGGGCATCCCAACATGACGGGCTACAGCTACAGCTTCACCCCGCGCAGTGTTCCCGGAGCCAAGAATCCGCCCCAGCTGGGCAAGCTTTGCCACGGCGTGAACCTGAGCAACATGAGCGACGAGGAAATCTGGAAACGCGGTATTGACTTGAGTTACGTGATAGACGCTTACCGGAATCTGAACATGGACGACCATTTCTTCCGTTCCTTCTTCGAACTGTTGATAGGCACCGACTACGTGCGCAAAATGATAAAGGAAGGGAAGAGCGCCGAAGAAATCAAGGCAAGATGGAAAGACGACGTAGAGAAATTCAAGGTACAGCGCAAGCCCTACCTGCTCTACGAAGAATAAAGACATGTACAATTCACTATTTACAATGTACAATTTCAGAGAAGGTACAATTCAAAAGTAAATGGGAAGGTACAACAGTTTATACTAAAGAAACGCCGCATGGCAAATTGTAAATTGTAAATGAACAAATTGTAAATAAACATTATGACTCCACTATCCGTAATCATCACCATAGCCGCCTACTTCGCGATACTGTTCACGGTATCCTATATTGCAGGAAGGAAGGCAGACAACGCCGGCTTCTTTGTGGGTAACCGCAAGTCATCCTGGTATGTCGTGGCGTTCGCCATGGTCGGTTCCGCCATTTCAGGTGTGACCTATGTATCCGTACCCGGCATGGTTGCCGCCAGCAGCTTCGGCTATCTGCAAATGGTGTTGGGCTTCATTGCCGGACAGCTCATCATAGCCTATCTGCTGGTACCGCTATTCTACAAAATGAACCTGGTATCCATCTACGAATATCTGGAGAACCGTTTCGGCATGTCTTCCTACCGCACGGGTGCCTGGTTCTTCTTCATCTCCAAAATGCTCGGTGCCGCTGTCCGTCTGTTCCTCGTATGCCTGACGTTGCAACTGCTGGTATTCGAACCTTTCGGACTGCCTTTCCTGCTGAACGTGGCCATCACGGTGGCACTGGTCTGGTTGTACACTTTCCAGGGTGGCGTAAAGTCTCTTATCTGGACAGACTCTCTGAAGACATTCTGCTTGGTGGTGTCGGTCGTACTCTGCATCTGGTATATCGCTTCCGACCTCAATCTGTCATTTACCGGTATGGTAAGCACCATTGCCGACAGTGACATGTCCCGCATCTTCTTCTTCGACGATGTGAACAGCAAGCAGTACTTCTTCAAGCAGTTCCTCGCCGGTGCCTTCACCATGATTGCCATGACCGGGCTGGATCAGGACATGATGCAGCGCAACCTGAGCTGCAAGAACTTCAAGGACTCACAGAAGAACATGATTACCAGTGTCATTTCGCAGTTCTTCGTCATCCTGCTTTTCCTGATGCTGGGCGTGCTGCTCTACATCTTTGCCGCCAACCAGCAGATTGCGGTGGAGAAGAGTGACGAACTGTTCCCGCTGATTGCCACCGGCAACTATTTCCCTGCCATTGTGGGCATACTGTTCATCATCGGCCTGATTTCTTCTGCCTATTCAGCCGCAGGCTCGGCACTCACCGCGCTGACCACTTCCTTCACCGTAGACATTCTGGGAACGAAAGGCAAGTCGGAAGAGACGGTTGTGAAGATGCGCAAGAAAGTGCACATCGGCATGGCGGTTGTCATGGGAATCACCATTTTCGTATTCAATCTTCTCAACAACACCAGTGTCATCGACGCTGTATATATTCTGGCAAGCTATACCTACGGTCCTATCCTGGGTCTGTTTGCTTTCGGCATTTTCATGAAACAACAAGTGCGTGACAAGTACATCCCGTTAGTTGCCATCGCCTCCCCGGTTCTCTGCTTCATTCTGCAGAAGAATTCCGAAGCCTGGTTCGGAGGTTATCAATTCAGCTACGAATTGCTGATTTTCAATGCACTGTTCACTTTCATCGGTCTCTGTCTATTGATTAAGAAAGATAAAAAGAACAATTAACTTAATACATCATCTATGAATGTAAGACGTCAGTTTTTACTTAGTCTGCTTGCCGCCTCCCTCTTCCCCCACGCGGGAGGCGCGCAAGGACTTCCGACGGATGTCCGTCAGGCAATCGGGAAATTCCTGGATACCACCGCACGAAAAGAAGTTTCCGTAGGACGTATCAGCATCGACTCAGTGGCTGTGGAAGGAAATACACTGCAACTGTTTGCCAACATGAACTGTGCCTATATTCCTTTCCGTGAGGACAATGTGGCCGAAATCTACCAAGGCGTAAGCGCCCTGCTGCCGGCGGAGTTTGCCAAATACAAGCTGCAAATCCGTACCAACAAGCGCAGTATCGAAGAACTGGTTCCCCAAGCCCTGCGCAGTAAAAAAGACAAAAAGACGAAGACATTCAGCCCCGTCGCTTCCAAGCCTCTGGTTACCGAAGTTTCCTCCCCCTACACCCCCACCAACGGCTTGCATAACCGGCATATCGCCCTATGGCAAAGCCACGGCTGGTACTACGAATCAAAACTCGACCGCTGGGAATGGCAGCGTGCGCGTATCTTCCAGACCGTGGAAGACCTCTACACCCAGAGCTACGTATTGCCCTTCCTCGTACCGATGTTGGAAAATGCCGGTGCCAATGTGCTGCTTCCCCGCGAACGCGATTGCCAGACGGCAGAAGTCATCGTAGACAATGACGGTTGCCTGACCGGCCGTTCCGTCTATACAGAAAATTCCGGTGACAAGCTCTGGAGTCAGGGAGAAGGACAAGGCTTCGCCCACCTGCGCCCCCAATACATAGACTTTGAGAATCCTTTCAAGGAAGGCACCTACCGCGCCATAGAAACCATCAAGAAAGGAAACGCAAGCACCGCCGAATGGATTCCCGAAATCCCTTCGACCGGACAATACGCCGTATACGTCTCTTACCAAACCTTGCCAAACAGCGCGGACGATGCCCTTTACACCGTCTATCACAAAGGCGGCACCACGCAGTTCAAGGTAAACCAGCAAATGGGAGGCGGCACCTGGATTTACCTCGGCACCTTCGGCTTCAATGCCGGTCGGAACAATGAATGCAAAGTCGTTCTGAGCAACCTTTCCTCCAAAGTAGGAAGAATCATCACCGCCGACGCCGTGAAGATAGGCGGCGGCATGGGGAACATAGCCCGGGGAGAAGTCAGCGGTTATCCCCGTTTCTGCGAAGCCGCCCGCTACTGGCTGCAATGGGCAGGCATACCGGACAGCGTATATTCAGAAAGCAACGGCAAGAATGACTATACCGACGACTATAAATGCCGTGGTATCTGGGTGAACTACCTTTCCGGAGGCTCTGCCGTGAACCCGACGGAAAAAGGGCTGAACATCCCTGTCAACATGGCCTTTGCCTTCCACTCCGATGCAGGAACTACACTGAACGATTCCATCATCGGGACACTCGGCATCTACTATACCAACGCCTACAATGAGAAATTCGCCAACGGAGCATCCCGCTACTTGAGCCACGACCTGACAGACTTGATTCAGTCCAACATCGTGCGTGACGTGCGTACCCTCTACGAACCCCAATGGACACGCCGGGGCAAATGGAACCAATCCTACTATGAGGCCCGTGTACCCCGCGTACCTACCATGCTACTCGAACTACTTTCCCATCAAAACTTTGCAGACATGCGCTACGGACTGGACCCGCGTTTCCGTTTCACCGTAAGCCGCGCCATCTACAAAGGTATGCTTCAGTTCCTCTGCTCACAATACCACATGGATTATGTAGTGCAACCGTTACCGGTAGACCACATGGCCTTGCGCATGACCAGCGAGAACGAAGTGGAACTGACCTGGCAACCCGTAGCGGATGCGTTGGAACCAACTGCCGTAGCAGAGAAATACATTGTTTATACCCGTATCGGCGACGGGGATTTCGACAACGGAGTATTGGTGGACGGCAACAGTTACCGAACCACGCTCCCCGCCGGCATGGTATGCAGTTACAAGGTAACCGCTGTCAACAAGGGCGGTGAAAGTTTCCCTTCCGAAATTCTTTCCGCCGGACGGGCGTTCAATTCCAAAGGTACCGTATTGGTGATAAACGGATTCGACCGCATCAGTGCCCCTGCCGACTTTACGGCCCCCGCCGACACCCTCCTTGCCGGATTTCTGGATGAGCAGGACCACGGGGTCCCCTATATCCATGACATCAGCTACATTGGCAAGATGAAGGAATACCGCCGTTCCATTCCCTGGATGGACGACGACGCCTCCGGTTTCGGCGACAGTTATGGAAATTACGAGACCCAAGTCATCGCAGGAAATACGTTCGATTATCCTGCCATACATGGTGCCGCTATCCTGAAAGCGGGATATTCGTTTGTATCGGTTAGTAATGAAAGTCTCTCCCCCGTAGGAAAGGGAGAGAAGAATATTCCGGTGGATATGAGGGAGTATAGGTATGTGGACTTGATACTTGGGAAGCAATGCCAGACCAAGATGGGACGGGGAGGCGTAAAACCGTTGGAGTTCAAGACTTTCAGCAAACCGATGCAGGAGGCTATTGCGGCTTATTGTAAGCAAGGTGGAAATATCTTTGTTTCGGGCGCTTTTGTAGGAACGGATTTATGGGACAACCGCCTTGCAACCGCCGACGAAGCCGACAAGAAATTTGCGATGGAAGTACTGAAATATAAGTGGCGTGTGGGACAAGCGGCTACAATGGGTAAGGTGAAAAGCGTAGCTTCTCCGTTCCCCGCCCTTTCAGGAAACTATACCTATCACAATGAGCTGAATGCCGATTCGTATGTGGTGGAATCACCGGACGCCATTGAACCGGCAACCAAAGATGCACACACCGTGATGCGGTATTCTGAAAACAACCTGAGTGCCGGTGTGGCCTACCAAGGCGACTACAAGACTGTTGTATTGGGATTCCCTTTTGAATCCATACGTACTGATTCTGAAAGAGAGGCATTCATGAATGCTGTACTGACATTCTTCAACGACAACAAGTAATATCAACCAATCATCATCTATGAACAGAAGACTGTTAATAATCGTCCTGATGGCTTGCCTGCTCCCCCTGGGGATGCAGGCACAGCAAGGGACATTCCGTTTTGCCCAACTGACGGACATTCATCTGACCCCGAACAATCCGAATCCCACAGAGGACCTGCTGCGTTCCGTGGCACAGATTAATGCCACCGACAGTATCGACTTTGTCCTGGTGACGGGCGACCTGACCGAAGAAGGCGACCGTACTACCATGGAAAAAGTGAAATCGTGCCTTGACTTGCTGAAGGTCCCCTACCACGTAGTCCTAGGCAACCATGAAACGAAATGGAGCGACTCCGGCTGTACCGCTTTCGGAGAAATCTTTGGCGGCGAACGCTTCGAGTTCGAGCATAAGGGATTCCTTTTCCTCGGCTTCAACTCCGGTCCGCTGATGCGTATGGCCTACGGGCATGTAGTGCCGCAAGATATCCGTTGGATGACGGAAGAAATGGATAAAAACGGCAAAGACAAACCGGTGATACTTGTCACCCACTACCCGCTAATGGAAGGTGATGTGGACAATTGGTATGAGGTGACGGATGCCGTCCGCCCCTACAACGTACGCTTGTTTATCGGCGGACACTACCACAGCAACCGGGATTTACGTTACGACGGCATTCCGGGCGTACTGATGCGCAGCAACCTGTGCGACAAAGAAGGGAAACCGGGTTACGGCATCTATGAAGTAACCGGGGATTCCATCCGGGTATACACGCAACGTATCGGCGAGCCCAAGAAGCAGTGGACAGCATTCTCGCTGACCGGACAGTATTACGACCGCAACGGAAAGGCAGAGAAATATCCTGACTTCTCGGTCAACAAGGAGTATCCGCAAGTAAAGGAGCAATGGATGGTGCAGACGGGCGCAGGCATTTACTGCTCTCCCGCCGTAGAAAAAGATAAAGTGTTCGTAGGAGACGATATGGGACAGCTGACAGCCTACGCCCTGAAAAACGGTAAAAAGCTATGGAGCTTTGAATCCGGCAAGCGCATTGTCGGTACTCCGGCCGTAAGCGAGGGTATCGTTGTATTCGGGTCTGCTGACCGTCGCATCTACGGATTGAACGCCAAAGACGGCAGCCTGCTCTGGACGGTAGAAGCCGCCGAACCGGTACTCGGAGCCGTGACCATCGCAGACGGCAGAGCATACATCGGTGCCAGTGACGCCACTTTCCGTGCCATAGACATCCATACGGGAAAAGTAATCTGGGCCTACACCAGCGTGAAGGGCTACATCGAGACCAAGCCGTTGGTGACGGAAGACAAAGTTATCTTCGGCGCATGGGACAATACACTGTATGCCCTGAGCAAGGCAAACGGGCATGAACTATGGAAATGGACGGGCGGACTGACCCGTATGCACTTCTCTCCAGCCGCCGTATGGCCGGTAGCCACCGACGGCAAAGTATTCATTACCGACCCGCAACGCGCCATGACCGCCATAGACATCCATACGGGCAATACCGTGTGGCGCACCTTCCAGTCCATGGTGCGCGAGACCATCGGACTTTCCGAAGACGGTGAACGTATCTATAGCAAAACGATGAACGACAGCATTGTTTGCTATGCAGCTCAAGGAGATACTCCGCGGGAGTTGTGGGTAACCCATGTAGGTTTCGGTTATGAGCATGCCCCCTCCATGCAAGTGGAAAAAGAGGGGGTCATGTTTGGCAGTACCAAAGAAGGACTTATCTTCGCACTGGAAGGAAAAACAGGCAAAGTACTGTGGAAACATAAAATAGGAAATTCACTCATCAGTACCGTAGTTCCGTTGAACGGCCACGAAGTTCTATTCACGGCAACCAGCGGGGAAGTGGGACTTCTGAGAATTAAAAATTGAGAATTAAAAATTAAAAGATATATCATGAATAAAATCAGTTGCTTTCTTCCCTACGCAGGAAAAGAACAAGTAGAAAAAACAGTGAATAGCCTACAGGCGACAGGACTTATAGAAGAAATCCGGTTAATCACGACCGATGCCACTCTGGAATCGCTCCCGGACTGCGAAATATTGTTTGTTGACATGCCCTACAGCAGTGCAACTCTCAAAGCTATTGCTAATGCAGCCAAGGGAGAATACACATTGCTTTATACCAAAGAGACTACGCTCGAAATGGGTATGTTTGCACTGGAACGTATGATACACATCCTTGAAGATTCAAGCGCCGGTATGGTATATGCCGACCACTACCAAATAGCAGACGGCAAGCAGAGCAACGCTCCGGTAATCGACTACCAATTCGGTTCCTTGAGGGATGACTTCAACTTTGGCTCCCTGCTCCTTTTCAACACCGAAAAACTAAAGGAAGCCGCCGGACACATGAAGTCTGACTACAACTTCGCCGGACTTTACGACCTGCGCTTGAAATTGAGCCAACATTCAAACTTGGTACATATCAACGAATACTTATACAGCGAGGTGGAAAACGATACCCGCAAGAGCGGCGAAAAGATTTTCGACTATGTAGACCCCAAAAACCGTGACCGCCAGATTGAGATGGAGCAGGCATGTACCGAACATCTGAAAGAAATCGGGGGATATCTGGCACCGGAGTTCAAGAAGATTGAGTTCTCTGCCGGTAACTTTGAGTATGAAGCTTCGGTCATCATTCCGGTGCGCAACCGTATCCGTACCATCCGTGACGCCATCAAATCTGTATTGATGCAGAAGACAGACTTTAAATATAATCTTATCATCATCGACAACCATTCCACAGACGGCACTACGGAGGCCATCGATGAATTCAAGGATGACGAACGCGTCATCCATATCATCCCCGAACGTACCGACCTCGGCATCGGCGGTTGCTGGAATATGGGGGTACACCACCCCAAGTGCGGCAAGTTTGCCGTGCAGCTGGACAGCGATGACGTATACAAAGACGAAAATACACTCGCCATCATGGTCCGCGCCTTCTACGAGCAGAACTGCGCCATGGTGGTAGGCACCTATATGATGACGGACTTCAACATGAACATGATTGCTCCGGGCATCATCGACCACAAGGAATGGACTCCGGCAAACGGACGCAACAACGCCCTCCGCATCAACGGTCTGGGTGCCCCGCGCGCCTTCTATACCCCGGTGCTGCGCGAAGTGAAAGTACCCAATACCAGCTATGGCGAAGACTATGCACTGGGACTGAACTTCTCCCGCCAATACCAGATAGGACGTGTGTACGACGTGGTCTACCTCTGCCGCCGTTGGGACGACAATTCCGACGCCTCACTGGATATTGTAAAAATGAACGGACACAACCTTTACAAAGACCGTATCCGTACTTGGGAACTCCAAGCACGCATAGCAATGAACAAGAAAAAGTGATTGCACACCGTAAATCATCAAATAACAGACAAGCTCATGAATCAAACGATACACAATCTTCTAACCGGACAACTGGCATCCTGGGAGACGGCACGCAACAATTATGCTGCCCTCTCCGGTGTGCGGGTGAAAGAGCTGAATGTAAACGGCATACCCTATAAGGTACAGTTCAACCCGGCACGCATCGTTTCCTCCGGTGCCAAGGTGGATGCCAAGTCCATTCAGGAACGAAAATGCTTTCTGTGCCCGGCAAACCTGCCACCGGTACAGAAAGGTATCCCATTTGGCGGGCACTACCATATTCTGGTGAATCCGTTCCCCATTTTCCCTCGCCACCTGACGATACCGGAACTGGCGCATACTCCCCAACGCATCGCTTCCCGCTTCACCGATATGCTGGAGCTGGCCGAGGCGCTGACGGATTACACCATCTTCTACAACGGTCCCAAATGTGGTGCTTCCGCCCCCGACCATGCTCATTTCCAGGCAGGAAACAAAGGGTTCATGCCTATTGAAAAGGACTGGCGCGGACAGACTGCCGGGAAAATAGCCGATTATAGGAAAGCAGCACTGTGGTATCTTGACGACGCTCCCCGTGCCACACTTGTGATTGAATCCACCTCCAAAGAGGACGCGGCAGACTTGTTCGACATCATTTACCGTTCTCTGGACGTGAAACCCGAAGAAGACGAGCCGATGATGAACGTACTGGTCCTATACGAGGCCGACCGTTGGGTGGTCTTTGTCTTCCCGCGCGAGAAACACCGCCCCGCCTGCTATACTGCCGAAGGAGAAGCCAATCTGTTGAGCAGCCCGGCATCCGTCGACTTGGGAGGTGTCTTTATCACCCCCGTAGAAAAGGATTTCTTGAAAATCACTGCGGAAGACGTGGCGCAGATATTAAGTGAAGTATGCCTCTCTGCCACAGATTTCCACAAGGTACGGCAGCGTATCAGGGAAAAAATATGACTTCTGAAATCCAAGAACTCTAATTTTAAAGAAATACCATTATGAAAGAGCCCAAAGTACAAGTAGGCATTCTGTTTGAACCGCAGATAGAATTCGTTTTGCTGAATCCGTATCGCATGGACGGAACGGAAGTCAGCGGCAAGCAGGTAGTGACCTACGACGAAGGCAAGATTCTCTGGAATGGACGCCGGTATGACGAACTGCTGTTTGAACCGCAACACGAGCAGACCGATGCCTTCGAACTATTGGACGTTACCATCGGCATCAATTTCCATTGGGAGCGCAAGGAAGACCAGCGTTTTCTGGGTGCTCTCAAAATCATCGTTGAGAATGGAAAGCTCACCGGCATCAACGTCATCCATGTAGAAGATTATCTGACCAGCGTCATCTCCTCCGAGATGAGTGCCACCGCTTCTCTGGAGCTGCTCAAGGCACACGCTGTCATCTCCCGAAGCTGGCTACTGGCACAAATACAAAAGAATAAGGAAATCACCGAAGCCCAAGCTAACTACTCGGCCTTTACGCAGACCGACGAAGAGCTGATTCGCTGGTACGACCGAGAAGACCACACACGTTTCGATGTATGCGCCGACGACCATTGTCAACGCTACCAGGGCATTACACGTGCCTCTACCGATATTGTGAAACAAGCCATCTCCGCTACCCGCGGCCAGGTACTGACATCTGATGGTAAGATTTGCGACGCCCGTTTCTCCAAATGCTGCGGCGGTGCTTTCGAGGAGTTCCAATACTGCTGGGAAGACATCAAATACCCCTATCTTGCCCAACAACGAGACAGCAAAACGCACGCCACACTGCCCGATTTGACGCAGGAAGTCGAAGCGGACCGCTGGATTCGTACCTCCCCCGAAGCATTCTGCAACACCACCGACAAGAAAATCCTCTCGCAGGTACTCAATAACTATGACCAGGAGACTACGGACTTCTATCGCTGGAAAGTGGAATATACCCAGGAAGAGCTTTCAGCCCTCATTCTGAAACGTTCAGGCATTGACTACGGACAAATCATCGACCTTATCCCCATAGCCCGCGGAACCAGCGGACGCCTCTGGAAACTGAAGATTGTGGGAACCAAACGCACACTCACCATCGGCAAGGAACTGGAAATCCGCCGCACGCTCTCCACTTCACACCTCTACAGCTCTGCCTTCGTGGTAGACAAAGAGGAGTTGTCCGCCGAAGGCATTCCCGGACGCTTCATCCTCACCGGTGCCGGTTGGGGGCATGGTGTGGGACTTTGCCAAATAGGTGCAGCCGTGATGGGCGAGCAAGGGTATAAGTATGATGCAATACTGTTGCACTACTATATAGGTGCCAGCATTGACAAGCTGTATGAATAATCGAATAGAACACAATAAATCAATATCATGAACCATACAAAAAACATATCGCCATGGGCATGGGTACCCACCTTGTACTTTGCACAAGGCATTCCATATTTTATCGTAAACAACATCTCCGTGATGATGTTTACCAAAATGGGCGTACCGAACGGAGAAATGGCCTTGTTCACAAGCCTGCTCTATCTGCCATGGACTATCAAACCCTTCTGGAGCCCGTTTGTCGACATCATCAAGACCAAAAGATGGTGGACCCTTTCCATGCAGATTCTGATGTCTGTGGCATTCATCCTGCTGACGCTGTCCATTCCACGGCCGGACGAGGCGACTATGGCGGCCGGAACAACCCCCATCAGCATGTTCAGCATCACGCTGATGCTGTTCATCATCACGGCTTTTGCCTCTGCCACACACGACATTGCCGCCGACGGCTTCTACATGCTGGCACTGAAACAGAGTGACCAGGCAGCCTTCGTTGGCATCCGAAGCACGTTTTACCGGCTCGCCTCTATCTTCGGACAAGGCGTGCTCGTAGCCATTGCCGGCGCCATCGAACTGAGAACCGAAAACATTCCGCTGTCATGGACCATCACGATGCTGGTTACAGCCGTTCTGTTCAGCCTGGTGACGTTCTATCACCTCTTTGCAGTCCCCAAACCCACCTCAGATAAGTCAACACTGGCTGCCGATGCCGCCACTGCAGGAGCCATATTCAGAGAATTCGGACGAACATTCGCCACCTATTTCACCAAACCGGGCGCATTGCTGGCCATCGTGTTCATGTTGCTGTACCGCCTGCCTGAAGCATTCCTCATCAAAATGTGTATGCCTTTCCTGGTTGCCTCCAAAGAATCGGGAGGTCTGGAACTATCGACAGCAGAAGTAGGTATCGTATACGGCACCATCGGAGTCATATTCCTCACCCTGGGCGGTATCCTCGGAGGATTGTTCGCATCACGCATTGGCTTGAAAAAATCCATCTGGTGGATGGCAGGATGCATGACTCTGCCATGCCTGACGTTTGTCTATCTTGCCATTGCCCAGCCCGACAATCTGTTTGCTATCTCAACCGCCATCGCCATCGAGCAATTTGGCTACGGCTTCGGTTTCACGGCCTACATGCTCTACATGATGTACTTCTCCGAAGGTGAATTCAAAACATCCCACTATGCCATCTGTACCGCATTCATGGCACTAAGCATGATGATACCAGGTATGTTTGCGGGATATATCCAGGAGGCTATCGGATATACGGACTTCTTCTGGTTGGTAATGATATGCTGTTTCGCCACGGTTGTTGTCACCATTTTTGCAGACAGAAGGATAGACCCGGAATATGGAAAAAAATGATTAATGGTTAATGATTAATGTTTTGTGAGTAATATTTAGTGATTGGTTATGAAGAGGACTATTATTATATCCTTGCTCTGCCTCCTTTGCGGAGGTGCGATGCAAGCACAGAAGATCAGAATAAAGACCGGTATCGAGGTACTGAAAGAACAGAATTTCCGATGCCTGGAAGGTAAGCGTGTAGGATTGATTACCAACCCGACGGGGGTGGACAACCGGATGAGGTCCACCATTGACATCCTGCACGAGGCGCCCAACGTGAACCTTGTGGCACTCTACGGCCCCGAACACGGCGTGCGCGGCGATGTGCACGCAGGCGACCATGTGACGGACATCAAAGACGCGACTACCGGACTGCCCGTCTATTCGCTTTACGGAAAGACCCGCAAGGCCACGCCGGACATGCTGAAAGATGTGGATGTATTGGTGTATGATATCCAAGACATCGGTTGCCGTTCCTTTACCTACATCAGCACCATGGGACTGGCCATGGAAGCCGCTGCCGAAAACGGCAAGGAATTCATTGTGCTGGACCGGCCCAATCCCGTAGGCGGATTGAAGATTGAAGGCAACTTGGTTGAAGATGATTGCATTTCTTTTGTAAGCCAGTTTAAAATTCCGTACCTTTACGCCCTCACTTGCGGTGAGCTGGCACTGATGCTCAATGGCGAGAAGATGTTGAAGGATGGGGAACAATGTAATCTCCACATAGTGAAGATGAAAGGCTGGAAACGCAAGATGGATTATACCCAAACCGGACTGCAATGGGTTCCCTCCTCTCCACACATTCCACATCCTCATTCTGCATTCTTCTACCCCGTCAGCGGCATTCTGGGCGAACTAGGATATATGTCTATCGGCGTGGGGTATACCATTCCGTTCCAGATGTTTGCCGCACCATGGATGGAAGCGGAAAAGCTGGCCGGAAACCTGAACCGTCTGAACGTACCGGGGGTCATCTTCAGACCGATGTACCTAAAGCCGTTCTATAGTGTAGGCAAAGGCGAGTTGCTGCAAGGTGTGCAAGTGCACATCATGGATTTCGGCAAAGCACCGTTGAGCGACCTGCAATTCCTGGTCATGCAGGAAGTCGCCGCCCTCTATCCTGACCGTGCCGTGTTTGACCATGCCGACAAGGGACGTTTCAACATGTTCGACAAAGTAAGCGGTTCGCGGCAGATACGCGAGCGCTTCTCGAAACGGAACCGTTGGGAGGACATACGCGACTACTGGTATAAAGATGCCGAAGACTTCCGTAAGTTGTCGAAAAAGTATTATTTATATAAATAAATTTACAGATAAATAAGGAAGGGAAAAGAGCCTGATACGGAGACTATTTCAGTCGTATACAGAACCACATTCAGTCGTATACTTAAATATATTCAGTATACGACTGAATGTACCCCCTCGTAAGACACGTTTACAGAGCACTTTGAAGCGAAGTGATGCAATAAAAAAAAGTGAACATGAAAGAGCATAGTTACATGGCTTTCCTGCAGGAAGCAAAACAATTCATTCCGCAGGAAAGGATTTACACCGACGAACTTCGCCGGCTGGCTTGGGGTACGGATGCCGGTTTTTACCGACTGGTTCCCCAGATTGTAATCCGTTCGAAAGACGAAGATGAAGTTTCACAACTGTTGAAACTGGCGAGCCGCCACGGGCTGCCCGTCACCTTCCGAGCGGCAGGGACCAGTTTGTCGGGCCAAGCCATTAGTGACTCCATCCTCATCGTAGCCGGTAAGAATTGGGAAAAATACAGCATATCCGCCGACTACGAACAGATAACCCTCCAACCGGGCATCATCGGACAACGTGTGAACGAACTGTTGGCTCCCTACGGCCGTAAGTTTGCACCGGATCCCGCCTCGGTGAAAAGCGCCATGGTAGGCGGTATTGTCATGAACAATGCTTCCGGCATGAACTGCGGTACGCACGCCAATAGCGACAAGGTGCTTGTTTCCGCCCGTATCATCCTAATGGACGGTACCCTGCTGGATACCGGAAATCCCGTCAGCCGCGCCTCCTTCGAAGTGAGTCACCGTGACTTCATTCGCCGCATCTGCGAACTGCGCGATGAAATACGTACCAACGAAAAACTGGCCGAACGCATCCGTTACAAATATTCCATCAAAAATGTAACCGGGCTCAATCTGTTGCCCTTCGTCCGTTTCGACGACCCATTCGAAATCATTGCCCACCTCATGGTAGGTTCCGAAGGTACACTGGCGTTCCTTTCGGAAGTGACGATGAAGACTGAATATGATTATCCCTACAAGGCCAGCGCTATGCTCTACTTCAAGACCATCAAAGAAGCGAGCCGCGCTGTGGTAGCCATGAAGAAGCTGGTCGACGAAACCGGCGAATGGACAGTAAAAGGGGCTGAAATGCTAGACTATAAAAGCCTTTCTTCCGTCAACGACCCCGTATTCCTAAAATACAAAGGCGAAGTTGCCTCCTCTGCCCTCCCCGGCGTGGAGCCCGGCGACGAAACCGGGTTGACAGCAGTGCTGACCGAAACCAAAGCCCGTACCCCGGAAGAACTGCAACAGAACATATCTGCCATTGAAGCTTGCCTGCAAGCCTTCACCACCTATATTCCGGTACGCTTCACCGACCGTCCGGAGGAATATTCCAAATACTGGGCCATCCGTTCCGGCATCTTCCCCTCTGTGGGAGGTACGCGCCAGCCGGGAACCACTTGCCTCATCGAAGACATCGCCTTCCACATTGAAGACCTTCCGGAGGCAACGGCAGAACTGCAACAGCTCATAGCCCGCCACGGATATAATGACGCCTGCATCTACGGCCATGCTCTCGAAGGCAACTACCACTTCATCATCAACCAGTCCTTCAGTACCCAAGCGGAAGTGAAACGCTACGAAGACTTGATGAATGACATCAAGACCTTGGTAGTAGATAAATATGACGGTTCCCTAAAAGCCGAGCATGGCACGGGCCGGAATATGGCTCCCTTTGTCCGCCATGAATGGGGAGATGACGCCTACAAAGCCATGAAAGCCGTCAAAGAGCTGTTTGACCCACAAGGATTGCTAAACCCCGGTGTCATTTTCAATGATGACCCGCAATGCCATATCAAGAACTTCAAGCCGCTGCCTTTATTAGTGATGAGTGACAAGAGACAAGCTACGTCACTCGTAGCTGACAAATGCATCGAGTGCGGTTTCTGCGAAGTCAACTGTCTCTCCTGCGGCTTTACCCTTTCCTCGCGCCAGCGTATCGTGTTGCAGCGCGAAATATCCCGGCTGAAACAAAGCGGTGAGGACCCGACACGCCTTGCACTGCTCGAAAAACAATACCGCTATCCCGGCAACCAGACTTGTGCCGGAGACGGCCTCTGCTCCATGTCGTGCCCGATGGGTATCAATACGGGCGACCTTACCCATATAATCCGCCAGGAAGCATTACCCAAAGGCAGTCTGGGATACAAAGCCGGAGACTTTGTCGCCAATCATTTCGCTGGTGTCAAGAGTGCACTGCGTCCCGTATTGTCCTTAGCCAACTTCGGACATTCACTATTAGGGACAAAGGCGATGAGCGGCATTACCAAGGGGCTGCACAATGCATTAGGCATACCTCTATGGACGCCGGCTATGCCGAAAAGTTATCAGTTACAAGCTACGGAGTTACAAGCTACAAGCACTATGCAGCATAATAGCGCAGCACTTGTAGCTCGTAGCTCTGTAACTCGTAACTACAAAGTCGTCTACTTCCCCAGCTGCATCAACCAGACTATGGGTCTGGCAAAGAAGTCTCCCGTAGAGCAGCCATTGGTAAATAAAATGGTGTCCTTGTTGCAAAAAGCCGGTTACGAAATCATCTTCCCGAAAGATATGGACAAGCTTTGCTGTGGCACCATTTGGGAAAGTAAAGGGATGCTGGACATTGCCGATCGCAAGACAGCCGAACTGGAGGCCGCACTTTGGGAAGCCAGCGAACAAGGCAAATACCCCGTCCTCTGTGACCAAAGCCCTTGTCTGCACCGCATGCGCGAATGTATCAAGAAGATGAAACTGTATGAACCTGCAGAATTCATCTATACATTCTTACGTGAGAAGCTGATTTTCACACCTATTAACCGCCCCGTAGCAATCCACATCACCTGCTCCATGCGGAAAATGGGACTGGCAGATACCATTATAGCCCTTGCACGCCTTTGCTCCAGTAAAGTCATCGTGCCGGAAGAAGTAGGTTGCTGCGGTTTTGCCGGAGACCGGGGATTCACCTATCCTGAGCTGAACTCGTACGCCCTACGCAAACTCCGCCCGCAAATAGAAGCGTCCGGAGTGAATATAGGCTACTCTAACAGCCGTACTTGTGAAATCGGATTGACAACAAACTCAGGTATCCCCTATGTATCCATTGCCTATCTGGTAGACGAATGTACAAAGGCAGCTGATAATTAGGATTGATAATTAACTTAACACACAAATATTACAATGAACAGTACAAAAGTAAGTAAACGCATCCTTGCACTCGACATTCTCCGTGGTGTCACCATCGCAGGTATGATTATGGTAAACAACCCCGGTTCGTGGGGACATATCTATGCCCCCTTGCGGCATGCAGAGTGGAATGGTCTGACCCCCACCGACCTCGTCTTTCCCTTCTTCATGTTTATCATGGGAATTTCCACATACATTTCCCTGAAGAAATACAACTTCGAGTTCAGCCACGCCGCCGGCATGAAGATACTGAAACGCACCATCGTCATTTTCCTTATAGGCATGGCTATCGGCTGGTTCTCGCGTTTCTGCTATTACTGGGCCTCCGCTCCGGACGACCTCAGTTTCGGAGAGAAGCTATGGGCTTCCGTCTGGACATTCGACCGTATCCGTATTCTGGGTGTCATGCAACGGCTGGCCCTTTGCTACGGAGCAGCCTCCATCATTGCACTAACCATGAAGCATAAACATATACCTTATCTGATAGCCGGCCTATTGACAGGCTACTTCATACTGTTGATGTGCGGCAACGGTTTCGCCTATAATGAAACAAACATTCTTTCCGTGGTAGACCGTGCCATCCTGACCCCTGCACACATGTACAAGGATAACGGCA
>ENA-OZGI01000511-OZGI01000511.1-human-gut-metagenome-genome-assembly--contig:-NODE-511-length-14551-cov-4.534975_pt1 | contig 14551 bp, 16 predicted proteins | sample MGYA00245114_ERZ653653 | MGnify/ENA primary metagenome ERZ653653 (study PRJEB26926, sample SAMN06165051) | human gut metagenome | biome: ENVO:00009003; feature: ENVO:2100002; material: ENVO:00002003...
GAGATTAGCGAGTGTCTCGTGGGCTCGGAGATGTGTATAAGAGACAGGTGCTGCAAAAAGTGCGGCAGCGCGCCTGCGGCAGCTGCTCCGCCCGGAACAGCTGCCCCCAGCAGTCGTCGCTGGACGTATCGCTGCTGCAAAACCCGCTGGAAGCCCAATGCCGCAAGTCGGGGCGGCTGATCCCCGAGCTTCGCCGGGGGCAGGAGCAATTAAAGCTTCTGAAAGCCGACAGCGCCCGGCAGTCGGAGTACCGGGCGGCGATGGTGCAGCAGTATCAGTTTCTGGGGGATTTTCTGCGACGGCTCGCCGACGATCTGCCCCGCCGGGGGCAGCGACCACGAGCCTGGTTTCGCGCCGAGGCCGCCGCCCGCAGCCGCAGCAAGGAGCTTGCCAACGGCGACCGCTGTCTTGCCTTTCCGGGGCCCGAGTGCCGGTATTACGTCCTTCTCTGCGACGGAATGGGTACCGGGCTGGGCGCTGCGCAGGAGGGGCAGTCGACGGGATCGCTTCTGCGTCAGATGCTCACCGCCGGGTTTCCGGCCGCCCACGCCCTGCGCACCCTCAACAGCATTCTCGCCCTCCGGGGCAGTGCCGGGGCGGTCACGGTGGACTTGGCGGAACTCTATCTCGACACCGGCCACGCCACGTTATACAAGTGGGGCGCCGCCCCCAGCTGGCTGCTTCGCCGGGGCAGCGCGGAAAAAATAGGGACAGCCACCCCACCGCCGGGCATTTCCGTAACGGAAAGCCGGGAAACGGTAGAGAAGCTGTCCCTGCGTCGGGGGGAAGCGCTGGTATTGCTCAGCGACGGCGTGGATGGAGAGGGGATTTCCCGCCGGTCTGACCTGACTCCGGACATGCCGCCTGGGGAGCTGGCAGCAAAAATTCTGGAGTATGGCCGCGGGAAGCAGATGGACGACGCCACGGCGGCAGTCATCCGGCTCCGTCCCACGAGCCTGCAATCATAGTAGCACAACCGCGGCGCAGATTTTGTCGAAACACAACATGTGGGACTGAAAAAAGTGGAAAAATCACAAGATGTAGGTGATGTTAGGGAAGGGAGGAAGGAAACCGCGCATTTTGCGTGAGAAAGCGGATATCGGCGGAGGAAACCCCATTCCCTCGTTCCCAAGGGACGCCCCCAAGTGGGGCAAACAAAGGGCATTGTCTCCGCTTTCCGGCCGCTCACAGTATTTCAGCGCACTCCCTTGCCTCTCCCTCTGGGAGAAGTGGTCGCGCGATGCGAGGACGGAGAAGGTAAATGGGGGTGCGTATATTGACACAAGAAATGGAGTGTATCTGTACTGATACGCTCCATTTCCTGTTTTCCGCCCCCATCAAAAGAGAGGGCGTCGTGCGTGTCGGGCAATGCCCCCGATTTCCGCTTTCCCCGATTGACACCGCCCCGGATTCGGGGTATACTGAGTTTCAGAGAGGTGACTCTATTATGAAAGATACTATTTTATCCGTCATTCGTCTGATCGCTACCCCGGTGCTGCTGATGGTGCTGGGTCTGATCCTGCTGATTCATCCGGACTCCGCCTCCGCCCTTGTGGCGCAGATTCTGGGCTGGGTGCTGGTGATCGCAGGCGTCTTGTTCGCCGTCAGCGCCATCGCCGGGCACTTTGACACCGTGGGGAAGGTGCTTTCCGCCGTCTGCTGCTTTGCCGTGGGAGCGTGGCTTCTGCGCAACCCCCTGATGCTGGCTGCGGGATTGGGTCGTCTGGCGGGTATCCTGCTGGTCGTCCGGGGCATTCAGGACATTCTGAACGCCAGCCGGTATCATTACGGCATTCTTCCCGCCGTCATTACCACGATTCTGGGCGCGGTGCTGATCGCTCTGCCCATGGCCACCTCCCGGTTCGTCATGAGCCTGTGCGGCCTGCTGGTGCTGATCGTGGGCGTCGCCATTCTGGTTGACCGGCTGAGAAACCGCCGCCCCAAGGAGCCGTCGGAATCCGACATCATCGACGCGCTGTGAGAATCGCGTCCTGCGCCCTCGCCGGACGAACCGGCCACGAAGCGGGACGGGCGCTGTTGGCGGCGCTTTACCGGGAAGAAACCGGGCTGGATTTGCCGCCCATTGCCATAGCGGCGGGCGGCAAGCCCTATTTCCCCGGCAGTGACTGGCATTTTTCCATTTCCCACACCCCACGACATGCGTTCTGCGCCCTGTCCCGCCGGGAGATCGGCATTGACGCCGAGGAGCTTGACCGGAACGTAAACCTCGCCCTAGCGGAGAAAATTCTGTCTCCCAACGAAAAGGCGCAGTTCGACGCCGCCCCGGACAAGCGCCGGGCGCTGCTGACCTTCTGGGTACTGAAGGAAGCGCAGGTCAAGCGCACCGGAGATGGGCTGCGGGGATACCCCAACGGGACAGATTTCTCCCTGAACGACCCCCGGGTCACAGAAATGGACGGCTGTCTGGTGGCCGTTATTGAGTAGCTTACTGTAAGGAGAGCTTATGCTGTTTGACACCCACGCCCATATGGACGACCGCGCCTTTGACGCCGATCGGGAAACGCTTCTGTCCGTCTTTCCGGAGCAGGGCATCGGGCTGCTGATGAACCCCGGATGCAGTCTCACGTCCTCCCGGGCGGCTTCCGCTCTGGCGTCCCGGTATGACTACATCTACGCCGCTGTCGGCTCCCACCCGGATGCTGCCGACGAGGTAAACGATGTCACTCTGGAAGAATACCGCACATTATGTAAACTGAATCCCAAAATCAAGGCCATCGGTGAGATTGGCCTTGACTACCATTATGAAGACATCCCGCGGGAGCGTCAGCAGGCGGCGTTCCGCGCCCAGATGGCGCTGGCGCTGGAACTGAATCTGCCCGTCATCGTCCACGAGCGGGAAGCCCATGAGGACGGGCTTCACATTGTGGAGGAATTCCCGGAGGTCACGGGAGTCTTCCACTGCTATTCCGGCTCGGCGGAAATGGCCAAATGGCTGATCGCCCGGGGCTGGTACATCGGCTTTACCGGTGTCCTGACCTTCAAAAACGCCCGGAAAGCGGTGGAGACCGCCGCCGCCATTCCCTTGGACCGCATCGTTCTGGAAACCGACTGTCCCTACATGTCCCCGGAACCCTTCCGGGGAAAACGCAACGACCCCGGAAAGCTGTACCGCATGGCCGAGCGCCTTGCGGAGATCCGGGGGATTTCCGTGGAGGAAGTCCGCGCCGCCACCATGGAAAACGGGAAGCGGCTGTATAGAATATAGAAAAGTTCAGGAAGGCGGTGCCGGATTGAAAACGAAAAAACTGACGTTGCTGGCGCTGCTGGCCGCCATTGCCCTGACCATTTTCATGATCGAAGCCCAGATTCCCTCCCCGGTTCCCATCCCCGGCGTGAAGCTGGGGCTTGCCAATATCGTGACGGTGTTCACCGTGTTTGTGCTGGGGCCGAAGGAGGGCGCGGCGGTGCTGGCAGTGCGCGTTTTTCTGGGAGCGGTGTTCGCCGGGAATTTCAGCACCATTCTGTACTCCGCCGCCGGGGGCGTCTGCGCCATCGGCGTGACCATCGCCCTGGGGAAAATTCTTACGAAAAAGCAGCTCTGGGTCGCCGGGTGTCTGGGCGCCGTCGCCCACTCCGTCGGACAGATGGCCATGGCGATTGCCCTGACGGGGACGGTGTCGCTGGCGGTTTACCTGCCGGTGATGATCGTCATCAGCATCCTCACCGGGCTGTTCACTGGGCTTTGCGCCCAATTTCTGGTCAATCGGGAGAAACTATGGAAAATTATTTCAAAATGAACCTGCCCCAATCGGAGATCGACGCCATTTCCAATCTGGGGCTTGCCCATATGGGGGACTGCGTGTTTGAGATTCTCTGCCGGGGCTACCTCTGCGCTCAGGGGGAAAAGACCGTGGGGCAGCTGCACCACGACACCATTCAGATGGTAAAGGCCACGTCTCAGGCAAAATTCGCGGACAAGCTGCTGCCCCTGCTGACCGAGGAGGAGCTTGCCTACTATCGCCGGGGGAAAAACGCTCACGTCCATGCGGTGCCGAAATCCGCTACCCCCGCCGAATATGCAAAGGCCACCGGTCTGGAAGCCCTGTTCGGCGCACTGTACCTCGCCGGGAAAACCCAGCGGCTGAACGAGCTGTTCAAGGCCGTTATGGAGACGTAAATCAGGAGGACTGCATCATGGCATTTGATGCCTTTTTCTTATCTGCCGTGCTGGAGGAAGTCCGCACGCGGTGCATCGGCGCACGGGTGGAGAAAATCCACCAGCCCGCCAGAGACACCATTATTGTTCACCTGCGCTGCCAGGAGGGACGGGAGAAGCTGCTCTTCGCCGCCAACCCCACCGCCCCCCGGTTGCATCTGACGGCGGCTTCCCCGGAGAATCCGGCGCAGCCGCCCATGTTTTGTATGCTTCTGCGCAAGCACCTTCTGGGGGCAAAGCTGACAGAAGTTTCCCAGCCCCCCATGGAGCGGGCGGCATCGTTCCGCTTCGACTGCACCGACGAGATGGGCTTTCCGGTGCAAAAGACGCTGGTAGCCGAGCTGATGGGGCGCACCTGCAATCTGTATCTGCTGTCCCCTGATGGGCGGATTCTGGACTGCCTGCGGCACATCGGCCTTGACGAAAGCGCCAAACGGGCGGCGCTGCCGGGTCTCATGTATCAGCCGCCGGAGCCGGTCATGAAGCTGAACCTGCTGGACAGTGCCCCGGAGGGGGATGCGCAGCGTTATGTAAACATACTCACTGCCCCCGGCGCAGATGTTCTGGCCGACCGGCTGATGGACACCGTTGGCGGCCTGTCCCCTCTGGTGTGCCGGGAGGCGGCGCTGTACGCCGCCGGAAGCACGGACGCCCGCATCGATTCGCTGGACGTGGACACCACCGCCGACAAGCTGTCGCTGTTCTTCCACGAGCACGTAAGCCACCCCGCACCCTATTATTACGCCCTCCCGGACGGCACGCCGAAGCAGTTCGCCTTCTGCCCCATCCGGGAATACGGCGAGTGCCGCCGCGCCGAGTCCTTCGGCAAGCTGCTGGATATGTACTACACCGTCCGGGATCAGAAGGACGCCATGCGGCAGAAGGGGCAGGCCGTGCGCAAAACCGTTCAGAATCTGTGCAGCCGCCTGACGAAAAAGCTGGCCATTCAGGAAAAGGAGCTGGAAGCCACCTACGACCGGGAGCGTCTGCGCCAGCTGGGGGACATCCTCACGGCCAACCTCCACCGCATCGTGAAGGGGCAGACCAGCGTTCAATGCGAGGACTTCTACGACGAGGAAATGCGGCCGGTGGACATTCCCATTTCCCCCATTCTCTCCCCCAACCAGAACGCCGCCAAATATTATAAGGACTACGCCCGGATGAAAAACGCGGAGAAGGAGCTGACGAAGCAGCTGGAGCTGGGGCGGCTGGAGCTGGACTACCTGAAAAGCGTGCTGGAGGAGCTGAACCGCGCCGGTACTGAGGGGGAGCTGGAAGAAATTCGCCGGGAGCTGCAGGAGGGCGGGTATCTCCGTCCCGACACCGACCGAAAGCGCATGAAGCAGGCCAAGCTGCCGCCCATGCGGTTTGAAAGCACCGACGGCTACCCGATCTACGTCGGCCGGAACAACCGCCAGAACGACGAGCTGACCTTCCGCCTTGCCCGGAAGGATGACATCTGGTGCCATGCCTCCAAGGTGCACGGCTCCCACGTCATCATCTCCTGCGGCGGCACTACGCCCCCGGACGATACCGTCACCCAGGCGGCGCAGCTGGCCGCTTACTACGCCGAAACCGGGGGCGGGCAGAACATCCCCGTGGACGTGACGGCGGTGAAGCAGGTGAAGAAAATCCCCAACGGCAAGCCCGGCATGGTGATCTACCACACCTACCGCACCGTGATCGCCAACCCCTACCCGGACATCGTGGTGGATGCGCTGAACGCGGAGACAAAGGAGTAAATCATGATTCGATTCAACAACGATTACAACCACGGGGCGCTGGACTCCATCCTGAGCGCCCTGACCGCCACCAACACTGACAGTTTCGCGGGCTACGGCGAGGATATCTGGTGCCAACGTGCCGAGACGGTCATCAAAAAGCTGGTTTCTTCTGAGGACGCCCTGATCAAATTCGTTCCCGGCGCGACCCAGGCAAATCTCGTGGTCATTGCGGCGGCGCTGTCCCCCATCCAGAGCGTCATCGCCGCCGACACCGGACACATCAACTGCCACGAAGCCGCTTCCATCGAAAACACGGGGCACAAAATTCTTGCGCTTCCCAACACCGACGGGAAAATCACCGCCGGGCAGATCGCCGCATGTGCGGCGGCGTATTATGACGGCGGCGCGCCGGAATACCTGACGGAGCCGAAGCTGGTGTATCTGTCCTTCCCCACCGAGAAGGGGACGCTGTACTCCAAGCAGGAGCTGCAAAGCATCCGGGAGGTCTGCCGGAAATACGGCATGTATCTGTTCGTGGACGGGGCGCGAATGGGCTACGGTCTGGGGGCGGTGGACAACGACCTGACCCTGAAGGATTTCGCGGAGCTGACGGACGTATTCTACATCGGCGGGACGAAGTGCGGCGCACTGTTCGGCGAGGCGCTGGTCATCACCGAGCCCAAGCTTCAGTACCGCTTCAAAGCGTACATGAAGCAGCACGGCGCGGTGCTGGCCAAGGGCTGGCTGATGGGTCTGCAATTTGCGACCATGCTGGAAAACGGCGAGTATTTTGAGAAAACGAAGCGCGCCGACGCGCTTGCCATGCAGATCAGAGATGCATTCGCGGCGAAGGGCATCCCATTCTGGGTGGAAAGCTCCACCAATCAGCAGTTTGTCATCCTGACCCAGCGGCAGAAGGAAGCACTGGCACAGGGCTACTACTTTGAGGAAGAAGGGGCCGCGGAGCAGGGAACAGTCGTGCGTTTCTGCACCAGCTGGGCAACCACCCAGGCCGAGGTGGATGCTCTGGTCGCCGATATCGCCAAATTGTGATGAATCGTCCGCTGACTGCGCACAGTCAGCGGACGATTTGCTGCGTATAGCAGCCGCATTTTTCTGGAAAATAAATGCAAATAATTCTCATTTTGCTCTTGACAAATGAAGTACTGCGTGCTATACTCCAGATGTAAATAAGAATTGTTCTTAAATAAAGCAAACCAAAGGAGGTGTCTATGGAAGCGGCCACAAAGCAATTCAAAAAACGCAACGCGATTCTGTCCTGCCTCCGCGGCACCGTGCTTCATCCCTCAGCGGAGATGGTTCACGAAATGCTGCGGGAGGAACACCCGGACATCTCCCTTGCCACGATCTATCGCAATCTCGCCCTGTTCAAGAGTCAGGGCCTGATCCAGAGCGTGGGTACGGTGAACGGAAGCGAACGCTTCGATGCCGACACCCGCCCTCATGTCCACTTCATCTGCACAGCCTGCAGCGCGGTGATTGACCTTCCCGATACGGCAGCCCCTCTGTCTCTGGGACGCGCCGCCGAGGAATGCACCGGCTGTCAGGTACACAGCTGCCAGCTGACCTTCACAGGTCTGTGCCGCGGCTGCAAATCAGAAACTAAGGAGGAAGCTGTATGAAAAAATATGTCTGCACCGTCTGCGGCTACGTCTACGAAGGCGACGAGCTGCCCGAAGACTACGAATGCCCCCTCTGCGGCGTCGGCCCCGAATTGTTCGAGGAAGAGGCGTAATTTATTGTAATCCCGGGCGTATTTGCCCAAATAACTTATAAAACTAATTTTGGAGGAATCGATTATGAAGAAATTTGTGTGCCCCGTGTGCGGTTATGTCTACGAAGGCGAGTTCATCCCCGAAGGCTTCAAGTGCCCCGTGTGCGGCGTTGACGGCTCCAAGTTCAAGGTCATGGAGGAAGGCAAGCTGGCCGCCGAGCATGAGTACGGCATCTACGCCAAGACCGTGAAGAACAACCCCGACATTTCCGAGGAAGACAAGAAGTACATCTTCGAGCAGCTGATGGCCAACTTCCAGGGCGAGTGCAGCGAGGTCGGCATGTATCTGTGCATGGCCCGCATTGCCCACCGGGAGGGCTACCCCGAGATCGGCCTGTACTGGGAGAAGGCCGCCCACGAGGAAGCCGAGCACGCCGCCAAGTTCGCCGAGATGCTGGGCGAGGATCTGGAGCCTCACATGAAAGCCACCACCAAGGACAATCTGGCCTGGCGCGTTGACTGCGAGTTCGGCGCCACGCAGGGCAAGTTTGACCTGGCCGCCTGCGCCAAGAAGAACGGCCTGGACGCCATCCACGACACCGTCCACGAAATGGCCAAGGACGAGGCCAGACACGGCAAGGCTCTGCAGGGTATGCTGAACCGCTACTTTGCCAAGGAGATCGCTCTGGAGAAGGCCGCCGCCAAGGCAAACAAGGCTGCCGCCGTCGTCAGCGACGCGGTTACCACCGCCGCCGAGAAGCTCAGCGAGATCATCAAAAAGTAAATACATGGAGGGAGCGGATTTTCCGCTCCCTCCTGGCTTGTCAAAAGGCGCGGGGCAGATGCCCCGCGCCTTGTCGTATGGAAGTTACAGCCCCAGCAGCTGCTTTTTCTTTGCGTCAAATTCTTCTTGGGTGAGAATGCCTGCGTCCAGCAGCTCCTTGAGCTTCAGCAGGTCGTCCGCAGCCTCGCTTACGCTGGTCGGTGCGGCGGCGGGCGCAGGCGCAGGAGCGGCAGCGGGGGCAGCAGGAGCAACACGGCCGGTGACAATGTCGTTCAGCTTATCCTGCATCAGAATCGGCGGGATGATGGGAACAAAGATGGCCAGAATCAGGCAGAGGGTGGAAAGATCGGAAGGGATATTCTTCGCCGCCGCCATCTTGTCAAGACGCTGGGCAGTCTTGTACATCCAATAAATCACGTAGAAGGGGACGAACAGGCACAGCAGCAGCTTGTTGGTGGGGTTGCGGTTTTCTTCGCCCTCTACATTGTTGGTGTAGCCGGTGACGCGGTAAATCCAGATATACAGCCAGATGCCGCAGGTGAACAGCAGCAGCAGAATGTGCTTGACCAGGCCGCAGTAAACTTCAGGAGCGGGAGCGGCCGTAGTGCTTCCGGTTTCGGCGGATGCGCTCACCGTCTGCTGAGGGAGTCCTTCGGGGTAGGCAACCCACATGGCTGCCAAGAACATACCGGCGCATGTAGCAAGCAATCTCAGAAAGGCTACAAACCAAACGCCGCCAATCGACAGCACTGTGGCAAGCGCAACGACCGCAGGGGGAATGAACCAGAACTTTTTCACCTGCTCCCGGAGCTGGGGCAGATAGTCGGTCACAAAGACCACGGCCAAGAACGCCATGCCCCAGTTACCCAGCAGCAGGAGAACATTTCTGAAATTCAGGAAGAACAGGCAGGCGATACCGGCAAGAGCGAAGCCCACGGGCAGGAAGATGTCTCTGCGCTTCGTCAGGAGGGCAAAGGCCAGAACTGCACAGCTTGCTACCCAGATCAGCATCTGAACATAGTCACTGAACGACATAAAGCGGAGGATACGCAGCCACTGGAATAGCTCCATAACGCCTCCAAAGGCAAAAAGCGCACCCGCCACGGTGCTGTACCGGGAACTGTTTTTTGTTTCTTGCATGGTGATACCTCTCTTCTTATTTAGTAAGGGCACTGCGTTCAGTATACACCATCCGATTGTGAAAAGCAACCCATAAAAGGCTATTGTGCGGCTTCCTACTTGTCAGAATTCACATTCTCGTGTATAATGGGAAAAACGATTTCCGCAGCACTGGAGGAAACAATATGACGTTGGAGCAATTTTTTGCCGAGAATCGGGAGGTGGCCGTTGCCTTTTCCGGCGGCGTGGATTCGGCATACCTGCTGTACGCGGCGACGCGGTACGCCGCCCGGGTCAAAGCCTATTACGTGAGCACCGCCTTCCAGCCGGAATTTGAACTGGAAGACGCCCGGCGGCTGGCGGCCGACGTAGGCGCGGATATGCAGGTGCTGCATGTGGATGTTCTTATGAGCGGCGCGGTTGTGGCGAACCCGTCCGACCGCTGCTATCACTGCAAAAATACGCTGTTCCGGCAAATCCTCCGGGCGGCGGAAAACGACGGCTTCCCGGTGCTGCTGGACGGCACCAACGCCTCCGACGACGCGGGCGACCGGCCGGGAATGCGGGCGCTGCGGGAGCTGTCCGTTCGCTCTCCCCTCCGGGAGTGCGGCCTGACCAAGGCGGAGATCCGCCGTCTTTCCAGAGAAGCCGGGCTGTTCACATGGGACAAGCCTGCCTACGCCTGCCTCGCCACCCGGATACGCACCGGGGAAGAAATCACGCTTCAAAAGCTGAAGCAAACGGAAAAGGCAGAGGGCTTCTTATTCGGACTTGGGTTCCGGGATTTCCGTGTCCGCATGGTGGACAATACCGCGAAACTGGAGCTGCGGGAGGCCGATCTGCCCCTGCTTCTGGAAAACCGGGAGAAAATCGTAACCGAACTCCGCAAAGATTATGACAGCGTTCTGCTGAATCTGGAGGCGCGCAAATGAACTCTGAAATCCGAAAGCTTCTGGAATCCGTCCAGGCCGGGAAAACCAGCGTGGACGACGCCATGCTGGAACTGAAAAAGGCCCCCTTCGAGGATATCGGCTTCGCCAAGGTCGATCTGCACCGGAAGGTGCGGCAGGGCGCGGCAGAGGTGATCTACGGTGCGGGGAAGACCCCGGAGCAGATCGGCGGCATCATCGACGCCATGCGCGCCAACGGTCAGAACCGCGTCCTCATCACCAGAATGTCCCCCGAGGCGGCGGCCTATGTCGGCAGCACCCGGGAGCTGGACTACCATAAGGATGCCCGGGTGGGCATTGTGGGTGGACTTCCCCAGCCCGACGGCATCGGAAAAGTCGTCATCGCCACCGGCGGCACCAGCGACATCCCCGTGGCCGAGGAGGCGGCGCTGACGGCACAGGTGCTGGGCAGCGAGGTGGTGCGGCTGTACGACGTGGGCGTATCCGGCGTCCACCGGCTGCTTGCCCATATGGATTCCATTATGGAAGCCAGCGTGGTCATCGCCATCGCGGGCATGGAGGGGGCGCTTGCCAGCGTGGTGGGCGGTCTCGCGGAATGCCCGGTGATCGCCGTTCCCACCAGTGTGGGCTACGGCGCATCCTTCGGCGGCGTGGCGGCGCTGCTGAGTATGCTCAATTCCTGCGCCAGCGGCGTGTCGGTGGTGAACATCGACAACGGCTTCGGCGCGGGGTATCTGGCGAACATGATCAACCACATGGAGGTCAAGGGATGAAAACGCTGTACATCGAATGCGCCATGGGCGCTGCCGGGGATATGCTCGCCGCGGCGCTGCTGGAGCTGCTTCCCGACCGGGCGGCGTTTCTTGAGAAAATGAACGGTCTCGGCATCCCCGGCGTCACCGTCAGCGCAGAAAAAAGCGTGAAATGCGGTGTGTCTGGAACCCATTTTTCCGTCCGGGTGGCGGGAGTCGAGGAAGACGAGAACCTCCATAGTCATCATCACGACCATGTTCACGGCAGCATGGAGGGCATTGAGGAAATCGTGAACAGACTGCCCATCCCCTCCATGGTCAAGCTGGACGTTCTGGCCGTGTACAATCTCATCGCCGAGGCGGAAAGCCGCGTCCATGGCGTGTCGGTTCAGCAGATCCACTTCCACGAGGTCGGCACCATGGACGCCGTTGCGGACATCACCGCCGTATGCCTGCTGATGCGGGAAATTCGCCCCGATCAGGTGATCGTGTCCCCCGTCTCCGTGGGAAGCGGCACCGTCCGGTGCGCCCACGGAATTCTCCCCGTTCCCGCACCGGCTACCGCCCTGCTTCTTGAGGGAATGCCCATTCAGGCCGGGAATGTTCCGGGCGAACTGTGTACCCCCACCGGCGCGGCGCTGCTGAAATACTTTGCCGACGATTTTGGCAGTCTGCCCGTCATGCGGGTGCAGAAAACCGGCTACGGCATGGGCAAAAAGGACTTCCCGCAAGCGAACTGCCTGCGGGTCATGCTGGGGGAGACCTCTGACCAGACCGACGCCATTGCGGAGCTTAAGTGCAACATCGACGACATGACCGGTGAGGAGATCGGGTTCGCCATGGAGCAGCTGCTGAGCGGCGGCGCGCTGGACGTGTTCACCACCCCCATCGGCATGAAAAAGAACCGCCCCGGTGTCCTCTTAAGCGTTCTGTGCCGGGCGGGCGACCGGGAGAAAATGGCGCGGCTGATCTTCCGCCACACCACCACTCTGGGCATCCGGGAAAGCCTTCAAAACCGCTACACGCTGGAGCGGCGCACGGAGATTCTTTCCACCCCCTACGGCGCGGTTCGGCAGAAGGTATCCTCCGGTTACGGCGTCCAGCGGCAGAAGGCCGAGTATGAGGACATCGCGGCCATCGCCCGGGAGCAGGGGCTGAGCATCGCCCAGGTTCGGGAGATGCTGAAATAACACAGAACCCACGGGATGAGCTGCACCCCTTGCCTCTCTCTATGGGAAAGGTGGCTGGGCGGAGCGAAGCCGGAGAGGGAAAACCGGGGTGCAGCGCCCTCTCAGTCACCTTCGGTGACAGCTCTCCCAGAGGGAGAGCCAAGGGGGTTGTTCCCCGTTACATAGCGCATGTTGACATGAGAAATGGAGCGTATCGATACCGATACGCTCCACTCACTGTATTGCGAACACCCAATCAATGACCCATGGGTTTTCACTTCCTTCTCCGCCGCAGGCGGACCGGTATCCACCGGTCGATCTGCATCTGACGGAGCTTTTCGTCCATCCGGTCGGCTGTGTCCAGCAGGATGCCTGCCCATTCCTCCGCCGTCTGGACGTTCCGGGCGCGGGTAACCAGATACGGGCACCGCTCCAGCTTCCGATGGCCGAAGGCTCTGGCAAAGGGATTGATGACCCCCAGCGCCAGCGTAAAGGGCGCGAGATTGAAGAAATAATCCGGGTCGTTGGCCATCAGGCGGCCGACATCCTCCGTGGGAAGTTTCTTTGCGTAGCGCCGGAATCCCAGCACCTGCGCCGCCGCGTAGCTGCCCAGATCGCTGCGTTTTCCGCCGTAAGCGGCGAAATAACCCAGCAGGAATTCGCCGATCGCGCTGAGCAGCGGTATCCAGACCTGCCCGCACAGCAGCCCCAGCACTACCCATAGGGCAATACACACTGCCCCGATCAGCATGGGCAGCTTGCCCCGCAGATGGGTGCGGTAGGCCATATCCTGAATCAGCCACCCGGATACCGCGCCAAAGGCCCCCAGAATGATGGAAAGCAGGATCTGGATCGCCCGGACGGAGGTCATATTCATGGCAACGCACACGCCGCAGAAAATCTGGGCGCCGCAGCAAAGTCCCCGGAAAATCTTCATGTTTCCGCTGACGCCCCGGTACATATTCCGCTCATTGGGAACGATGGCCGACACCTTGCGGCTGAGCTTGGCGTAGGGATAGCTGGTGGCGTCCACCGTCTGGCGGCTGCCGAAGAGAAGTGCAAAAATCTTGTTTTCAAAGAGGCTGCGCTCGTTGCCCATGTCCATGCGCTTGTGCAGCAGCACCTTTCCGCCGCTGTCTGTCTGGATGAGCAGGTAGCCCAGCTGCGCCCACGTAAACACCATCATGGTCAGATCGCCGCCGGATAATGTCAGGCGGCAGCCCAGCTCGCCCGCGGTAATGCCCTCAGGCGGGGTCGTGCTGCGGATGTGGGCGATGGGCTTCGTGCGCAGGAAAATCAGCCAGTACACCAGCGCGAGACCCACGCAGATCAGCATGTATTTGATCTCCGGGTTGCCCTCCCGGATGTAGGTGCTGACAGTGGGGAACATTTTCTGATCCACCAGCATGGTCATGGTGATGCCTTCGTGGTCGTTCAGAATGGTCTTGCTGGCGCCGATGATCTGGTTGCTGCTCACCGTGACGGTCAGGTCGGAGGCAATGCTCTCCTGACGGTAGATGCTGGTGAACTTCGGCGCGTTGGGCATATTTCCCGGGGGCATGGTGATGACAAAGCTCAGCTGCTCCACCGGAAACTCAAAGCCGCTGAGCAGCTCGACGCTCAGCTGTAACTTCCGCTCCTTGTCAACGGTCACAACGCCCACAGACTTGGGGAGTGTAAAGCTGAAATTCAGGGGAATCTCCCCGGTAATGCCGCTGACCACCCGGCTGATATCGACCATGGTCGCGGAGGATGTCTTGCTGGTGGAGACGGAAGCGCCGTTCAGGGTAATGCCCGTGGCGTTGGCGGGCAGGGGGAAACTCATGGAAGTAGTGACATACTCCATGCGCAAAGTGACGGTCATATTCACCTGACAGTCGCCCTCGGCGCTGACGGTGCAGTAGGTATCCACCCGGGAGGCCGCGCTCTCAGCGGACGCGGGCAGCACGAAAAAGCCCATCAGCAATATGCACAGAAAAAGCCCGATCCCGATACGCTTCAAGCAAACTCCCCCTTTTATCAGTTTCGTCAGAACATTTTACCATGCGGCGAGGGAAAAAGCAAGGGAATTTGCCCATATCTTAAGAATTCCGCTCCCTTGCCTCTCCCCTTGGAAGAGGTGGCTGAGCGCAGCGAGGACGGAGAGGGTATACTAGGGTGCAAGACCCTCTCAGTCACCT
>ENA-OZGI01000526-OZGI01000526.1-human-gut-metagenome-genome-assembly--contig:-NODE-526-length-14314-cov-4.494144_pt1 | contig 14314 bp, 13 predicted proteins | sample MGYA00245114_ERZ653653 | MGnify/ENA primary metagenome ERZ653653 (study PRJEB26926, sample SAMN06165051) | human gut metagenome | biome: ENVO:00009003; feature: ENVO:2100002; material: ENVO:00002003...
CTCGACTAGTCGTCGGCAGCGTCAGATGTGTATAAGAGACAGGGTCAGCAGCAGCGAGTTTCTATCGCAAGAGCATTGGCTTTGAAACCGCAGATACTTTTCTTTGACGAGCCGACCTCCGCACTTGACCCTGAGCTTACAGGGGAGATATTAAAGGTAATAAAAGAGCTTGCCAAAGAGAAAATGACCATGGTCATCGTCACCCATGAAATGGCATTCGCCCGTGATGTGGCAAACCATGTTATCTTTATGGACGACGGCTATATCGTGGAGGAGGGTACTCCGGAGGAAGTTTTCGGTCAGACCCAGAACGAAAGAACAAAGCAGTTCTTGCAGAGATTTAATGACAGATAGGACGGGAAATTGTTGTAAAATATAAGAGATGATAACGTTTTCTGTGATTAATGCACAAAAGAAGTGTGACAATATTGTTAGAAATTTCAACACTTTTTGAAATAAAAAAAGTGAAAACCCCTTGATTTTAGGGAGAAAGTCTGCTATAATAAGACTAGAATTGAATGACAATTCATAAAACTATATTCATATGGAGGAGATTAACGATGAAAATTTCTAAGATTCTCGCTGGTATGTCAGCAGCAGCTATCGTAGCTTCTATGGCAATGATCCCAGCATCAGCAGCAGGCACAAAGCTCAACGTAAGCGATGACCTTCTTGCAATCGGCAGACAGTCACAGGATGACCTTTTTGCAATTTTCTTCAGAGGCGATGAGTCTGAGGGCAACGTAGTTAAGGACGGTATCACTGATATCACAGCTGTTTACGGTGCATCTTTCACTATCAAGGTTGACAACAACGACTGGAACACGATCGGCGGCGGCGGATCCATCAACTTCAACGACACAAAGAACGGCTGGAACGCTAAGGATTGGGCTGGCGGCTCTTGGGTTGAAGATGATAAGCCAAAGGACACACTCTGCTACACAACAGACGAGGAAGGTACATACGTTCTTGAATACAAGGGCGATACACCTCTCTTTGACGCAGTTGACGATGAGGAAAAGGGTTATGCAGCAGTTGGTATCAACAACTGGGCAGCTGACCTCAAGGGCATCGACGTTGTAGGCGTTAAGGTTCTTGGCGCTGACGGCAATGCTATCTACGAGGCTGGTTCTAACAAGGACAAGAAGGAAGTTCAGAAGAAGCCAGTAGCTGAGGAGTCAAGCTCTAAAACTGATTCAACAGCTTCAGGCACAGAGTCTAAGAAGGACGAGTCTAAGAAGGACGACAAGTCTTCTGCAGCAGCTACTTCAACAGCAGCTACATCTTCAAAGTCTGGCACAACAACTACAACAGCTACATCTTCTGCAGCAGCTTCTGACAACGTAGCAGCTACAGGCGCAACAGCTGGTCTTGCACTCGCTGGCGTAGCACTTGCTGGTGCAGCTATCGTTATCTCTAAGAGAAAGTAATCTCTCACAGATAACACACTTGAATAAGTGAATTTATACAGAGCTTTCTGTCATTCGGGAAGCTCTGTTTTTTTGTTCGTTTGTGTAACCTGCACTAATTTGTAAACGATTTCTGTGCAAAACATATGAAATCATGCGCTTAAATTGTGCAAATAGTATATTGAAAATATGTGACAATTGTGTTATAATACAAAAGTAAATATAGGTCAGGCTATGTGTATAGCATGACGATTAAACGGAGGTTATTAAAATGAAAAAGTTTTTAGCTTGCGCTCTTGCACTTACACTTACAAGTGCTATGTTCGCTTCTTGCGGCAGCTCTGATGATTCTTCATCAAAGGCTGAGGCAAAAACTACTACAACAACTACAGCTGCTACAACAACAGAGGCTACTACAACAACAGCCGCTCCTGAGTCAACAGTTGATTCAACAGCCGCTTCCGGCACAGAGTCTGAGGGTGAGGCTGCAAAGGATATTTCCGAAATGCCAGCTACTCTGAAGAACTATGAGGAGGCTTCTGTATATTTCAAGAAGGATATGGACGTTGCTTCTATCGTTGAACCTTTCGCTGAGAAGGATTACGAGAACGATGAGTCTCATGTAAACCTTTCTGTAGAAGAGGTTGCTGGTATACCAATGCTCAAGGTAGAGACTCTCGATCAGGACGATCAGGGCAACTACAAGATCCCTAAGATCAAGTTCCACATGGAGAAGTTCTTTGAGGGTCACGAGGCTGATCTTGAGAAGATCTTCACTATCAAGGCTGACGTAGTTACAAAGGCAGTTGGCGAGTTCACTGGTGACGACGGCACAAAATCACTCGTTCCTGGTAACTTCATGGGTGCATTTGTTACACAGCCTACAACAGGTGATGGTGAAAACGGTTGGAACGACCTCTATGACTTCGGCGAGGCTGAGTGGACTTCTGAGTGGGGTTCCTATGAGCTTACAATGAGACCTGGTATCAAGGACGGCGCTACATTTGTAAACTCAACTGAACCACAGTATGTTTCACTTATGAGATGGGGCATTCCAAACCAGGCTGATTTCTACATTGCTGACCTCAGATTTGAGGACGAGGACGGTAACGTTATCGCTTGCGCAAACTTTGGTAAATAATTTATTTCCATACATAAGAAAGGTGCAGATTTTCTCTGCACCTTTTTTTATGTGAATTTTACGCTTACCTCCCCTGATATCTCCAAGCTTTTTACCTTTCCACCTTTGATTTTAGCCGAAAAATCCTGCCCTTTTATCTGACCTGTGGCGGTGATATCTCCCTTGTCATTTTTGAGATACGTCACGCCTTTCTGCGAAATAAGCTTGTCAAGCACAGCGGCAGTCATTGTGACAGCGGAGCTTTCTGGTATGTTCCCTCGGTCAGTTTCGTAGGTCAAACCCTTGTATTCAAGTCGTGCGCTTTCTCCTGAGCAGGTTATCACCATACCGCTGACAGTTTCTGGCGCAGTTATCTCACACTCCCACATATCTGCGCCCTCACGGGTGAAGTTTGCGACGTATTCCGTGCCGTCAATGGTGAATTCAGCCGGTGTCTTGTAATCCTCTGCCAGCTTTACGGGTTTGACTTCGCTGCTTTCACCGCATGAGCATAAGCCCATTACCGCCAAAATCGTGAGAAAAAATGCCTTTGTTCTTTTCATTTTGCCCTCCATTAAAAAAGACCCTCTTCATAAGAAGAAGGTCTTTGTTTTTAGTACAGCCTATTCGGCGTTTTCAAGGTCATACAAAAATCGTGGCAAAGCGTCAATAACATCTCTTGCAATGATTCCACGCTCAGATCTTTTGTATCCTGCAAGTAGAGCCGTCGAGCCAAGTGTGAACGACCCAAGTGCCGCCGCATCAAGAGCATCGCACCCCTGAGCCACGTAGGAGGAAACAATGCCTGCAAGCATATCCCCTGAGCCACCCTTTGCAAGCGTAGTTGTGCCTTCGGTGCAAAGATAAACTTTTCCACCGTCCACAGCAAAGGTGTCAGCCGACTTCGCAAGCACTGTCACGCCATATTTTTCTGACAGCCTATATGCAGATCCAAGTCTGTCCGACATGACCTCGCCTACCGTCACGCCACAAAGCCTTGCAAGCTCCGCAGGGTGAGGGGTGAGGATAACTGTACTTTTCTTCTTCAACAGTACATCTATATTCGGACAAAGTGAATTTATTCCGTCAGCGTCCAAAACTATGGGTATCTCCGCATTTTCAATAAGCTCCGCCACAAGCTTCTCTGTCTGAGCCGTGTGACCAAGCCCACAGCCTATCAGCAAACAGCTTGCCTTTTCGCACTTTTTCAGTATCGTCTCCGCATTTTCAGCCACCATAAAGCCGTCCTTGTCGGTTTTCATTGCCGAGTATGTACATTCATACATACCAGCCGACAGGGAGTTGACTACGCTTTTTGCAGTGCAAAGCTCAAAAAGTCCCACGCCTGTTCGCATTGCCGCCATTGCTGAAAGCCCTGCCGCACCTATATAGCTCTCCGAGCCTGCCACGCTCACCACCTTGCCGAACGTGCCTTTGTGTCCGTCAGCAGGTCTAAAAGGCAGTGCCGCCCTTGCTTTTACCACGTCAAAAGGCGTTATGACAGGGTATAGGGTATTCTCGCAACGCTCGTCAATACCGATATCTTTTACCAGAATTTCACCGCAAAAGTCCACCGCAGGCTGTAAATAAAGACCCAGCTTGCCACGATGAAAGGTCACTGTCACGTCAGCCTTGAACGACAGCTTGTCAGCCTGACCATTCCGTGCGTTGACTCCCGACGGCAGGTCGCAGGCTATCTTCATGCCTTCACATTTTTCACAAGCTCTGAACACTGGCAGGATATTTTCACGCAAACTTCCGTGAAAACCCGTTCCGAAAATGCAGTCCACAAGCACGTCTGCACCCTCGATAAAATCCAGCACATTTTCAGCTTTCAGCACCTGAACGCTCTTATCAAGCCTAGCATACGCTGCCGAGGAGAGGTCAGTGTCAGGCTCACCACAGCATAGGACCACCGCAGGCTTGAGGCCTTGTTCTGCAAGTAAATTTGCCGCCACAAGTCCGTCACCGCCATTGTTTCCCTTGCCAATAAGAAGCACTATCTTTGAGGACGCAGACGAGTTGCTCGCAATGACCTCCGCAAGCTGTGCCGCCGCATTGTCCATGAGCTGAGCAAGGCTCACGCCATATTTTTCAGCCTCATGCTCGCAAAATGTCATTTGCTCCACTGTCAATATCCTATCCATTTTTATCCTCCTTTTCATAAGCTATCACCACTGCCAAAGCGATATCCTTGATGTGGGAAAGAGACACCGCAAAGGTCAGCCCCCTATTTTCAGCCGCCAAAAGCGCATTCCCCGTAAGCTCCAGATAAGGACAGCCAAGCTCGTCACGCAAGCATGACACCTCGTTCAAGGCGAAGCCCTCGACCCCTGTGCCTAAAGCCTTTGCGAAGCTTTCCTTAGCCGCCCAATTCCCCGCCATGGATTCGTATGGGTTTTTCTTCTGCGAAAAAAGGGTCAGCTCCTTTTCGGAGTAAACCCTTTCACAGAAACGTCGGCTCTGACAGCTTTTTTTTATGCGTTCGATCTCAATAAGATCAGTTCCGACAAATATTTTCATTTTTATTTCCTCAGTGTTCTCGGAAGCGCAGGCTTCATAAGTGCCAGCATATCATCATCTGGTGTGAAGACAACAGTTGTAAGCCCGAGATTTTTGTGGTTGAATGTTATGTAGTAGTCTGTAAGGCTATCGTCACAAGCGCAGGCAAGGACCTGTGTTGCGCCCTCAGGTACAGAGAAATTCTCGTCAGCAATGCCGAAATCTGTCGCACTGCCGCAACGGAATGTTATAAGGCGCTTTCTTGAACGCTGAGCCGTTATCTTGTCAACGTCTATTTCTCCGTTTGTGAAAATGTATTCATACTCCACATCGAGTTTTGTTGTAAGATAATAACCGCCATAAAGTGCGGCAGCGGCAAGAAAAATGCCTATTACAGAAAACTGCGTGCCGAAAGGGAAGATAAAGCACAGTGCGGCAAGTGCCACGCTTGCTATCATGATGAAAATTTTCTGTATCTTATCGTTCTTTGTGGGTATCTTGCGAACTATCTGTTCCTTGAAGCTGTCCATTATTCGTCCTCCGTTTATTCAGTGCCGCTGAGAAGCTCTTTCATTACCCAGCCGCTTTTGTTGTTATATTTTACATATACCCATATGTTTCCGTCACCATCTGTTCTCTCACCGTAGCCGTTTATGGTCTTGCCGTCAGGTATCTTTTCTATCACGTCATATTTCTTTGACGGACCGTATCTGAGATTAAGATAAGAGGTGTCTGACTTTACAAGAAATGGGATAGAATCAGGGTATTTCACATCATCGCCCAAAGGGAAAAGTGCGTCCTTTTTGAACTTTGTGGTGGTGGTCTTTTTAGTCGCCTTTGTTTCGGCAGATGTTGTGGTTGTTGTGGTGGTCGTCCTCTTTGTTGCCGTTGCGATTATGTCAGGGTCGTAGCCCTCGTCAATGCTTACGTCAGGGTTTTCAAGTGTGCCTGCCGTCACAGAAGTGGTGGTGGTGTAGCCCTCGTAATCCTCATCGTCCTCGTCATAATCGTCGCCCATTGTGGCGGTCTTTGTGGTCTCTATAACTCTCTGGGCGGCAGTACCCGTGGTGGTCTCCGTTTCGGAGGAGCTTTCTGGAAGCATTGCCCCACATGACGCAAGCCCGAAAACCGCAGAACAAGCCAGCACAGCCGCAAGCAGTTTTGATCTCATTTTTTATATCCTCTTTTCAGAATTTACACAATTTTATTTTAAGCCAAGAAGCCTTTCTGCGTTGCCGCCGAGTATTTTCTCTTTGTTATCCTCGGAAATGTTCAAGCGCAGTATCTTTTCTTTTATAAGGTAGGAACTGTCCCAAGGGCAGTCGCTTGCAAAAAGTATCCTGTCAGCCCCATGCTTTTCAACGATAGCCTGCATAAGCTCGTCAGGACACATACTTGTGAAAGCGGTGTCAAAATAAACTTCACCGTCAACTCCTGCCAAAACGTCACGCACCTGCTCCCACATCATGTTTGCACCAAGATGTGCAAGAATGACCTTGAGCTTAGGGTGCTTTTTTATCATGTTCAGCGCCCTCTCAGGTGTGGAGTGGATAAGGTCAGGGGAAACGCAGTCATAGCCCGAATGGAAAATAACAGGCAGGTCAGCTCTTTCAATGGCGTCATATATCTTGTCCATGCGCTCATCATCTATCATAAAGCCCTGATAATCAGGGTGAAGCTTTATGCCGTGAAGTCCAAGCTCCTTTATGTGGGCTATCTCCTGCTCATAGTCCTCAGCGTCAGGGTGTATTCCACCGAAGCTTATAAATCTTCCGCCGTCCTGTTGGGCACACCAATCGTTTATAACTCTCTGCTGAGCAGGCTTTGTCGCCACTGACAGCAGCACGCCCTTGTCAACGCCCCATTCGTCAAAACGCTGTATAGTTTCCTCTGCAGTGCCTCTTGTGAAAGGGGTTATGCCGCTTTGAGCCTGAAGCTTTTCAACAGCTTTTTCCGCTACCTTTGGATTAAAGGCGTGAACGTGAAAATCAATTACCATTTAAAACATCTCTTTCTGAAAATACTTTCCCATATGGTATTATACCACAAATTCAAGCCTCTTTCAACGAATATCGGCAATTTTCACAGTATTTTCATCTAGGGCTATTCCCAGCTTTTCCACACCTCGGGGCAGAAGCCTACTGTGGCTTTCTTGCCGTTTCTTACGATAGGTGCGGCAAAAAGCTCGGGATAGTCAAGAAGCTTTTCTATCTTTTCCTCGGTGCTTCCAAGATATTTTATGAGCATTGCCTGCTCTCCCTTTGCCTTTGGGTCGATAAGCTTGTCAATATCGCCAACAGCCGCAAGCACTGAGTTAAGCTCGCCCTTGCTAAGCCCCTTTGTAGGCAGGTCAACAGATTGGAACTTTATTCCACGCTCTTTGAAATAACGTTCGGCCTTTTTGGTGTCAAAGGACTTTGATTTGCCGAATATCTGAATGTTCATGGGATTATCTCTCCGTTTCTGCATTCAAGAATGATAGTGAAAGGTCCGTCATTGAGCAGTGAAACTTTCATGTCTGCACCGAAAACGCCCTTTTCTACCTTGCCTGTAATTTTCTCACCGCAGACCTTGCAGAAATATTCATACAGCCTGTTGGCTTCATCAGGCTTGCCTGCATAGATAAATGACGGGCGGTTGCCATGGTGACAATCTGCATAAAGGGTGAACTGTGAAACGCAAAGAATATCTCCGCCAACATCGTTTATAGAAAGATTTGTCTTGTCGTTCTCGTCAGCGAAAATGCGAAGCTTTGATATCTTGTCTGCAAGCTTGTCACAGTCAGCCTCAGTGTCCTCCTGACCTACTCCGAAAAGTATCAGAAAGCCCTTTTCTATCTCGCCTGTGACCTTGCCCTCGACCTCAACTTTTGCACTTGTGACCCTCTGTATTACCGCTCTCATCAGCCCACCTCCACGGTGTAGCTGTAGGTGTAAACGGCATCAGGTGCAAGCTTGATAGCGTGAGGCTTGTTTTCGATATCCTCAAAAGCGTCGTCCTCGTAAACAGGCACGCTAGTCCAAGGCTCAAGGCAGATAAACTGAGCGTCAGGGTCACCGGTGGAAGTCCATACGGCAATGCAGTCAGAATGTGGGAATGACAGCTTTACGAAACCGCCGTCAGACTTTTTCAGGGTGATAGCCTTTGAAACAGGGTGGTCTTTCATGATAACGTCATAGTCGAAAAGCTCTCTTGTTAGAGTGATAGTCTTTTCACCGTCAAGGATAGTCCTCTCGCCGTTTGGGATAGGCTGAACGATATGCTCGTTTTTCTCGTACTCAACTGTGCATTTGCCACCTTGGATATCGCAGATAAAAGCAGGGTGACCGCCGAGATAGAAGTACATAGCCTTTTCATCAGTGTTCTTTACTGTGTTTGTGACGGTGACTTTTGAACCTTTTATGGAGTATGTGACTTCAAGCTCAAAGTGATATGGGTATTGAGCAAGTGTCACGTCATTGTCTTTTAGGAGAAAGCTTACGGAATTTTTGGTACTTCCAGCATATGTAAATTCGCTGTCACGGGCGAAACCATGGTTTGCAGCCATGTGATATTCCTGACCGCCAGCCTTGTAGGTGCGGTCTTTAGGGGAGCATATGAACGGGAAGAGGATAGGAGCGTAGCGTTTCCAAGCGTCACCGCATTGCCAGAGATATTCTTTGCCGTCCAGTTTGATAGAGTGAAGCTCAGCACCGAAAGTGTCGGCTGAGATAGATAGTTTATCATTTTTTATTTCATAAAGCATAGATCAGACCTCCGAGAGAAAAATTTTATACCTTATTATTATAGCACATTGTTTGGGAGATGTCAAAACCAAGTGAGCAGTGAGGTTATGAGGTCGGCTGGGGTATTGGCGAAAACGTTTGAAAAAAATTAAAGGCCTGTTGAAAATTCTGTTCTGATATCAATATTTTAACAGTTAAATTTTATGACTTTAATACAGAATAACTAAAATATTTTCAATTGTTTGTGTAAGCTGACAAAACTTGTGATGACTATTGACTTTAATTTGGAGATAGTCTATAATAAAATGGTAAGATTATTTAATTGTGCAGTGCTTTTTGTTCACAGCTTCAGACTGCACTGAGGAGAAATGACTATGAATATTAAAGACGCAAAACAACAGATACTTAATGCGATACAAGCCTATCTCATTAAAGACGAATTTGGCGATTACCGAATCAGCATAGAACATCAGAGACCTGTGTTCCTGCTTGGCGCACCTGGTATCGGTAAGACCGCTATCATGGAGCAGATAGCTCAGGAAACTGGCGTAAACCTTGTTACCTACTCCATGTCCCACCACACAAGAGAGTCTGCCCTCGGTCTGCCTGTTATTGTACATAGAAACTACACCGGTGCTGACGTGCAGATATCCGAGTACACGATGAGTGAGATCGTGGCTACTCTTTATGACACTATCGAAGCCACTGGCATCAAAGAGGGTATTCTCTTCCTCGATGAGATCAACTGCGTTTCCGAGTCCCTTGCTCCTGCAATGCTCCAGTTCTTGCAGTATAAGGTTTTCGGACTTCATCAGGTTCCGGCAGGTTGGGTAGTTGTTACAGCAGGTAACCCGCCTGAGTTCAACAAGTCTGTTTCTGAGTTCGATATCGTTACTCTCGACCGTGTTAAGAGGGTCGAGTGTCAGCCTGATTTCGACGTTTGGAAAGAATATGCTTACTATGCAGGCGTTCACCCAGCTATCATATCATATCTTGAGCTTCACCCTGACCACTATTATATGGTAGACGCAAGCGATAAGAACAACTACCGCTTTGTTACTGCCCGTGGCTGGGAGGACCTTTCTGAAATGATGCAGCTTTATGAGGAGAGCGGTATCCTTGTTGACCACGCTCTGGCTGCTCAGTATGTACAGAACCCAGAGTTCTCAAAGGGCTTTGCGGAATATTATGACAGATTCAACTACTATCGTGAGAAATATGACGTTGACGCTATCCTCGAGGGCGGCATAACTGCTCAGAACATTGCTGACGCAAGAGCGGCAGGCACTGAGGAAGCTGTGGCTCTTATGAATCTGCTTATGGACGGCATCACATACACAATGAGAAGCTGTATCCAAATGGAGAAGATGATAAGACTTATCCACCCAAGAATGGAAGATATCCTTGTGAAGATAAACAATGGTCTTTCATGCCGTCAGATAATCAGTGAACACATCATGGACTGCAACAAGAGCCTTGACAAGGCGGTAAGAGCAAGAAACATCTCGCCGTCTAACAAGAAGATCCAGCACTGGATACTCCACAATCTGGAAGCTTATCTTGATAAGTGTACCAACGAGGGAAGAGATAACAAAAACCGCTGTACTGTTATTTTGCAGAACTCCTTCAACAATCTGCTCCATGGCGCAAACAACGTTACACAGCAGTCTATGAATGGTCTGAAATACGCTTTTGACTTTCTTGAGAATGCTTATGGCGCTGACAGCAATGTTATGAAGAAGTTTATCGAGGAGCTGAAAATAAATTGCCACACCACAAACTTCATCAAGAAGTACGGCTCAGAGCAGTTCTACAGACTTGCAGGTGAGCCTGTTCAGCAGCCTACCTACAACAATCTCTATGACCTTAATCTTACTGATTGCCTTTTAGAGCAGGAATAAGCATAGATAAAAAATGAATATTTACGGGCGAACGCATTTTGCCATACATTGTAATAGTTGCATTGTAGGGGCGAACAGTGTTCGCCCGTTTTAGCTTTATAGGTAGTTTTCAGATACATATTTGTTAATATAAAAAGCTTGTAATTTGCGAAAAAGTGTGATATAATAACTAAGAGTGTATAAACGAGAATCAGTGAGGTTTTTACTATGGGCAAGATTTATGATTTAGGCATAGACGTAGGTTCGACCACGGTCAAGACGGTAATTCTTGACGAGGGCGAGTTTATTTATAACAAATATGAAAGACACTTTTCAAAGGTAAGGGAAACGGTGGCTGAGCAGCTTCGCACTATCAGAGAGCTTTATCCTGATGACAAGTTCAAGATAGCAATAACAGGCTCGGCAGGTCTTGGCATCGCTGAGGCAAGTGGGATCTCTTTCGTGCAGGAGGTCTTTTCTGCTTTTATCGCTGTAAACAAGAAGTATCCAAAGGCTGACGTTGTGGTTGAGCTTGGCGGTGAGGACGCTAAGATAATCTTCCTCACAGGGGGCGTTGAACAGCGTATGAACGGCTCTTGCGCAGGTGGCACAGGTGCTTTTATCGACCAGATGGCAGGACTTTTGGGCGTTACCCCTGACGAGATGAACGACCTTGCTCTTAAGGCTGAAAAGACTTATCCTATCGCTTCAAGATGTGGTGTTTTCGCAAAGTCTGATATTCAGCCGCTTCTTAATCAGGGCGCGAGAAAAGAGGACATATCTGCGTCTATCTTTCAGGCTGTTGTTGACCAGACAGTTTCGGGTCTGGCGCAGGGCAGAAAGATCGGCGGTCAGGTGCTTTTCCTTGGCGGTCCGCTTACATATCTCAGTGCACTGAGAAAGGCATTCAGAACTACTTTGAACCTTGACGAGGAACACGCTATACTTCCTGAAAATTCTTCCTGCTATATGGCTTTCGGTGCGGCACTTCATGCTGACACTCTTGCTGAGGAAATGACTATAGACGAAGCCCTTGACAAGATAGTGAACGCAAAGGCTACTGACAATATAGTGGTAGGCAAGCCACTGTTTGCAAGCCGTGAGGAATATAATGCTTTCGTGGAAAGACACAAGAAGTCTGACCTTAAATATGAAGACATCAGAACTTACAGGGGCGACGCTTATCTTGGCATAGACGCAGGCTCGACAACCACAAAACTTGTGCTTATCACACCTGACGGAAAGCTTCTTTATCAGCACTACTGCTCAAACAAGGGTCAGCCGCTGGATATAATCGCTTCAAAGCTTGAGGAGATCTACAGCCTTGCTACCCCTGAGCTTAACATAAAGGCTTCTGCGGTAACAGGCTACGGTGAGGATCTTATAAAGGCAGGTCTGGGCGTTGACTATGGTATAGTTGAAACTGTTGCGCACTATAAGGCGGCGGCTTATTTCTGCCCTGACGTTGATTTTATCATCGACATCGGCGGACAGGATATCAAGTGCTTCAAGATAAAAAACAACGCTATCGACAGCATTATGCTCAACGAGGCTTGTTCATCAGGCTGTGGCTCGTTCATTCAGACTTTTGCAGGTGCAATGGGATATGACATTGCAGAGTTTGCAAGGCTCGGTCTGTTTGCAAAAGCACCTGTGGAGCTTGGCTCAAGATGTACAGTGTTCATGAACTCATCTGTAAAGCAGGCGCAAAAGGACGGAGCTTCCGTTGAGGATATCTCTGCAGGACTTTCTTCGTCTATCATCAAGAACGCAGTTTACAAGGTAATAAGAGCCAAGTCTATTGACGAGCTTGGCAAGAATATAGTCGTTCAGGGCGGAACGTTCCTTAACGACGCTGTGCTCAGGTCATTTGAAATGGAGCTTGGCAGAAACGTTATAAGACCTGCCATTGCGGGACTTATGGGTGCGTTCGGCTGTGCGCTTTTCGCAAAAGAAAAATCTCAGGGCAGGGACGGCAAGTCAGGCGTTCTTACAAAGGCTCAGCTTGAAGAATTCGCTTACAATTCAAGAGCCGTTCAGTGCGGTGGCTGTGGTGCGCACTGTAACCTTACTATAATAAGATTTAATGACGGCAGAAGATTTACTTCCGGAAACCGCTGTGAAAAGGGTGCAGGCATAAAGATAACCGACAGAACGGAAAACATGATAGAGTATAAGTATAACAAGATACTCTCTTATGCTGACAACAAGCCTGCAAAGCCTATTGCAAAGGTAGGTCTGCCACTTGCGCTATCTTATTATGACCTTATGCCATTTTTCTCAACACTGCTCACAAGCCTTGGCTTTGAGGTGGTTCTGTCTGAGGAGTCAACGAGAGATACATATTACAAGGGTCAGCAAACTATTCCGTCTGATACGGTATGTTATCCTGCAAAGCTTTGTCACGGTCATATAGAGAGCCTCCTTGACAAGGGCGTGGACTTTATATTCTATCCTTGCATGAGCTACAATGCTGACGAGGGTCAGTCGGACAATCACTATAACTGTCCTGTTGTTGCTTATTATCCTGAGCTTCTAAAGGCTAACAATGACAAGCTGAATGATGATAATTTCATCATGCCTTATCTTGACATAAACATCAAAAAGCACGTTGCAAAGGCAATGGCAAGGGCGCTTTCAAAGTATAACATCACTGCAAAGCAGGTGCTTGGAGTGCTTAACAAGGCTTATTCTGAGCAGGTGAGATACCATAGGGATATCGAGGCTAAGGCGCAGGAGATAATCGCTGAGGCAAGGGCAAAGGGTCAGAAAATAATCGTTCTGGCAGGCAGACCTTACCACATCGACCCTGAGATAAACCACGGCATACACAAGCTTATCGCTTCTCTTGGCTTTGCTGTTATTACCGAGGACAGCGTAGCGATGAAAGTGGATACACCCGCACTTGACGTACTCAATCAGTGGACTTATCATTCAAGGCTTTACAGAGCGGCAGAGTATGTATGCGAAAATGATGATATGCAGCTCGTTCAGCTGGTATCCTTCGGCTGTGGTATCGACGCTGTTACAACAGACGAGGTGAGAGCTATACTTGAAGAAAAGGGCAAGCTTTACACTCAGCTAAAGATAGACGAGATAACGAATCTCGGTGCGGCTAAGATAAGACTCAGGTCTTTGGCGGCGGCACTGGAGGAAAAAGAAGCCAGCGCAAATGCTGAGAAGAAAATGGACAAGGAGGCAATGTAATGGCTGAAAAAGAGATAAAACACGCAGGCTCGGACAGAGTAAAAAGGTCTTATTTTGACAAGTCAAGACGTGAGGAATACACTATACTTATACCTGATATGCTTCCTATACACTTCAAGCTTATCATGGCGATATACAAAAAATACGGCTATAACATGGAGCTTTTGCAAAACTGCTCACGAAACGTTATAGACGAGGGACTTAAAAACACACATAATGACGCTTGCTATCCTGCGCTTCTTGTTATCGGACAGTTTATGGACGCTCTCAAAAGCGGCAAGTATGACCTTGAACACACGGCTCTGCTTATGTCGCAGACGGGCGGTGGCTGTCGTGCTTCAAACTATATCCACCTTATAAGAAAGGCGCTGTCAACGCAGTTCCCAGAAGTGCCTGTTCTGTCGCTGAATTTCAGCGGACTTGAAAAGGACGCTTCCATAGATATCACCCCTGCCATTGCAATGAAGCTTA
>ENA-OZGI01000536-OZGI01000536.1-human-gut-metagenome-genome-assembly--contig:-NODE-536-length-14162-cov-6.902672_pt1 | contig 14162 bp, 2 predicted proteins | sample MGYA00245114_ERZ653653 | MGnify/ENA primary metagenome ERZ653653 (study PRJEB26926, sample SAMN06165051) | human gut metagenome | biome: ENVO:00009003; feature: ENVO:2100002; material: ENVO:00002003...
CTCGACTAGTCGTCGGCAGCGTCAGATGTGTATAAGAGACAGGGTATGTCCGGTATGCGGTTACGTTCATGAGGGAGATACACCTCCCGAGTTCTGCCCCCAGTGCAAGGTTCCCGGCAGCAAGTTCATAGAGCTTAAGGAAAGCGAAAAGCTTGTATTTGCAGACGAGCACAAGGTAGGCATTGCAAAGGCAGTTGAGGATGAAGAGATTCTTGCAGGTTTAAAGGCTAACTTCGAGGGCGAATGCACAGAGGTAGGTATGTATCTCGCTATGGCAAGAGCCGCTCACAGAGAAGGTTACCCCGAGGTAGGCCTTTACTACGAAAAGGCAGCTTGGGAAGAGGCTGAACACGCTGCAAAGTTCGCAGAGCTTTTAGGCGATGTTGTAAGTGCATCGACTAAGGAAAACCTCGAAAAGAGAGTTGCCGCAGAGCACGGCGCTACACAGGGCAAGCTTGACCTCGCAAAGAGAGCAAAGCAGTTAAATCTTGACGCTATCCACGACACAGTTCACGAGATGGCTAAGGACGAAGCCCGTCACGGTAAGGCTTTCGAGGGTCTGCTGAACAGATACTTCAAGTAAGCGGCGGCTGTGAGCCGCACCGGATTCGCCTTTTTCAAAATTCTGCTTACCGCAGGACAGCGAAACGGCGGCATCATAAAAAGCAATAAACAAACTACAGCCGTAAGCACCCTTGCTTACGGCTCAGTTTGTTCTTATAGTAAAAACGCATCTGATACACAAAAGAGAACACCGGTCGCCCGGTGTTCTCTTTTTTTACTGTCAGCTTATTTGGCTGTCTTCACATTTGCATAAGTATAAGTGCTTGTATTTGCACCCTTATAAGACGCAATCCTTACCTTATACACGCTTCCGGCCCTGAGTCCGCCAATAGTGACAGTAGCATTCGTACTGCCCTTTAACGTCTTTTTGACCCACTTGCCGCCTTTGTAAATTTCAACCTTATATCCGTCTGCACTGGCGTTTTTACCCCACTTAACGGTTATCGAGTTGCTTTTTGCCGATACAACCTTGATATTGGTTACCGGTGAAAGCACTGCAGTAACCGTAGTATAGCTGTAATCGCCGTACAGATTGTCCTTATACGCTCTTACCCTTACTTTACATGTGCTGTAAGGTGTAAGTCCGCCAAGCACAGCCTTTGCTGTCTTATTATCGGTTATGGTCTTTTTGACCCACTTACCGCCGATATAATATTCTACGTTATATCCGTCAGCGTTCGCATCCGCATTCCATATAACTACTGCTTTTGAGTCAACTGCGCTCTTTACCTTAAGACCGCTGACCTTTGTCGGAGCGGTAGTGATATAAATATCGTCGAATGCACTCTCAAGCTCACCCTTATAAGCCTTTATTCTGACCTTGTAGGTTTTGTAGCCCTTAAGCGAGCCTATTGTAACGGTAGTTTTGTTATTGCCGGTCAGCGTCTTTTCATTCCACTTACCGTCTGCATAGTACTGAGCGGTATAACCGTCCGCACTTTCGTTCTTATCCCATTTAAGCGTAAACGAAGAAGATGTTACTGTCTTCGTAATACCCGTAACTTTTGACGGGAGCGTATCGATATAGCCATATGTATACGGACTGTAAAGGTCGCCCTTATATGCGCTTACCCTTACTTTATATCGTGTTCCTGCACAAAGTCCGTCTATAACCGCCGATATATTATTGTTGCCGGTAACAGTCTTTACGGACCACTGATTATTAATGTACCACTCTACCTTGTAGCCGTCCGCTCTGGCGTTTCTGCTCCAGCTTATTCTTACCGTTTCATCGGTAGCCTTCACCGTATTTATATTCCATACGGGAGAAGGAACAGTATCAACATAGAAACATCTGAACTTGGCGGTGAAGCTTCCTGCATAAGCCGCTATCCTTACCTTATATTTAAGACCTGCAGAAAGACCGCTCAGCTTTGCCGCTACTCTGTCGCCGTCCGTGCTGAAGCCGATCTGCTTCCACTGATTGCCGACATAGCATTCGACATAATATCCGTCAACGCCGCTTATATTCTTCCAGCTTATATCGACTTCATTGTATGTTGTCTTTTCAACCGCTATTTCTTCCACATCGGGAATAGGCTTTACGGGAACACGGTTTCCGATATATGAATCCTTACATCTTGTGCATTCAAATACGCTGTAGCCTTCGTTGCGATAGTCAGGCTCAACTACTTTGATTACAACATAGTCGTGACCGAGAGGTTCGCCATACTCCGCACCGCATATTTCACACTTTGCCTTTTCGGTGCAGGTAGCCTCTCCTCCGGAATGCTCACATTCGGTTATCGTAGCCGTTACAACGTCCGACGCCATCGAAACTCCCGCCGTTGTAGCATTGCTGTAGGTAAGACGGCAGTAGTACCTGCCCGTTGTGAGATTTTCGAGCGACAGCTTTCTGTCTGTAGCGCCCTCTATCACTGTTTCGTAGCCGTTTTCATCAATGGCGAACCACTGATAAGCAACTTTTGCGTCAACCTCGTTTGAATACCACGGCTCTGCACTTATTTGAAGTGACGGTATACCGTCGGGATAATAACCGTTGGTGTAATATACAGTATCAATCGGCTTGATTATCTGCATCGGACATAACCGTACCGTAAGTCCGTTTGTCGATGATGCCGTTGCCTTATTAAGACTGTATATATCTATCCACTCTTTTGTTCCTCTGTCCTGTACCCAGAAGCCGGGATCGATATAATCGGCTATCACCTTATTCGGGGCATTAGTTATGATTTCGGCAAACCCACCTGACGAAATGGATACATTACCGCCGTTTATTGTAAGGCAATTTATATTGTTTGCGGCCATTGTAACATTTCCGCCGTTTATGGTCACATTGCTGCCTGTAGCAAGCCCCTCAAATGTGACATCACCGCCCTGCACTATAAATGCGTCTTGATTCTCAAACGCTGTCACCGCACAACGTCCCGTAACCGTCAGCTTTGCCTTGCCGTTTATGATGATCGGACGTGAGAACGCTGTACGAACTGCGTACTTGAGCGTGAAGTTACCTTCGGTTATGACTAACTGACCGCCGTATCCGTTCTTGTTATAAAGCGGATATAAGGTACAGCCCTCGTTTTCGCTCTTCTGAGCGTCTTTCGCAGCCTCGTCAAGATTGTTATAATACTTGACATCGTCGCCCTTTGTTATCTTTGCATTGAACTTGCTCTCGCATATCTCGCAATATGTCGGCTCGGTAATATTACCTGCGGTTTCCTTGTCCGCTGTAGGATCGACCACCTGAGAATGATCACAATCAACAAGGTCTATACTTACAGTGTTCGACTTTATTTCATAGCCGTCACCGGTAGTAACTACGAAGTATATCTCGGCAACATCGCTGTCGCCTGCCTTATCAATTATTTCGTCTGCCGACAATTTAGCGTCCTTTACAAGTGCGCTTAAGCTGCTATAAATTATATCTCCGCTTACATAGGAGTTTATACCGTATCTCTTACTTACATACGAGTCGTTCAGGTTCGAGCCGTTAGCAAGAGACAGGTTGAACTTCAGCGTGGAATTTGCGTTGCTGTTGCGATACAGCTTGTTCATTTCTGTGCTAAGCGTTGCTTGTACTATCGGTGCCTTAGCAACGGTAACACCGCTTGCTTCCGACACCTCACGTTCTTTAAGCGTCAGCCATGCACCGCCCTCTGTTTTCTTATACGCATAGCCGTTGCCGAGAATATCTGTTATCTTGCCATCTTTTACCGTAATGTTATCATATTGTCCGCCGCTGAGCTTAACATCTCCGCCGTTTACGGTGAGATATGCGATTCTTGTGGCTTCTTCGGCAGTCAACCTGGAGCCCGGCTCGGCAATTACAGCGAAAATATTGGCGTTGCCTCTAAGTGTCAGCTTACCGCCATCGGCGACCTTTACTGTATTATACAAGATGGCGTTATCGCCATTTGCAATAAGTGTAACATCACCTGTAACAGGGAGGTAGTCTGTATCATAAGCGGAAGACATCAGCATTGTTATTGTTGCAATTGCAACGCTGTTTGCCTTGGCAAACGCCTTTCCCAGATCTTCCTTAACAAAATATTCTGTCTTTTCCGCTCCGTTCTCGGTATAGCTTACGCTTGCAGCGATCAATGAATTGCAGTATATGCAACGGTTATCTCTGCCCACACCGTCCGGGTGGTCGCATCTTATTATTCTTACGTTATCGAAGTTTGACGAAGCGTTTGCTTTCAGATCGCTGTACAGCTGAGAATCGACACGGCTGCCGCTCGCTAAAATTTGATAAAGATAAATTTCACTTGAGCAGTCTATATTAGCGATATTAGCATTCGTGATACTTGCCAGCTGTTTAAGCAGAACACCGTCTTCTAAAATCAGCGTGTCAATTTTCAGCGTTTCAACATAGGAGGAGAAATATGTGGCATTTAATTTCACATTCTGGCAAACTACGCTGACCTCTCCCGAGAAAGTAACAGTGCCGCCGTCCATGCTAAATCCATTTTCAACCCCAAAAGTACACTTACTGTCACTGCGTATAGTGATTTGGGTTCCGGATCCGTTAAAGCTATTGATATAGACACCAAAGCCGTTCATATCGACAGTAAGTTCTCCGCCGTTTACGTTAATGTCAGTATTTCTATCGAAGAAATCTCTGAGCATTTTCAGCGTACAGCCTTTGTTTTCGTTCTTTGCCGCAAACTCAAACGCTTCCGTAAGTTTTGTAAAGTATTTTACCGTTGTTCCGGTCTCACTCTTTACAGTGACTGCAGCATACATCTTTGCATTGCACTCGTTGCATACACCTTCCGCATTGATCTCACTGTGTGCACACTGATAACCGCAGCCGCACCTTCCTGTTTCGTCATACTCATGCTTGCTGTGGTCGATTACCGTAAGTGAATTATCGCTTTCCGAAACCTTGCTTGCGTCAAACAGCTTTCCGTCGCTTGTCGTAAACGCCTTGTTCTCGCCGAGCAGATCTTTCAGTGCCTTGCCCTCTGCGCTTACATCTATGCTGCTGAATGTACCGCTGTTTATAGTGACCGTACCTCCGCTGACGCTCAGCTTATTATAAGTACCGCCGTTTATAACAGTCTTGCCGCCGCTTACGCTGATACTGTCATCATTGATAGTTATGTCATCAAACGTTACCGTGCCGCCCGTTACAGCTATGAGATATCCCACCGAGCTTCCCGGATACTTCGATAATGTACAGCCGTCATCTCCCGTGATCTTGACATTTCCGCCGCTTACTTTGATCACAGCAGATGCACTTCCCGTTTTCTTGAATAAAACGGTAAAGCTGCCCTGTGTGATCTCACAGTCTCTGTTCACACCTCTGTATAATTCTAATGTACAGCCGTTGTTCTCCTCAAGCTGTGCCGCTTCAAATGCTTCGGGCACATTGTCGGTATAGCATGCCTTGTCGCCGTTTGTTTTAACAAGTATCGCATTTATGCTGGCATCACATAACGAACAACGATAGTAATCATGCTCGTCTGTCGTTAATGCGTCATACGGATGCGTACAGGTCGCCATTTCAAACTCGACATCATCGGTCACATATTCGTATCCGTTTAACTTGATAACAAGATGTGCCTTTACAGTGCCGTCAGTATCGGAAATTTCATCTGCATTTGCAAACGTATATGAATTTCCGACGAAGTCGAGCTCTCTTATTAAGGTATCGCCTACATATAAACCGACTGTGACCTTATTGGCATCGCTTATCGTGTATCCGTCGCTTGTATTAACATTGAAGTTAAATAAGATCTGCCGTGCACCTCCGCCGTTGCGGTACAGCACAGTCTTATTTGCTGTCGCCGTTGCGCTCTTTATCGGCGCTGTCCTTACTTCTACATTAGCTATATCCTGCTTTTCACGCTCTGCAATAGTAGACCAGATGCCGGAATCGATAAAACTCCAATAGGCATAGCCGTCCGCAAGAAGCTGTCCTACGTTTCTGCCTTCGCCTGAAACCTGTAAGCTGTAGAATTGACCGCCTTTAATTACAGCGTTACCGCCGTCTTTAATTATGAAGTCAGAGAGAGTACCACCGTTGATTTCCGCATCGCTGCCGTTGCAAACGGCAACACGTTTTATTAAGCCACTGCCGTTAACGGTCAGCTTACCGCTCGTTACTTCTATGGAATACCATACATCAGTACCGGGTTGTGAGAGCCTTTTACCGTTAAGTTCAAGCGTAACATTGCCTGTAACAGCTATCGTATCTGTAATATCGTCCGTGATGTTCTTCTGCAGCGTTACAGTAGCCGTACCTATCTCATTAGCCCTTTCAAAAGCGTCATAAATATCGCTGAACAGATCCGTATTTTCGCTTCCGCCGGCAGTATAGCTTACAGTTGCAACAATTTCCTCATTGCAGTAAGGACAGGGATTACCGTCAAGCACATAACTGCCGTTTTTGTCCTTATGGTTGCACTTATCAACAAAAATTCTATAGGTACTGGTCATGGTCTGAATAGCTTCGTATGTGTAAACAGTAATGCCATTCATACTATCGGCCGAAACTACGCTTCCGCTCGCAATTGCCCTACCTAAAGTATAATTGCTTCCATTTTCGCAAGTGAAACTGCCGAACCTACCGCTTACGATAGAGATGTTATATTCGCTTCCACCGGAGCGGTTGTCACACATAGCTAAAGAATCGGCATTAACATCATTGATGACCGTGTCTCCGCCGTTAGCTTTCAGTGCATCAATATTTGCACCGTTTATAACAGTCGCTCCGCCATTTATTGACAGTGCATCAATATTTGCACCGTCTATAACAGCATTTCCGCCTTCTATTGACAGTTCACCGATATAACCATCGGTACTGTTTACTGTAAGCGTACTGCTGATTATTCTTACTCTTCCCAGCTTGATTTTACCGTCAATTGTAACCTCAGCGTCAGTTCCGTTAACTGTGATTCCGCTTGGCAGATTTTGATTGCTCACGTCCTGTACTGCCGAAGAAGTGAAAGTCACGTCACCGCCGTTGACAGTGAACTGACAATATGCCTCTTTACCGTTAAAGTCAACAGTAAACTTACCGCCCGTCACGGTAATGGACGCAGGTACTCTTTCCGAAATCAGCTTTACAGTGCTGCCCTCGTTCTCCTGTGCCAGCTTTATGGCACTCTCTATATCCGCATAACCTAACGACTTGCCGTCAGCATCTACTACCTCGGCTTCTATCAATAAATCACATATACCGCAGAATACCAAACCGTCGGTTTCGTTATTAAAGCTATCCTCAGGGTGCGAGCAGGTCGCAAGTGTAAACTTAAGTGCATTCGACTTATATTCGTATCCGTCACACTTCAGTACAGTGTAATATTCAACCTCACCGTCTTCCGCTACAATCTCACCGATTTTATAACCGAATACCATATACCAGTTAACAGAAAGCTTAGAATCTTTACTGCGATTATTGCCGTTTACATAGTCCGAATAGGTTATCCGCTTTGAAGTGTCCGCCACATCGCATATAACATTGACTTTTAATTTTTTCGCTCCGTTACGGTATATAACAGGCGCTTCTCCGCCTGCCCACGAAATACTTGCGCTCTTTATGGGTGCTTCTTCTACGGATAACGCTCCTTTAGAACCGCCCAAATAGCTATCTTTTTCACGCTCATCAATCGAAAGCCAAGTGCCGTCAGCATTTTTATACGCATAACCGTCTGCCAGTACAGATTCAAGATTGCCGTTAAATATCTCGATGTCGTTGAATTTACCGCCGCTGAGTTTTACGTTACCGCGAACGGACAGACCTTGTATAGTGCCGCCGCCTATTTCTGCGTTGCCTCCTTTTTTAACTGACACAGAATTGAAGTATCCACCGCCGTTAATGACTAATTTTGAGTTTTCATTAACGTAAATAGGTGTATCCATATCGCCATCGCCGTTTACAGTAAGCGTGCCACCGTCAGATACCGATATACGCGCTATGCCATAACGACCACCCAGTGTTTTACCGTTCAGTTCAAGCGTTACATTGCCCATAACGGTAATCTCCTGTGTACGTTCGCTGTCTGTAATATCCTTATACAGCGTTACTGTAGCCGTACCTATCTCATTAGCCTTGTCAAAAGCGTCGCATATATTGCTGAACAGCTCTGTCTTTGCACTTCCGTCAACCGTATAGCTTACGCTTGCGGCAAACTCAGAGTTACAGTATTTGCATATACCGCTGTCATTAAAGGCATAACTGCCGTCCTCATTCTTATGCTCGCACTTGGTAAACAGATAATAGCTTACAGTATTGTTTTCGGAGTCAAAATTATTTTTTTCGGCTATATCGCTGTATAATAAAGCCTTTGCTGTTTTCTCAGCAGTCGGATCTGTCGGATTGTCGTAGCTTATCACACGCACACCGCTTGCGATTACGTCCTTTAATTTAAACTGTCCGAGATAGACATTGCCGTAAGTACCGCCGCCTATAGTAAGCTTTGCGTCAGTTGCGTCTTCGCTTACAAATAAATTATCAGCACCCGCATTATTGTCAACATTGACGCCTTCGCTGACAGTTACGGTACCGCCTGATATAGCAATACTATCAAATCCGGCGCCTGAGCCCTCAGGCAATGTAAGAGATCCGCTCTTCACATTAACCTTGCACCTGATGAACATATAACCTTCAGCAATAACATCTGCACCGTCAATAGTTATTGTCTGGTTGTAATCATAGATAGTACCATAATTACTTGTGGTAATAGTAAACTGACCGTTTGACAGCCTAACCCCACTATTGATCTTACCGCTTGTTACAAGAGTGAAAACACAGCCCTTGTTTTCAGCCTTATCGGCATATAATAAGCCTTCTTCAATGCTGTCAAAATATTCGTTAGTAGTACCGTCGGCTGATGTCACCTTTGCATAAAGCACAGCACCGCACGCACACTTTGTCTCTGTTTCGGTGTATGTATGAGTATGCTTTACAACTGTGACATTTCTAATTCCTTCGCTGAGTGTCACCGCACTGCCGTCAACTATACTTTCGGGGAGATGTGTGACACTGTTTAAGATCGCAAACGCATAGCCCTTTGCAAGCAGAGCGTTTACGGGTGTGTTGCTTTCCTCGCCGCAGATGGTGTTGTACCTTCCGCCGTATAAAGCTACACCGCTTGCGTGTGCAATATAAACATTCTCAAATATGCCGCCGTATATTTCGACACACTTAGCACTGTTAATGACTAAATTGAGTACATCTGCGGCTGAACTGCCGCCGTCCGCCGTGCCGTTTATAAGCGTACCGCCGTTTACACTAAAAGGTGCGTCTATGCATCCGCTGCTGGTGCTTTTCCTGCTGTCCTTAAGGTACAGCACACCACCGTCATTTACACTTATATCCGCCTCTCCGCCGAGTGAATATCCGTTCACATCGACAGTAACCTTTGTATTGCCGATTTCTACGTTCTGTGTAATCTCGCAGTGCTTATACAATGTCAGCGTACAACCGCTGTTTTCCGCCGATAATGCCGCAGAAAAAGCGTCGTCTATATTATCAAAATACTTCGCTGTTCCCACGCCCGAAATGCCCGCAGTAAGCTGATATTCGCAGGTAAGGCATACACCTGTTTTGCTGTCAACATCCGTATGACCGCACCGCTTACCGCAAATCGTACACTTGCCCGTTGTGCTGTCGTAACTGTGACCTTCATGTGGTATTACAATAACAGTTGTTGCAAAACCGTCTTTCAACAGTGTTTTTGAGCCGTCTATCGGCTCAGGATTGGGAGACTTCATAAACATACGGTTCTCAGCCAACAAAGTCAGTATTTCTGCGTTTGCTCTGTCCCCGCCGCCGTTATAGCATATTGTTTTGAAAGCTCCGCCGTGAAGAATTACGTCACTGCTTGCATCGTTTATATTGAGTGTTATAGCAAATGTACTATAGCAGTCAAATGTACCTGCACCTACCGACACAGTTCCCATAGCGCCGCAGTTTTCGTCAAATGTCAGCTTACCGCCGGCCGCTACATTGAAATCGCCATAAATACGATTATTTTTTCCCGATCCCGTAACGGTTATATCTCCCGAAACAGTTAACGTACCTACATTGGCTTTCTCAGCGATCCACAGCGTGAACTTACCGCTGAGTGTTGTATAGCTGCCTGTATAATTCTTGTATACTCTTAATGTACAGCCGGTGTTTGCGTCACTGTCAGCCGCTTCAAAAGCCGCTCCCATCTCAGTTTCCTTATAAACAGAAGCTACAGCCCCATCCTTTACGATAACAGCCGCATACTGATATTCACACTCGTTACACTTACCCGTTTCGCTGTTAACATCGCTGTGAGGGCAAACATATCCGCAGCCGCACTCGCCGTCAACATAGGTATGGCTGTGGTCTTTGATTGTCAGCGTTTCACTGCTTGATATTTCCTTAACATTTGCATTGAAAAGAGTTCCGTCAGTCTTGAAGAAAGCCTTACCCTCTCCGAGCATATCGTATAATGTCTTGCTGTCCCTGGCGTAAAGTCCGGCTGGATATGCACCGGCTTTCAATATAACCGTACTCGAATCATATACATAGATCGAAGTGTCTAAAACTACATCGCCGTCTATTATAAGCGTACCGCCGGCGTATGAAGCGTCGTTTGTCGGATATACATTACAACCGAGCATAACCGGATTGCCGCTGTTTTTGATCGTAAGCTTTCCGCTTTTGCAAGGAGTAATACTCCGGATTTTAAATTGGCGTCCGTTTAAGTCAATTGTAAGTTCTCCGTATAAGTCATACTGAGCGCTTGGTTTAGAATAATCCTTAAACAGCTTTATCGTACCGCTTCCGTTGTATTCATTCAGTAAAGAGTGAAGCTCATCGGTATCTACATACTTTAAGCTTCCGTTCTTGTCTGTATAGAGTGCGACAGACACAACCGCACCGCAGATTGAGCAGATGCCGTTGTCCGTGTTTATATCACCGCCATGCTCGCAGGGCTTTCCGCACTCCTCGCACTTGCCTGTTCCAGTGCTGTATTTGTGGTCAGCGTCAGTATGCTCTACAACAGTAAGCGCAACGGAATAACCCATACTTCCATATTCTTTATAAAGATCAAGATAATTGCCGTTATCTTCACGTCGCAGTGCCTGCCGGGTAACATCAAGAAGATTGCCTAATTTCAGAGCGCCGGAATTGTTTTGGCGATGATATGTCAGCCCACCTAACTTCATTCCCGTAGCGAGCTTTACAGATGTCGTTGTAGTTCCGTCATCATTCACGGATGCTATCACAGTCAACTGTTCTGTAGTTACTTTTGCGCCATCGTTTACAGCAAGCCGTGCACTGTCCTCAACAAAAATTGTATTAAATTCTACATTTGCTTCGCTGTCAATTATGAATGATCCGCCGCCTTTGCGAACATACACCTGCGTAACATAACTGCCCGCTGTGCCGGTTAATGTAAGCGTGACGTCTTTGTTGACCCCAAGTTTGTTGACCCCAAGCTTGATATTGTTCAGCTTGTGACCGTTAAGGTCGATCATAACATTGTGTTTTACATCTATAGTATCTAAAGTTGCAGTTGCCGATGCATCGCCGATATCCTGATAGATCTTTACATAGTTTTCGGTATCGGCAGTAACACTGTTAAGGCAGTCTGCGAGCGTGTCATAGCCTGTCGGCGCATTGCCGTCTGTGCTGATTGTAGCAACAAACTGATGCGCACACTCGTTACACTTACCCGTGTCAATATCAATATTGCTGTGATCACATAACGCTCCGCAGTTTGTGCATTTACCGTCGGAATAACCGTTTTCATGTGCACATTCTTTATATGTAAATGTAAATTTTTCTGTAACAGTTTCTGTGCTGTCACCGTCTGAATAGGTTATATCGCAATACAGAACATAATTTCCGGCAGGAATATTATCCGCAAGCTTGAATTCGCCGTTGCTTCCGGATACTGCCGCACCGAGCTCATCTGCACTGTATGCACTGTTCGTACTGTACCAGTTATAGCTTATGCTTTCACTGTCAACCGTATAGGTGCTTACAAGCTTGTAATTGTCCTTCTCTTCCTGCGAAGTGTTTGTATAGAAAACCGTTCTGTTTGTGTTGTCACCCTGTGTAACCTTGTTGAAACGGTTTGCATTCGACTTTACCTGAACGGTATTGGATACAATATCTCCGCACTTTATTGTAAGAGTATTATCAGTGTCGTATGTAACCGAAAACTCGGTATCGCAGACCATGCACACCCAGCCGTAATCGGTCTTGATTATGCTTGCTAATAAATCGGGTTCATCGCCGCCGAAACAGCCTCTTGCGTCTGCAAACTCTTCATCGCTCATATTCTTCAGAGTAATATCAAAGTAAACCGTACCCTTGAGCTTGATATCAGTCATGTCCATGTCTTCAATTATTTCATACTCTTCAGTCTTGAATATTCCGATTTGGTTTCCGAGTATTATACGGGGAGAAGTATCAGGCTTTATAACTACCGTCTTAGCGTCCGCTCTGCCAATCTCATAATAGCCGCTGTTAAACTCGGCATTGGCTGTCACTGAGCTTTCCTCAGCCTTGAACTCAGTCGAACCCTTTACTACAAATTCGTCCTCGTTTATTGTCGGTACAGTTTGACCGATAGCGTATGAACCGCCCGTAGTGTAAACCGAGCCTGTACCGTTCATTATAAGGTTTACTTTGTAAATGCCATACTTAGTACCGTAAGCAGTGACCTTACCGCCGCTTATTTCGGCATCCATTCCGTCGCCGTTGTTTCCGCTGTAGTATATTCCGACTCTTGCTGCATTGCCTTCAGGCAAAGTAATACTGCCGTTTTCGCTGACGGAAATTTTGTCACCGAAATTACTGGTAAGCAATATTGCACTGTTTAACGTAGATTCATTAGCACAACCTACTGCAGTAAGACTGCCGTTGCCGTCAACAGTAATGCCGCCGCTGACATTGACAGCCACACCCTCAAAAGATGCAGTTGTCGCATTTGCGTTCAGCACACCGTCATTATGTATTTCAAGCGAATTTGTCTTTACAGTACCTGTTGCGTTTACTGTACCGCCGTTCAGGATTATTGATCCGCCGAGAGAGCGTGCCATACTGTCTGTAGAGCGGTTCTCTGCATTCAGCACACCGTCGCCGCTGATTGTCATTGTGCCGTCACAATTGACCTCTTTATTATTTACGGCACTGAGAACATATGTATCACTTTTGCCGGTATCGGTCTGTACGATAGTATTGTTACCGTTCAGCACTATCTCCGTACCGTCGGGGACTGTTACGACGCTCATACTGTCGGTTGTCGCCTGAATGTTCACTCCGTCAAGCGTCAGCGTCTTTGTGTCATAATCCCAGCTCCAGCCGGCACCGTTTTCGTCCGCCGTCTTTTCTCTGAAATCAAGCGGTGTCGTGATGACATTGCTCTCGCCGTCATGCGTATGTGCCTCGCCCTCGGCAAATGCCGATAACGGTACAGCCGTCAACGTCATTGCCGCAGACAGCACCGCACTTATGAGCCGTACAAATTTTTTCTTCATGTTTTTCCTCCTGTAGATTTACCCGTGCTTATGCCATGCACCTGCACTTATGCAGTGCCTCCTTCAGCTTTTCAAGCGGTATCGGCTTCTTGTGGAAATAGGTACAGCCAAGCCTGTATGACTGCGCCCCGAATCCCTCATCGTCCGACAGCCATATTACAGGCGTATCCCTGTCGGCATTCTTTGCCGCAATAACGCCCTCCATACCGTCCGCTCCGTCGGCAAGCACGATTATAAGGTCAGCCGTCTTACACTCCTTCGCAAAGCTCTCATACCTCTGACATGCCCTGTAGGCAATTCTTCGATATGCCGCCGTTGCGATTTGTGTTATTTTCGCTTTCAGTATCTCCGCCTCGTTTGCGGTATCGTAAACGCAGATGAGCATACTTCTCCCCTTATAATTTTATAATTATATCATAACTCATTTGCTTTGTGATTTCAACTTTTTGGCACGAACGGTTGTTATAACGGCACGAACGGTCATAAATGCGGCACATAATACAAAAAACCGGCGCCCTACAGACACCGTTCAAGTGAAATATATTGCCAGGCACTGCCTAAAACATTTTCCGCAACGACAAGGAATTAATATTTTCGTGAGTGTATCGGTACAACTGCACTGACATTTACCTTTCAAAAAACGCCACTAACCTGAGATATAT
>ENA-OZGI01000555-OZGI01000555.1-human-gut-metagenome-genome-assembly--contig:-NODE-555-length-13695-cov-6.724487_pt1 | contig 13695 bp, 7 predicted proteins | sample MGYA00245114_ERZ653653 | MGnify/ENA primary metagenome ERZ653653 (study PRJEB26926, sample SAMN06165051) | human gut metagenome | biome: ENVO:00009003; feature: ENVO:2100002; material: ENVO:00002003...
GGATCAATATCCGCAGATTACCCCTCCGGTGGTGAAGATCAGCGCATCCTATCCGGGTGCCAGCGCACTTACCGTGTCGCAGGCGGTAGCCACTCCGATTGAGCAGGAAATCAATGGTACGCCGGGTATGCTTTATATGGAATCAAACAGTTCTAACTCCGGTGGTTTCTCGGCAACGGTTACCTTTGATGTATCTGCCGATCCGGATTTAGCTGCAGTAGAAATTCAAAATCGTGTGAAACTGGCTGAATCCCGTCTTCCGGTGGAAGTGATTCAAAATGGCATTTCCGTGGAAAAACAGGCACCCAGTCAGTTAATGACACTCTGTCTGACTTCTACCGATCCTAAGTTTGATGAAATTTACTTAAGTAACTTTGCTACTATTAATGTGCTTGATGTAATCCGCCGTATTCCGGGTGTGGGACGTGTTTCAAATATCGGTAGCCGTTACTATGCCATGCAGATATGGGCTATGCCGGACAAGCTGGCAAACTTCGGTTTGACGGTACAGGACTTGCAGAACGCATTGAAAGACCAGAATCGCGAATCGGCAGCCGGCGTTTTAGGACAGCAGCCGGTACAGGGTTTGGACATAACCATTCCCATTACGACGCAAGGCCGTTTGAGCTCGGCGAAACAGTTTGAGGACATTGTGGTTCGTGCCAATGCCAACGGATCTATCATTCGTCTCCGCGATGTGGCGCGCGTATCGCTCGAAGCCTCTTCATATAGCACAGAGAGTGGTATCAACGGTGAGAATGCGGCTGTTCTTGGCATCTATATGCTTCCGGGTGCCAATGCTATGGAAGTGGCGGACAATGTGAAGAAAGCAATGGAGGAAATAAGTGCAAACTTCCCCGAAGGAATGAGTTACGAGATACCGTTTGATATGACTACTTATATTTCGGAGTCTATTCATGAGGTATATAAAACGTTGTTCGAAGCATTGATACTTGTTGTACTGGTAGTGTTCCTCTCTCTACAAAGCTGGCGTGCGACTTTGATTCCTGTCGTTGCAGTACCTATATCCTTGATCGGTACTTTCGGGTTCATGCTTATTTTCGGTTTCTCGTTGAATATATTGACCTTATTGGGATTAATTCTCGCTATCGGTATTGTGGTGGACGATGCCATTGTGGTGGTAGAGAATGTGGAACATTTGATGGAGACGGAAAAGCTCTCGCCCTATGAGGCAACCAAGAAGGCCATGAACGGTTTGGCAAGTGCTTTGATTGCAACTTCGTTGGTGCTTTGTGCCGTATTCGTTCCGGTAAGTTTCTTGAGTGGTATTACCGGACAATTATACCGCCAGTTCACTATCACTATCGCTGTGTCTGTGTTGCTTTCTACGGTTGTGGCTTTAACCCTTAGCCCTGTGATGTGTTCGCTAATACTGAAGCCTAATAGCGGAGCGAAAAAGAATATTGTGTTCCGTAAAATAAATGAGTGGCTGAGCATCAGCAATCATAAATATATCGGTGTTATCAGTCGCGTTATCAAGCATCCAAGACGTCTGATGAGTGCATTTGGAATGGTGCTAATTGCTATCTTCATCATCCATCGCCTGATTCCTACCAGTTTCTTGCCTGTCGAAGACCAGGGATACTTTAAGGTGGAACTGGAGTTACCGGAAGGCGCCACACTGGAGCGTACCCGTATAGTGACCGATCGCGCGGTGAAGTATTTGGAGCAAAATCCGTATGTGGCTTATGTGCAGAATGTAACGGGAAGCAGTCCGCGTGTGGGAAGTAATCAGGCACGCAGCGAACTGACCGTCATTTTAAAGCCTTGGGAAGACCGCAAAAATACCACCATTGATAAGATTATGGCAAGGGTAGAGAGAGACCTGAAGGAATATCCCGAATGTAAAGTCTATCTTTCCACTCCACCTGTGATTCCGGGGTTGGGAGCCTCCGGAGGTTTTGAAATGCAGCTTGAAGCACGTGGTGAGGCGACTTTCGAAAATCTGGTACAAGCGGCAGACACCTTGATGTATTATGCCCAGAAGCATAAAGAGCTGGCAGGACTTTCTTCTTCCTTGCAGTCCGAAATCCCGCAACTCTATTTTGATGTGGATCGTGACAAGGTGAAGATGCTGGGCGTACCGTTGGCAGACGTGTTCTCTACGATGAAAGCTTATACGGGCTCTGTGTATGTAAACGATTTTAATATGTTCAACCGTATATATAAGGTGTATATTCAGGCGGAGGCTCCGTATCGTGAGCATAAAGAGAACATCAATCTGTTCTTTGTGAAAGCTGCCAATGGAGCAATGGTTCCGCTGACCTCATTGGGCAATGCATCCTACACCACAGGGCCGGGTAGTATCAAGCGTTTCAATATGTTTACTACCGCCGTTATCCGCGGTTCGGCTGCACAGGGATACAGTTCCGGTCAGGCTATGGAGATCATGGAACAGATAGCACGCGATCATTTGCCGGACAACATAGGTCTTGAATGGAGTGGACTTTCCTATCAGGAAAAGAAAGCCGGCGGGCAGACCGGATTGGTGCTGACACTGGTGTTCCTTTTCGTTTTCCTCTTCTTGGCTGCGCAATATGAAAGCTGGACAGTGCCTATCGCAGTATTGCTTTCCTTGCCGGTAGCTGCTTTGGGAGCTTATTTAGGGGTTGCTGTTTGTGGCTTGGAAAATGATATTTATTTCCAAATCGGTTTGGTAATGCTTGTGGGGCTTGCGGCAAAGAATGCTATCCTTATCGTAGAGTTTGCCAAAGTGCAGGTAGATAATGGGGGAGACTTGGTACAGTCGGCCATTCATGCCGCTCAACTTCGTTTCCGTCCTATATTGATGACCTCGCTTGCCTTTGTTTTGGGTATGCTTCCTATGGTACTTGCAAGCGGACCGGGGTCTGCAAGCCGTCAGGCAATCGGTACGGGGGTGTTCTTTGGAATGATCTTTGCCATTGTATTTGGTATTGTACTTGTGCCGTTCTTCTTTGTACTGATTTATAAAGCGAAAGCCAAAGTGCAACACAAAATCAAAAAAGACTGATGATAATATTGCAAACGAATTTTGATTACGTACTTATGAAAAGAAAGAATATATATATACTTCTGTTACTCATTCCGGTGCTTTTTGCATCGTGCAAAGTGGGTAAGAGTTATGTTCGTCCGGAAATGGTGTTACCCGATAGTTTGGCTCAACAACAGGACAGCGCCAGCATTGCCGACGAGCAATGGCAGGCGGTTTATACCGACAACACTTTGCGCAGCTTGATAGATCGTGCATTGGAATATAACAAAGATATGCTTATCGCTGCTGCCCGTGTCAAGGAAATGGCAGCGCAGAAACGCATCAGTGTAGCCAACTTGCTGCCCCAATTGAATGGGAGAGTGGAGGCGGAACGTGAAGTGGAGAATCATGGCGGTCATAGTCGTGACGTAGGTAATACTTATGAGGCAAAAGCTCTTTTGTCATGGGAACTTGACCTTTGGGGGAATCTGCGCTGGAAGAAAGCCGCTGCCGTTGCCGAGTACTTGCAAAGCGTGGAAGCACAGCGTGCCCTACGCATGACCATCGTTTCCGAAGTGGCTCAGGCATATTATGAATTGGTTGCGCTCGATACGGAATTGGAGATTGTGCGTCAGACACAAAAAGCACGTGAGGAAGGAGTGCGTCTCGCTCGAATACGTTTTGAGGGTGGGCTTACCTCGGAGACCTCTTATCAACAGGCACAGGTGGAGTTGGCCCGCACTGCTACGCTTGTTCCGGATTTGGAACGCAAAATATCTATCAAGGAAAATGACATCGCTTTTCTTGCCGGTGAGTTTCCCACCCGTATCGAACGCAGCCGCTTCTTGCAGGAACTGGATGTACCGGAGTCTTTGCCGGTAGGGTTACCTTCCGGTTTGCTGGAACGTCGTCCCGATATTCGTGCTGCGGAACAGCAACTTATAGCGGAGCATGCTCGTGTAAAAGTGGCTTATACCAATATGTTTCCCCGGCTCTCATTAACCGGTCAGTTTGGATTGGAGAGTGATGTCCTGTCCAACTTTCTTCAGTCGCCTTATTCTTTGTTGAATGGTGCGGTACTGACTCCTCTTTTCAACTGGGGCAAGAACCGGGCTGCTTTGAAAGCGCAGAAAGCTTCGTTTGAAGCCGAAGTGCATAGTTATGAAAAGGCAGTATTGAATGCTTTCAAAGAAGCCAAGAATGCGATTGTGGACTTCAACAAGATAAAGGAGGTATATCAGTTGCGCCTTAAATTGGAGCGTTCTGCCAAAACGTATGTGGAACTGGCACAGTTGCAGTATATCAACGGTGTTATCAATTACATGGATGTTCTCGATGCCCAGCGTGGTTATTTTGATGCGCAAATTGGGGTCAGCAATGCCATTCGCGACGAACTGATAGCGGTGGTGAATGTATATAAAGCCTTGGGGGGCGGCTGGCAGGTAGAGAAATAAGGCTGTTTGTGGTGATAGTTAAGAGTACTCCTGACATTTGTTAAGAGTACTCTTTTTTGTAGGTATAGCCTTGATGTACAGATGCAAGGCTATGGTGGCGACTTTATTAGACTAAGAAAAATATCATAGGCATGACGACACTTCGGTATATATTGCGAATAGATTCTTCCTGTCAACTTTTTCAATGTTTTTATCTATCTCCAATAATTTGTCTATATCGTTAGCATTAACTCCGGGCTTAATACAAATTTCCCTATTCTTTATTTCTATGATATCTTCAAATAAAGACAAATGGTTCTTGAAATATGAATACAGATTTTTGACGGTGGTACCGGCAGTTCCCCATATATCGGTAATAGTCAGGGTAGTACCGAAATACGTATTCAGTAACTGTAATATTTGAGGTCGGTTAGCAATATTGATTGCTTTCAGCCTTGGATATTTCTGACGCAGATAGTTGATGTCGTCTACAGCTCTTTTGATGGAATCTGGAGTACTATCGTACATAGGATATATACAAAAAGCAAATTCGTTAAATGTCAGTTTTTTTACTTCCAAGTTTTTGAGCACTTCCAAACAGGCTCTGTATGGGAAGAGCGTGTGAGCTATTTTATTATCCTCTAATGAGTTTGAATATCTCAACATCTGCTTCCTAAACAAATCTTGGGGTTTGATACGACCACTAAGATAATATTCGCCCAAAGGAGTAAGACTATAATTTTTCTCTGACTTTTCAATCAATCCTAACCGGTAGGTATGGCTGATATTGTTGTTGTCTATTTTAATATCGGCTATTGAAAGACATTTGGAATTCTTATCTTTATAAATTTTTATAGTCGGGTCAACCAAACTTGAGAAGAAACGTTCTGCAGCATAATCACCTATTGTTTTGAAGATACGCGCATGTCCTGTTTTTCGTTCACCGGCGCCAAAAGTGGTTGGCCTGCGAATATTATCAGGATTCGCATTAACAGTAGCGATTTGTACATATAATTCGTCGGAGAATTGTTTGATGTCGATTCCTTCTATTTGAATTATGATAGGAACATCGTCGTCTGTGCAGTCAGAGCCGATCCTGCCTGTCCTGACATATTCATTATTGAGCCTGTTAATCCAATCTTCAAGTCTGTTATCTTGGCTTCTGAGTGCTTGAATGATATTATAGACAATCTCAAACTCTTCAGAGTTTAAGATTTCTTCCGCAACAGAAGACTCCGGAATGAGAATCGGAATGATAAAATAGGCTGTTTTATCAATGCCATTTTGGGTTCTCAATGCTCTACCGCATGCTTGAACAATATCAACCAAAGATTTTTTTCTATCAATGAAATATACACTGTCAATAATGGGAACATCTACACCTTCGGTGAGGCACTTGGCATTTGATATGACAGAATATTCGGTGTTTTTGAATTTGTTAAGTATTTGAGCACGAGAGCCGGAATCTAGTTGGCAATTGATGTTATCTATAAAAAGATTATCTTCGGTGATGTGTTCATTGAATTCACGAATCACATCTGAAAGTGAAATATCATTACCGTTTTCAGCAACGAAATCCTTGGCTTTTCTAATAGAGGAGTGGAAAGATATTGTTTTTTTAATGGGGAACTCACCCATTGCTTTTGCCAGCAATATCTTTGAATATAGAATTTCAGCAGTTGTTGTCTTCTCATTGTTATCCAAGTCCCCGACAGAAATGTGTTTATTCTCAGCAATGTAATTTCCTTTACACCGGCAACAACAATTTTGTAATCAGAAATTGTTTTATCTTTAATCGCGGCTCCAAAATTATATTGTGAGAACAACGGACCATATACATTTTCGTCATCCATAGAGAAAATTACTTTTCCATTTTCCTCAAGATGCCGTTTCAACAATGGACGGACCATCCGTTCTGTTGCAGTCATAAACAACCGTTTCTTTGAACAAATGAATTGGTCCTCCAGTGCTAATGAAAAATTGGAACGCAAACCTGCTGTTCGATGCGCTTCATCACAGATAATCAAGTCAAAAGTGTCTTTTGCGGTCTTCTGTGCTTCGGAAATCTTATCTGCAGATTGATAGGTGGAAAAGATATACCTGACCTTACCCTTTGTGTGGTCTAAGAACTTGGCAATCTCGTTGATGTTTGTAGTTACGGGTACACCCAACTGAGATACACTGATGTCAGCTTCATCATCGTCTATGTTCGATGAAACGGTATTGTCACTGCAAACGCACAAGTAAGTGAATGGAATTTTAGCTTGGTCAGCCCACGCCTCAAGTGTCTGTTTCACAAGAGAAATGCTTGGTGCCAGGAATAGAACAGTTTCAGCTTTCATTGCTTCAACAATCCATAATGAGGTTAGAGTTTTTCCTGTGCCGCAGGCTGCAATAACTTTGCCTCTGTTTTCAACTGAAAATCCTACAAGAACCTCCTTAATGATACGCTTTTGGTAATCGTATGGCTCATAAAAGACCTTGTTCTTTCCAGCATTCTCGTTGTTCACGAGATCGTAAAGTTGGTCGAAGAATTCTTGATCAAGAGAATCAAAGTCTTTTGCCAGAATCTGAAGATTTTCTTCGTGTTTATCAGAGAGATTACTCACTGCAAAAGAATTGGCAACTGTACAACAATAGTCGCAATAACGGCCGTCAGACCAGAATTTGGTGAGTTCTTCGTAGGTTGGTTTAACTCTGCCGGAGCGGAATTTACACTGGTAAGCAATAGACTTTCCTTCATTTGTAATAATAAGGCCGTCAACGCCACTATCTTGGTGTTGTTTATTGCCAAGCTTAAAAGCTTTTCTGTATTTGTCAGGAATATCTGCAGATGGGTATATCTCTGCTATTTGATACATTTGTTTCTTTATGGTAAAGTACGCAAATGTAAACTCTTCAAAAACGTTACCTCTCGCTTTTGCAGTTGGCAAAGCTTCTATGGCCTTTTCCAAAGAAGGCCAATCTGAGTAGTGTTTTTTTAATAAGTTGGAGTATATCATAATCTACTTGATAATTTGAAGTTCAATTACAGATTCTCTCATTAGATTGTTATAATTTGTGTTCAGGATATGCATTTGTTGAGAAGATGAGCGGATTTTGCGCGCATGATATATGTTACAAACTTTGTAGCCATATTTTTCTGCTATTTCTGCTAAAAGCAAGTCGGTTGGTACCAAAATGCCTTTATATCCGGAATTTGCAACTACAATATAACATTTTGCCTTGTTGACGAGGATTTTAGATAAATTCTTAATCATCGATTCCATGTCATCAAAATATCCTCTAATCATATCTGGAATATTTTTGTTCCAGATGTTGAAAGATGATATTAGTGAAGCTATTGTGTCCACATCTTTATTGCTGTTTGAAAATTCATGACTGAATTTAGAATTCACATGTGAGCGCAAGGCTATTGATCTAAATCGCTCAAAGTCATCGTAGGATTTGACAAAGCCTCCAATCCAAAATTCAAGTTTATACACTTCACAGTAGTCAAAACAGTTTGCATAAGGTGGCGAAAATACGCACAGTCCGATAGGCATGTCTTTTACTTTGTTAAAAGCCTCTTCAGTTATCATAGACCCCAAAATGATCTTATTCTCTTTGTCTTCGTTTGACATCCGGATGTCAGATAACATTTCGGATGCCTTGTCCAAATAGAGTCGGACCAAATCCGGTACAGCCTTGTAATTCTTTTTAAATTTTAAGCCATTGCCATCCTTAATTTTTAAGGAGCATTTGTCTATTATCGAAATAAGAGCAAGCCTAAAGAAATCTTGGACTGCATCATTGTTTATACCATCAACAAAGAAACGGATCTTGAGCAGAATATCGAGTACGTCTTCTGTAAAAGAAGTCTCTATGACACGCCCACCTTCAATCTCTACTTTGGAGTCCGGCAGAGTGAAACTTTCCAAATATTTTTTTATCAGAGCAATTTCTTTGGGTGTGTAATGATGTGTCTTGGCTTTTGCCGTTAATATCGCCATTGGATTTATATCAAACCCAATAGTCTTGTAACCACGATTTACTGATGTAAGGTTCGTTGTGCCAACACCGCAAAAAGGATCTAAAATATAATGCTCCTTTAGTGGCTTGGCTTCGTCGATGATATGTTTGACAAGTAATTCTGAATAGCCTTGTTTATAATCATACCATTTGTGTTTAGGAACAACCAAGTTGGTCTTGAAATTAACAAGACCTTCATAGTAGCTTCCGTCAACAACATTGTATTTTGATACAAGGCGTTCGATTATTCTCTGATAATCAGGAAGCTTTACGTCAAATAACTCTTGATTTATTATGGTTTTAGATTCACTTGTTCGCATTATCTGTATCGTAAAGCTTTGATAAATATTTTTTATTGAAATGGGAGTATAAATGATGAATACCCTTTGTTCTGAGATATGTTTTTGCAAAGGCGTCTATTAACGGTATTGCATCCACAAACATCTGCAATATCATTTCATTTCTATTCTCATCACTGCAACTGATGTCCTTTAGAAAGATATTATCAATGTCATAAATAAAATCTTCCTCCGTTGTATACACTTTCACAGGAATGCTATCAACCTTTTTGAAGGTATAGATAAAATCCCCATAAGGGGAGCCTTTTGCTTTTGTGTGCGCTGTTTGGCGGTAATTTTTAACTCCATCCTGAAAATACATCCTGTCAAATGTAAATCCGGATTTTAGGATTGAAAATAGCAGTGCCAGCCATGAGCATATGTCTTTGTTGTTAAATGTCAAAGACAAATACCTCATAGGTTTGAGAACCCTATATGCATTCTTAAACACTTCATATAGATTGTTCTCATAATCATATTGGCTCTTGGCTCCGTTAAATCCTTTTTTTCTATTAGCAACCGCTTCAAGTTCAAAGATTGGATAACGCTCATAAAGGTCTTGGTTCCAGGGATACCAGAAATGAGACAACTCTAAATATTGCACATTGCTGCCATAAGGGGGATCTGTGATTATGGCATCCACACTGCTCTCTGGTACATCCGTATGGCCGATAGGGGCGTTATAAAGCAGAACATTAGCTCTGTTTTCCAATAGATCTTTAATGGAATTTGTTCTTACCGGTATATAATTTATGCCGTTGTTATGCTTAATAGAAGCCAAGACTTTGGCAACAGATTTGTCAAATGCCGGAATAATTGAAACTTCGCAGAATTGATTTGGAATCCAATAAGCATGCTTGCTCCATGTCGTTGGGGATCCTCCTTGCCATGCCGCATTTGTAAATGACATTATATTGCAGTCTTTCAGGATATTGCTGAAAACAATTCTGACAAGTTCGTATTTTTCAGTTCCAAGTTTTTCCTCCAACGAATTTATTCTATTTTTGAGGAGCAACAAAATCATCAGGTTCCTTTTAGTAAAGAAATCCTGAAAATACAAAATCCCTTTTTTGGCAAGGCCGTCTTCAAACTGACGGTCCCAGTCCATAGGTATAAGGTCGCGCGGTATATTGATATGATGACCAATGATTTCTTTTTTCAGAAATTTGATATGCGACTTAAAACGCACCATGTCGTCCTCCTCGAAATGCTTCGTGATTCGAGTCCTATTGGCTGCATTAATCAGAAATATATACTGAGGTTCCAATCTTTCACAAGATGTGATATCAATTTCCCCCTCGCTGTTTAGTTCACAATATTTATTTGAACACCGGTATTTGCCATTCTTTATTTTCAGGTCATTGGCAAGTGGAGAAGGCCTGCCACACTTTGGACATCTGATTGTCAGGGCCATTTCAGCCCAAGATATATCATATCTCTGATTGTCCAGTTCAAAGAACATATAGTCCTTTACCAAAGTTTCAAGGTAGCAACGCAACTCTCTAAAACACTTTTCAAGAACTTCTATATCTTCAGACTTCTTGATCATGTTTCTTACAATAAACGTGGATAGAGGGTTCAAATCGCATCCGATGACGCGCCTGTCTTGAGTCACACCTTCATATATAGTGACACCTCCACCACAAAAAGGGTCGAGAATAATCTCACCCGGGGAAGTGAAATTTTCAATAAGCTGGTTAAATACGTTGTGAGGGCGACGAGCAAAATACTTGTGAATTTTGTACGGTGGTGTATGCGCCTTTGCAACTATTGGAGTATATGTGAATGATGGCATGATTATAGTACTTTGGTAATTTCATTTATGGCCTTTTAAGAACGATTCTTTTTTGAAACTATCGTGCAAAATTAGAAAATTCCGTTTGATTAACTAAGCAATGCGATGTAATTTGTTTCGTTTTGGTATTCACTTTTAATTATTTCTCTTCGCGGTTTGCATTTCTTGCAGAAAAAAGCGAAATTTGCGACGCTTTTAAACTGAACTTTATTAACACCTTTAAATAATTAAAAGAAATGACTAAAAGTGCATTACAAATTGCAAGGGCTGCTTATCAGCCCAAACTTCCGAAAGCGCTGAGAGGTACTGTAAAAGCAGTGGCCGGTGCAGCTACTCAGTCGGTAGCCGATCAGGAAGATATCAAGAAACTGTTCCCCAATACCTATGGAATGCCTTTGATTAAGTTCGAAGCTACTGATGAGGCTGTTAATTTCCCTGCTATGAACGTGGGTGTTATCCTCTCCGGTGGTCAGGCTCCCGGTGGACACAATGTAATTTCCGGTATCTTCGACGGTATTAAGAAGTTGAATAAAGACAGCAAACTGTACGGTTTCATTCTGGGTCCCGGCGGCTTGGTAGATCATAATTACATGGAGCTGACTGCTGATATCATTGACGAATACCGCAATACGGGTGGTTTCGACATTATCGGTTCAGGCCGTACTAAGCTGGAAAAAGAAGACCAGTTTGAAAAAGGTCTGGAAATTCTGAAAGAACTGAACATCAAGGCGCTGGTTATTATTGGTGGTGACGATTCTAATACAAATGCCTGCGTGTTGGCCGAGTACTATGCTGCCAAGAATTGCGGTGTGCAGGTTATCGGTTGTCCGAAAACTATCGACGGTGACTTGAAGAACGAAATGATCGAGACCTCTTTCGGATTTGATACAGCTTGTAAGACCTATTCTGAAGTAATCGGTAACATCCAGCGTGACTGTAACTCGGCACGTAAGTACTGGCACTTCATCAAACTGATGGGCCGTTCTGCTTCTCATATTGCTTTGGAATGTGCTTTGCAGGTACAGCCTAATATCTGTATTGTTTCTGAGGAAGTTGAAGCAAAGAATATGTCTTTGGATGATGTAGTGACTTATATCGCTCAGGCCGTTGCCAATCGTGCTGCAAAGGGACATAACTTCGGCACCGTTCTTATTCCCGAAGGTCTGGTAGAGTTCATTCCTGCCATGAAGCGTCTGATTGCGGAACTGAACGACTTCTTGGCTGCTAATGCGGAAGAATTCTCTCACATCAAGAAATCACATCAGCGTGACTATATCATCAGCAAGCTTTCTCCGGAAAATGCAGCAATCTATGCCAGTCTTCCTGAAGGCGTTGCACGCCAGTTGACACTGGATCGCGACCCGCATGGAAATGTACAGGTATCTCTTATCGAAACAGAAAAGCTTCTGTCCGAAATGGTTGCTACTAAGTTGGCTCAGTGGAAGGAAGAAGGTAAGTTTGTAGGTAAGTTTGCTGCGCAGCATCACTTCTTCGGTTATGAAGGACGTTGCGCTGCTCCGTCTAACTTCGATGCAGACTATTGTTATTCTTTAGGTTATGCTGCTTCTGCACTGATTGCTAACGGCAAGACCGGTTATATGTCATCCGTACGCAACACTACTGCTCCTGCTGAAGAATGGATTGCAGGCGGTGTGCCCATCACAATGATGATGAACATGGAACGTCGTCATGGCGAAATGAAGCCGGTAATCCAGAAAGCTTTGGTGAAGCTGGATGGTGCTCCTTTCAAGTCATTCGCCGCTCAGCGCGACCGTTGGGCTATAGAAACAGACTACGTTTATCCGGGTCCTATCCAGTACTTCGGTCCTACGGAAGTTTGTGACCAGCCTACTAAGACTTTGCAACTGGAACAAGGTAAATAAAATCTTAACAGCCAATTGCAGTCTTTGCTGTAATTGGCTGTTTTGTTTTTAGTAGATGCTTATTTAGTTTAAAATATTTGCATGCCTCCCAAAACTAATACCGCTTCCCGTCGTAAGCCTGTCTCACGTCGTGCTTCTTCTTCCCGAAAAAAGAAACAGGCAACGTCTCGCACCATGCCTGTATGGTTGCGCAATCTGTTGGCATTTGGCATTGTTGCGGTATTTTCCGTTGGATTTTATTGGTTTTTTATTCGTCCTTACGCCTATCGTTGGAAGCCTTGCTACGGATTGAAAGGCTATGGGGTATGTATGCCTTGCAGTTACGAAGTGCATGGCATTGATATTTCCCATTATCAGGGTATTATAGATTGGAATAAGCTCCTTCGTAATAAGGAGACAAAGTTTCCTATACACTTTATCTTTATGAAAGCCACCGAGGGCGGTGATCATGGGGATGAAACTTTTACCGAAAATTTCGGCCAGGCACGAAAATACGGCTTTATCCGGGGCGCTTATCATTACTTTCTGCCTAAGACAGACGCACATAAACAGGCCGATTTCTTTATTAACACTGTGCAATTGATGAAGGGAGATCTTCCGCCCGTTCTTGATGTGGAAACTACGGGAAAGAAATCACCGCAGGAACTGAAGGCTGCTGTTAAAACGTGGCTCGACAGAGTGGAGGCACATTATGGAGTAAAGCCGATTCTTTACACTTCCTATAAATTCAAGAAGCGTTATTTAAACGATTCTATTTTCGATTCTTATCCTTATTGGATAGCCCATTATTACGTTGATTCCGTAAAGTATGAAGGTAAATGGCACTTTTGGCAACATACCGATGTGGGCAATGTTCCGGGCATTGAAGAAGAAGTCGATCTGAATGTCTTTAATGGTACATTGGAGGAATTGCTTGGTATGACTTTGCGGTAGTTAACTTCATAGATGCAAGAAGTTAACTTTTAAGTATATACTTAGTTAACTTCTTCACACCTGTTTAGTTAACATCTTGTCTGTCTTGATGTTAACTTTCTGTTGCTATTGTCTTTTGCAATTTTTTATTCTGTGCTTTTATCTTTTTCTTGTACATAATAATTCTTGTTTTGATACAAATAATTAACGATGCAAAATGTCATGAATGACGAAGTCCACTTTTCATAAGGAAGTGGGCGAACTTTGAATTAAATTAGATAGCGGAAAATATGTGTAATTGTTGGCAATTATTTGTATTTCAGAAAAATATGTGAATGATAAAAAGTGT
>ENA-OZGI01000561-OZGI01000561.1-human-gut-metagenome-genome-assembly--contig:-NODE-561-length-13515-cov-4.167682_pt1 | contig 13515 bp, 12 predicted proteins | sample MGYA00245114_ERZ653653 | MGnify/ENA primary metagenome ERZ653653 (study PRJEB26926, sample SAMN06165051) | human gut metagenome | biome: ENVO:00009003; feature: ENVO:2100002; material: ENVO:00002003...
TCATTGGAGACCCCTTGATAGGGTTCCCGGAGTTCATCGTCCACCGGACGATAAACTCTCCTCTCCTGACTTTCTCGAAGAAAGTTTAATCAAAGACTTTTAACAAATATTCACTTTAACAAGGTTATTATATTGCCTTTACGGCGCTGCCGAAATTTTTTCGGCCGGAAAGGAAAGAAAACTATGAGCTTTAAAATTTTAGGTACAGGCAGCTACGCGCCGGAACACGTTGTGACGAACGACGACCTCTCTGCGCTCGTAGACACCAACGATGAATGGATCACACAGCGCATCGGCGTGCGCTCCCGCCACATCAGTGAAACGGAAACGAATGTGGATATGGCGGTGAAAGCGGCCGAGCGCGCACTGGAAAACGCGGGCATCTCTGCCGATGAGCTCGACCTCATCATTGCGACGACCATCACGGGCGACACGCTTTCTCCGGGCACGGGCTGCATGGTGCAGAACCGCATCGGCGCGCACTGCCCGGCGTTTGACCTTGCGGCGGCCTGCAGCGGCTTCCTCTTTGCGTTGGAAACGGCGGCGGGCTTCCTTTCCCGCGGCGCGTATAACCGCGTGCTTGTCGTCAGCGCAGAGCGCATGAGCGGTATCATCGACTGGACAGACCGCGGCACGTGCTGCATTTTCGGCGACGGCGCGGGCGCGGCGGTGCTCGGCAAGGGTGACGGTCTTGTGGCCTCTCACCTGATGACAAAGGGCGGCGACGACGTAATCACAATCCCGACGCGCTATGACCGTTCCCCGTGGTACAAAAACGAGATCAGCGAGATTACGTCCGTACACATGAACGGCCGCGAGACGTACAAATTCGCCGTGATGGCGATGTCCGACAACATCAAGGATTTGATGGCTTCGGCGGGCGTTGCGGGCGAAGACGTGGCGCTTGTCATTCCGCATCAGGCAAATTACCGCATTATCAACGAAGCGCGACGCAGAATCCCCGACATTGCGCCGGAGAAGTTCTGTATCAACATCGACCGCTACGGCAACACGTCTTCCGCGAGTGTGCCGATCCTCTTGGATGAGATGAACCGCGCGGGCAAGATTCACGAGGGCGACCTCATCATTCTGGCGGCATTCGGCGGCGGTCTTTCTGCAGGCGCCATGATCATCCGCTGGTAAAAACACGACATACAGTCAAAAATAAAGAAAAACCGAAACGTTTTCAACAGGCAAAAGCCGGAAAGGGGAAAACATTATGATCTCAACACCGATTTGTGACATGCTTGGCATTCGCTACCCGATCTTTCAGGGCGGCATGGCTTGGATCTCGGACGGCAAATTAGCAGGCGCCGTTTCCGAAGCGGGCGGCCTTGGCATTATTTCCGCTATGAACGCAAACGCAGAGTACCTGCGCGAGCAGATTAAAATTGCAAGAGAACTGACCGATAAGCCCTTAGGTGTGAACATCATGCTGATGAGCCCGTTCGCGGACGAGGTGGCAAAGGTGGTCGCGGAGGAAAAAGTGGCGGTCGTAACGACCGGCGCGGGTAACCCCTCCAAATATATGAAAGACTGGCTTGCGGCCGGCATTAAGGTTATCCCGGTCGTGGCATCCGTCAGCATGGCACGCCTGATGCAGCGCGTGGGCGCCTGTGCGGTCATTGCGGAGGGCGGCGAAAGCGGCGGCCATATCGGCGAAACGACCACCATGGCGCTTGTACCGCAGGTGACGAGCGCAGTGACGATTCCGGTCATCGCGGCGGGCGGCATCGGCGACGGCCGCGGCGTGGCGGCTGCATTCATGCTGGGCGCTGTGGGCGTGCAGCTCGGCACGCGCTTCCTGGTTGCAAAGGAGTGCGGCGTGCACCAGAACTACAAAAACAAGGTCTTAAAGGCCAATGATATTGCGACGATGTCTACCGGCAAGCGTCTCGGTCACCCGGTGCGCAGCATCAAGAACCCGTACACAAAGGAATATTTTAAGCTTGAGTACAGCAATATTTCCGACGAGGAGCTTGAAGCGTACGGCAGAGGCTCTCTGTACCGTGCGGCCGTGGAGGGCGACGAAAAAACCGGCTGCTTCCTTGCGGGCCAGATCGCCGGCATGGTGAACAAAGAGCAGACCGCAAAGGAGATCATCGAAGAGATCTTCACGCAGGCGGAAGACGTGCTGAAGGGGGCGACCAAATGGGTAAAGTAGCCTTTGTTTTCTCCGGTCAGGGCGCGCAGTACAGCGGCATGGGCAAGTCCCTTTACGAGCACAGCGCGGCGGCGAAGAACGTGTTTGACACGGCGGAGAGCATCCGCCCCGGCACGAAGAACCAGTGCTTCTCCGGCACCTTGGAGGAGATCAGCATCACGAAAAACACGCAGCCGTGCCTGTTCTGCGTTGACCTTGCGGCGGCAGAAGCGTTGCGTGAAGCGGGCATCACGCCCGATGTGACGGCGGGTTTCTCGCTCGGCGAAGTGGCGGCAGTGACGTTTGCGGGCATCTTTACAACGGAAGAGGGCTTCTCGCTCGTCACAAAGCGCGGCGAAGCGATGCAGGCGGCGGCCGAGCAGGCAGACAGCGCCATGGCGGCGGTTTTGAAGCTGCCGAACGAAAAGGTTGAGGAGCTGTGCCGCATGCACCAGAGCGTGTTCCCAGTGAACTACAACTGCCCGGGCCAGCTCGTCGTGGCGGGTCTCAAAACGACTTTGCCGGATTTCCTTTCCGACGTTGCCGCAAACGGAGGCAGAGCCGTACCGCTGAATGTGAGCGGCGGCTTCCATTCTCCGTTTATGGAGAGCGCTTCTGCGCGTCTGCACGACGTTTTGGAGACGATGGACGTGAAGGAGCCGACCGTGCCGGTCTACGCGAACTACACGGCGGAGCCGTACACGAAAGAAACGGCAAAAGAACTGCTGACACAGCAGGTGGCACACCCGGTGCGCTGGCAGCAGACCGTTGAAAAAATGATTGAGGCGGGCGTGGATACGTTTGTTGAAGTGGGCGCAGGCAAAACGCTGTGCGGCCTCATCAAAAAGACGAGCCGCGCGGTGAAGGTATATAACGTGGAAGACGCGGAGACGCTTTCGGCAGCGGTGCAGGCGATCCGTGCAGAAGGAGAAAACGCATGAGCTTAAACGGCAAAACGGCGCTCGTTACGGGCGCATCCAGAGGCATCGGCCGCGCCATTGCGCTGCGCCTTGCCGAAGACGGCGCGAATGTAGCGGTCATCTACGCAGGCAGCGCCGATAAGGCCAAAGCTGTTGTGAACGAGATCACGGCGCTTGGCGTAAACGCAAAAGCATACCGGTGCAACGTGGCGGATTCCGCCGCGGTGAACGAAACCGTGAAAGCGGTGACGAACGACCTCGGCAAGATTGATATTCTCGTCAACAACGCGGGCATCACACGCGACGGCCTGATGCTGCGCATGAAGGACGAGGATTTTGATGCGGTGCTCGACACGAATTTAAAGGGCGCGTTCAATATGATTCGCGCGTGCTATTCCGGCTTCATCCGCAAGAAAAGCGGCAGAATCATCAACATTTCCTCCGTTTCCGGCATTATGGGCAACGCAGGGCAGGCGAATTATTCCGCTTCAAAGGCGGGCGTCATCGGTTTAACGAAATCCGTGGCGCGCGAACTCGCTTCCCGCGGCATCACCTGCAATGCGGTGGCGCCGGGCTTTATCCAGACGGACATGACAGAAAATCTCGGCGACAACAATCCGCTTTTAAACAGCATCCCGCTGGGCAGAATGGGCAAGCCGGAGGATATTGCGGCGGCAGTGGCGTTTTTGGCTTCCGACAGCGCGGCGTACATTACGGGCGAAGTGCTGAAGGTAGACGGCGGTTTGGCTATTTAAAACCTGTGAATTTTGAGATTTTACGGGCTTGAAAAGTTCTTATTGATTAAGTTTTCAACGTAAAAAGATAAATCGGTTCAAAACTTTCAAGAGAAAGGAGTGCTTCCGTTTCGGAAGCCTGAAAAATATGGAAAGAAGAGTAGTTATCACGGGTCTCGGCGCAGTTACCCCGATCGGCAACGATGTGGATACGTTCTGGGAAAACCTGAAAGCCGGCAAGTGCGGCATCACGAAAATCACGAAGTTTGACTCCACGGACTTCAAAGCGCATGTGGCGGCGGAGGTCAAGGATTTTGACCCGCTGCTGTACATGGATAAGGGCGAAGTGCGCAAGAACGACCCGTTCTCTCAGTTTGCCATCGCGGCGGCAACGCAGGCGGTGAACGACAGCGAAATCATGGGCAAGATCGACCCGGAGCGCTTCGGCGTGTATTTCGGTTCCGGTATCGGCGGCATCCAGACGTTCTCCAATCAGGTGACGGCGCTGAACGAAAAGGGCCCGCGCCGCGTTTCCGCGTACTTTATCCCGATGCTCATTGCGAATATCGCGGGCGGCAACATCGCCATTAAGTTCAACGCGCAGGGCTCCTGCCTGCCGATCACCACGGCGTGCGCGACGAGCAACAACGAGATCGGTGAAGCGTACCGCGCCATTAAGCACGGCTATCTCGATGCCATCATCGCCGGCGGCGCGGAAGCAGCCATCGTCCCTGTGGGCGTGGCGGGCTTCGGCAATATGACGGCGCTGACCACCTGCCCCGACCCGGAAGACGCTTGCTGCCCGTTTGATAAGCGCAGAAGCGGCTTTGTCATGGGCGAGGGCGGCGCGGCGCTCATTCTCGAAGAATATGAGCACGCAAAGGCGCGCGGCGCGAGAATGTACGCGGAGATCGTGGGTTACGGCGCTACGGACGACGCGCACCACATGACTGCCCCGGATCCGGAGGGCAACGGCGGCGCAAGAGCCATCCGCATGGCATACGAAGAAGCGGGCGCGGACCTTGCAAACGAGAAAATTTACATCAACGCGCACGGCACCAGCACGCCGCTCAACGAGCGCAGTGAGACGCTGGCCATTAAAAAGGCGTTCGGCGAGCACGCATATGACGTTGTCATCAGCTCCACAAAGTCCATGACGGGCCACATGTTGGGCGCGGCCGGCGCGGTGGAGGCCATTGCTTCCACGCTGGCGGTGAAAGAGGGCATCGTTCCGCCGACCATCAACTACAAGGAGCCGGACCCGGACTGCGACCTTGACGTCTGCCCGAACGAAGCGAGAAAGGTTGACCTTGACCTCGCCCTGTCCGTTTCCCTCGGCTTTGGCGGCCACAACGCTTGTATTGCAATTCGCAAGGTTTTGTAGTAAAATATGGGGTACGACACCGCAGGGTATCTGCGGGAATACCCGGATAAATACCGCTTGATTCAACGGAGGGACGTTTGTGAATATTAAAGACATTGCGGCTTTGGCGGAGATCGTCAAGCAGAACGAGCTGACGAAGCTGGAAATAAACGGCGAAAATATCGTCATTGAGCGCGCCGCGCAGGTCGTGCAGGCGGCACCGATCCTGAACGCCGTGCAGCCCGCCGTGCCGGAGCAGATGCACACGACGGAGCCCATTGCGGAAGTGAAGGAGAAAGAGGGCGTTTATGTAAAAAGCCCTGCCGTAGGCGTATTTTACGCCGCGCCGTCTCCGGACAGCAAGCCGTTCGTCGCCGTGGGCGACACGGTGCACAAGGGCGATACGCTCTGCATCATTGAGGCCATGAAGCTGATGAACGAGATCAACAGCGAAATGGACGGCGAGATTGCCGAGATTTGCGTCGGCAACGGGCAGGTCGTCGAATACGACCAGCCGTTGTTCCGCATTATTTAAGATGAAAAGCTCCCGGAGCGCCGCCGAAAAAATGCGCGTCCCCGGGATTTTTCCGTGGAAAGGAATACGTTAGATGAACAAGGAAGAGATCAAAAAGATCCTGCCGCACCGCGAGCCGATGCTTCTCGTAGACGAAGTGGAGCTCATTGACGGCAAAGCGTTCGGCAAGTGCCACATCCGCGGTGACGAATACTTTTTGCGGGGCCATTTTCCGGGCAACCCCATCGTGCCGGGCGTGATTCAGTGCGAAATGCTGGCGCAGAGCGCCTGCGTGCTGCTCGCAGACGGTGCATCGGAGGGCATGACCCCGGTGTTTACGAGCCTCGATAAGGTGAAGTTCCGCGGCATGGTGAAGCCCGGTGATACGCTGGAGACCGAGTGCGAGCTCGTGCGCCAGCGCGGCATGTTCTATTTTGCAAAGGGTACGGGCCGCGTAAACGGCAAGGTCTGCGTTTCGGCAGAGTTCTCGTTTGCGCTCGTCAAGGCGTAAGCCCGGCGGAAAGGAACAGGCTATGTTTACGAAACTGCTTATCGCGAACCGCGGCGAAATCGCGGTGCGCATTATTCGTGCCTGCAAGGAAATGGGCATCCGCACCGTGGCGGTGTATTCCAAGGCGGACGCGGAGTCTATCCACGTGGCGCTGGCCGATGAAGCCATCTGCATCGGCGAGGCGGCGGCGAAGGACAGCTATTTGAATCAGGAGCGCATCATCAGCGCGGCCATTGCGTCGAAAGCGCAGGCCATTCACCCCGGCTACGGCTTTTTGGCGGAAAATGCTTCGTTTGCGAAGCTGTGTAAAAAGTACGGCATCGCGTTTGTGGGCCCGTCCGGCGAACTCATCGACCGCATGGGCGATAAGGACGCCGCACGCAGACTGATGAAAGCGTCCGGTGTGCCGATTATTCCGGGCAGCGGCATTTTGGAAAATGTCGACGAAGCAAAAAAGGCGGCAAAGGAGATCGGCTACCCCGTCATGTTAAAAGCATCGGCAGGCGGCGGCGGCAAGGGCATTCGACTTGTAAAGACCGAGGACGAGCTGGAGCAGGCGTTTAAAACGGCATCAAGCGAAGCGCAGCAGGCGTTCGGTGACGGTCGCATGTACATGGAAAAATACATTTACCCGGCAAAACACATAGAAGTGCAGCTGCTCTGTGACGAGCAGGGGCACGTGGTGTGCCTTGGCGAGCGCGAATGCTCCATTCAGCGCAATAACCAGAAGCTGATTGAAGAATCCCCTTCGCCCGGTGTGACAAAGGAAAAGCGCGCCGAGCTGTTTGAGGCGGCGACGAAAGCGGCGAAAGCCGTGGGCTATGTGAACGCCGGTACGGTGGAATTTTTGATGGACCGCGACAAGAATTTCTATTTTATGGAAATGAACACGCGCCTTCAGGTAGAGCATCCGGTTTCGGAGCTCGTCACCGGCAAAGACATTGTAAAGTGGCAGATCCGCATTGCAGCGGGTGTAGAGCTTGACTGCACGCAGGCAGACATTAAAGTGCGCGGCGCGGCGATCGAGTGCCGCATCAACGCGGGCGGCGTGGGCAAAGTGAATTTCCTGCACATTCCGTCCGGCCCGTGGGTGCGCTTTGATACGTTCTTATATCAGGGCTACGAGGTGCCGCCGTTTTACGATTCCATGCTCGGCAAGATGATCGTGTTTTCTTCGACAAGAGAAGAAGCGATACGCAAGATGCAGTCCGCCTTGTGCGAGCTTGTCATCGGCGGTTTGCCGAACAACATTGAAGATCAGATCGATATTATCCGCGACCCCGTTTTCCACAGCGGAGATTATTATACGGACTTCATCAAAAACCGTGAGGGCTGAGGAAGTTCATTTACCGAAGGGAGTAGACCGTTATGAATTTGATGGGTCTGTTCCGCTCGCCCCAGAATGAGCTGGAAAAGGGCGGAAAACAACTGAAAAACCCGCAGGAGGAGCAGCACGAGATCACAATGACATGCCCGAAGTGCGGCACGCAGACCCCGGTCTCCGAGCTTTGGGACGACCTGAACGTCTGCCGCTGCGGCCACCATTTCCGCATGACGGCACGCCAGCGCATCAGCTTTTTGGCGGACGACGATACGTTTACGGAGCTCGATGCCGACATGACGAGTCATGACATTCTGGAATTTCCGAACTATGAAAATAAACTGAAAAGCGCGCGCCTTGCGACCCGAGAAAAGGAAGCCGTCGTCTGCGGCACCGCAAAGGTAATGGGCGAAGACTGCGCCGTGTTCTGCATGGATCCGCATTTTATGATGGGCAGCATGGGCACGGTTGTCGGCGAGAAGATCACGCGTTTGTTTGAGTATGCCACAGAGCACCGTCTGTCTGTTATCGGCTTTACGGCGGCAGGCGGCGCCAGAATGCAGGAGGGCATTTTGTCTTTGATGCAGATGGCGAAAACGAGCGGCGCGGTACGCCTGCACAGCGATGCAGGGCTCTTTTATCTCACTGTGCTGACCGACCCCACAACGGGCGGCGTGACGGCGAGCTTTGCCATGGACGGCGACGTCATCATGGCGGAGCCGGGTGCAATGGTCGGTTTTGCCGGTGCGCGTGTCATTGAACAGACCATCCGCAAAAAGCTGCCGGAGGGCTTCCAGCGTGCAGAGTTCCTTTTGGAGCACGGCTTTATTGATCTCATCACGCCGAGAAGTCGGCAGCGTGAAGTGATCGCGCGGCTCCTGCGTCTGCACAACGAGGGCAAACAGGGTGCCTGCGTACAGCAGGCGGATGCAGGTGAGACAAAGGAGGCTGAAGCATAATGGCAACGGCATACGAAAAGGTTCAGCTTGCTCGCGGCAAGGGACGCCCGAGCGGTCTCAGTTTCATTCAAAATATTTTCCCGGATTTCATTGAGCTGCACGGCGACCGCCGTTTTGCGGATGACCCCGCGGTCATCGGCGGCATCGCGACGCTCGGCGGCCGCGCGGTGACGGTCATCGCCATCGAAAAGGGTGCAGACACAAAGGATAAGGTCTACCGCAACTTCGGTTCGCCGAACCCGGAGGGCTACCGAAAGGCGCTGCGCCTGATGAAGCAGGCAGAGAAATTCCATCGCCCGGTGATTTGCTTTGTGGATACCTCCGGCGCGTTCTGCGGCATCGGCGCAGAGGAGCGCGGGCAGGGACAGGCCATTGCCGAAAACCTTGTGGAAATGATCGGGCTGAAAACGCCGGTCATCTCGATTTTGGTCGGTGAAGGCGGCAGCGGCGGCGCACTTGCGCTGGCGGTTGCGGACCGCGTGTGGATTTTGGAGAACGCCGTGTATTCCGTCGTTTCCCCGGAGGGCTGCGCGAGCATTCTCTGGAAAGATGCAAAGAAAGCGAAGGAAGCCGCAGAGTGCCTGCATCTTACCGCGCAGGACATGGAAAAGCTTGGCGTTGTGGAACGCGTCATCAGTGAATCCGGCAAAACGAAGGCGGAGCTTTTCAGCCGAGTGAAAGAGATGCTTGCCGTGCAGACGGACGAGCTGTGCAAAAAAGACACCGAGACGCTTTTAAAAGAGCGGTATAAGCGGTTTAGAAAGTATTAAAACGCAAAAAATTAAGACCGACGAAAACGCTGTGGTTTTCGCCGGTCTTTTCATGTTCCGAAAAATCGGTGGTTTTAGGAACACACCGTATTATTCCCCAAACACATGCTTCACGTTTTCCTGCTCGAACTGTTTGTTGTAGAGATCGGCGTAGTAGCCTTTGTTTTGAAGCAGCTCTTCGTGCGTGCCCTGCTCGATGATCTTGCCTGCGCGGACAACCAAAATAAGGTCGGCGTGGCGGATAGTTGAGAGGCGGTGCGCAATGAGGAACGAGGTTCGGTTTTCAAGCAGCGTCGAAATGGCGTGCTGAATGAGCTCCTCGGTTTTGGTATCGATGGACGCGGTGGCTTCGTCTAAGACGAAGATGCGCGGGTCGGCCAGCACGGCTCTTGCAAACGAGATGAGCTGCTTTTCGCCGGTGGACAGCTGGTCGCCGCCCTCGCCGACGTCGCTGTCGTAGCCGTTTTCCATGTGCATGATGGCGTCATGTGCACTGACGAGCTTTGCAGCGGCCTCAATCTCCTCGTCCGTCGCGTCTAAGCGGCCGTAGCGGATATTATCGCGCACGCTGCCGGAAAAGAGGTGCGGCGTTTGCAGCACGTAGCCGATGCTGGAGTGCAGCCACAGCATGGAGCGCTCGCGATAATCCTTGCCGTCAATGAGGATGCGGCCCTCAGTGGGTTCAAAGAAGCGGCAGGCAAGGTTGACGAGCGTGCTTTTGCCCGCGCCCGTTTCGCCGACAATGGCGACCGTGGTGCCGGCGGGAATATCGAGCGAAAAATGTTCTAAGACGTTTTCTACGCCGTCCGGGTAGCGGAACGTCACGTCGTCAAACGTGATGTGACCCTGAATCGGCTCCCAGTTTTCTCTTTTCGGGTCGAATGCGGTGCCGTATTTTTCAATGACTTCAGGCGTATCTTTGATGAGCGGCTCGCGCTCCAAAAGGGCGGAGACACGCTCAATGTTGACCTGCGTGGAAATAAAATTCGAGATGGTGCGCGCAAGCTGCTGTACCGGGTCGGCAATAATCAAAGCATAGTTGATGAACACGGTCATTTCGCCGACGGTGATGTCGCCGAACAGCACCATGTTGCCGCCCTGATTCAGGACCATCGCAACGCCGATGGCGGTCAGAAAGCTGATGATCGGAATATACACGGCATTTAACCGCACGGCGCGGATCGTTGTGGAGCGCATGTCCTCCGCGACTTTTTCGAACGCTTTGTCGTTCTTTTCTTCGATGACGAGCGTTTTGGATGTTTTTGCGCCGGAGATGCCTTCGTTATAATGACGGGTGACCTCGGCATTGATGGCGCGCACGCGGCGGTTCACTGCCAAAATTTTCTTCTGGAACACGACCGTGATGACGGCGATGATCGGGATAATCGCAATGAGGATGAGTGCGAGCTTCCAGTTGACGAACAGCATGATGACAACGCAGCCGAGCACGTACATGGAGCTCCAGAAAATATCCACAAGGCTCCACGCTAAAACTGTGCCGATCTTGCCGGTATCGCTCATTAAACGCGCCATAATGGTGCCGACGGGCGTTATGTTGTAGTAGGAAAAGTCGAGCGTCTGCAAATGGTCGAAAAGCTTGCGCTTTAAGTCGCGGCCTAAGTACATTTCAACCTTTAAGGCGTAGATTGCCATTAAAATGGTTGTAATGGTCTGCACGACGACCATGGAAAGGTAAACGGCCGTGAAGGGAATGAGGCCTTCCGTCGTGCGCGGCTCGATGAAATTATCCACGGCGTAGCCGGAAAAAAGCGGCTGCACCATGTCAAAACAGGCGCCGAGGATCATCAGTGCGATGATTAAAATCATCTGCCACTTATACGGGGCAAGGAACGGAAGCAGCTTTGCCCACGTTTGTAAGGATTTGTTTTTGATTTTCATATCGGTAAATACCCCGTGCGCGGCTTAAGTAGCCGAGCGCTGTGTGTCGTAAATGCGTTTATAGATGCCGTCTTCCTTCGAGAGCGTTTCGTGCGTGCCGCGCTGCACGATGCGACCCTTATCCATGACAATGATCTGGTCGGCATTCATGATGGTCGTGATGCGGTGAGCAATCAAAATCGTTGTGCCGCGCACGTTTTTGTTGATGGATTCGCGAATTTTCGCGTCGGTTTCCATATCCACGGCGGAAAGAGAATCATCGAAAATTTTGATCGGCGTGTTCTGCATGAGCATACGGGCGATGGCGACGCGCTGTTTCTGACCGCCGGAGATCGTCACTCCGCGCTCGCCGATCTGCGTATCGTAGCCTTCGGCAAAGCGGTCGATGGTGTCGTCGATGACGGCAAGGCGGGCATACTTGCGCACGCTTTCAATATCGTGGCGATTGGAACCGTCCGAAATGGTGTCCTTAAAGCTTTTCGAGAACAGGAACGGTTCCTGCAAAACAATGCCAATATTGCCGCGCAGGTGCGAAAGCGCGATGTTGCGGATATCCACGCCGCCGATGGTGATCTCGCCGGAGCCTTCCGGCAGCTCGTATAGGCGGTCTAAAAGGTAGGTCAGCGTGCTTTTGCCGCTGCCCGTGGAGCCCAAAATGCCGAGCGTGGTGCCTGCGGGAATTTTGAGGTCAATGTCATGCAGCACTTCGCCGGAAGTGCCGTAGGAGAAGTTGACGTGCTTAAACACAATGTCGCGGTCCATGGGCGGGGTAACGGGGGTTTCCGCATCCTTTTCCGGCTCCGCGTCGAGAATTTCAAAAATACGCTTGGAGCTGATGCCGGTTTTTGAAAGCTCGCTCAAAAGACGACCGAGGCTGCGTGTAGGCCACACAAGCATGGAATTGTACGCGACGAACGCGAGGTACTCGCCCTCCGTGATGGCGCCGTCCACGACGAATACGATGCCGGCGGCGATGATCGTCAACACCTGAATGCCGGAAAGCAGGTCGCCGATGCCCCAGTTGACGCCCATCACGTGGCCGAGGCGTACCCAGAGGTCGGAGAAGAGGTCGTTCTGCTTATTGAATTTATCTTTTTCAAAACGCTCGCGGCCGAACGCGCGCACCACGCGCACGCCGGTCAGGTTTTCCTGCACCATGGCGGTCAGCTTGCCTTCGGCTTCATCCGCAATGCGGAAGCGGTCACCCACGATGACGAAGAAGATCATGGAATACCCCACGACGATCGGGATAAAAATAAAGGCGATAAGCGCGAGCTTTGCGTTCATGGAGAACATCAGGGCGAGTGAGACGACGATGAGAAACACCACGCGCACAAGCTCCATCATCTGGTCGTTGATAAAGTTGTGAATGAGGTCGACATCCTGCGTGCATCTCTGGATGATGTCGCCGGTCTGGTTTTTGTTGTGCCATGCGTAGGGCAGGCGCTGAATGTGCGAAAACAGCGTGTTGCGGATCTTCGTCACGGTGCCCTCGCAGCCCTTTGCCATATTCATGCGCGAAAGGTACGTGGAAATGCCCGCGAGCACCGCGAACAAAAGCGACGCCAAGGCGCATAGAATGAGATTTTGACGTAAGAAATCCCGCCCGCCCATGTTTTCGATCTGTGTTGCCAAAAACGAAGGGAGGTTGAACGGGGAGTCGTTGATGACGGAGTCTACCGTCACGCGGATGATCTGCGGTGTCATGTACCCGGCGAAGACCGAGATCGCCATGGTGAGCAGCGCCAGCACAAAATTGTGGCGCAGTCCCTTTGTAAAGGAGTAAAACCGCAGAATGGTCGTGCGTTTTTCCTTTTTCACAATATACCGGTTGCCTTTCCGGTGCGCATTTTGTCTAAACAAAAAAGGAGAAGTCGGCCACACCTCAAGCTGCTTCTTGCCCGCGCGGTTTCCCGACGGTATGGACATCTTTTTGCGCACCTCACACTGTGCCGGGTGTTTAGTATCGGCACAGAAAAACGGGTCGAAGCCAAAACTTCGAGCCCTTCACAGCGTGTATGCCGCAAAAACCGCTTGTTTTGTGTCCCGCTGCCGAACGCCATGAACACACAGGTTTTTACGGTATGAGCCCGGAAACAGACACGGCTTTCCGATCCCATAGATAGTATGACGGCGATTTAACTTTAACATCACAGATACAAAAAGTCAATCGTGTTGAGCAAAAATTTTGTTAGAAAATATAAGTTTCGTGTGCGGCGGGCGTGCAATAAGGGAGCCGAATAGACTTTTTAGCGCTAAATGGACTGAAAATTACAGTTTTGGGGGCGTCTGCGAAGAAAATTTACAAATACCCCCTTGCTATTTTGAAACACGCAGATTATAATCTGTCTCTTATACACATCTGACGCTGCCGACGACTA
>ENA-OZGI01000582-OZGI01000582.1-human-gut-metagenome-genome-assembly--contig:-NODE-582-length-13163-cov-6.915700_pt1 | contig 13163 bp, 10 predicted proteins | sample MGYA00245114_ERZ653653 | MGnify/ENA primary metagenome ERZ653653 (study PRJEB26926, sample SAMN06165051) | human gut metagenome | biome: ENVO:00009003; feature: ENVO:2100002; material: ENVO:00002003...
CAGATGTGTATAAGAGACAGATATATTATTTTAAAATACAGGCTCACGCAGCCAAACAATGAGTATACAACAAAAGGGAGGAAAAATAACATGAGAACTAGCGGTGTATTAATGCCAATCTCATCACTGCCATCACAGTATGGTATTGGAACTATGGGAAAGGAGGCAAGACGTTTTGTCGATTTCCTTGAGAAGGGAGGTCAGACATACTGGCAGATTCTTCCAATCTGTCCTACCAGCTATGGAGATTCTCCATACCAGTCATTTTCAAGCTTTGCAGGCAATCCTTATTTTATCGATCTGGAGCTTTTATGCAAGGACAAGCTTCTGACAAAGAAGGAGTGCGAGTCATATAAGTGGGGCAAAAAGCCACAGTATGTAGACTATGGCATTATGTATGTCAACAGATATGCTCTTTTAAGAAAGGCATATGAGCGTTTTTCAAAGAAAACACCGGCTGACTATGAGGCATTCTGCAGTAAAGAGGCAGAGTGGCTTGATGAGTACACACTCTTTATGGCATTAAAGGATGCCAATGGCGGAGTGGCATGGAGCGAGTGGGATGATGCTCTTAAGTTTAGAAAACCTGAGGCTATGGAAGAAGCAAAGGAGAAGTATGCAGATGATATTGCCTTCTACAAGATGCTCCAGTATCTCTTCTTCAAGCAGTGGACTGCTTTAAAGGCATATGCTAATGAAAAGGGCATAAGAATTATCGGAGATGTACCTATTTATGTTGCCATGGATTCAGCAGATGTATGGGCTAATCCTACACAGTTCTATCTCGATAAGGACTTAAATCCAATCGAGGTGGCAGGATGTCCTCCTGATGCCTTCTCAGCTGACGGACAGCTCTGGGGCAATCCTCTTTTCAGATGGGATGTTATGAAGAAGGACAGCTACAGCTGGTGGACAAAGCGTATCAGTGCTATGGCAAAGCTTTATGATATAGTACGAATCGATCATTTCAGAGGTTTTGATTCATTCTATGCTATTCCTGCAAAGGATGATACAGCAAAGAACGGTGTATGGAAAGATGGACCTGGCATGGATTTATTCAACGTGCTTGAGAAGAAGCTTGGCAAGCTTCCTATCATCGTGGAGGACCTCGGCTTCCTCACACCTTCCGTAAAGAAGCTTTTAAAGGATTCAGGCTTCCCTGGCATGAAGGTTATCCAGTTTGCCTTCGATTCAAGAGAAGATAGCGATTATCTGCCACATAACTATCCGCAGCACTGTGTTGTATACACAGGTACCCATGACAATGACACAGTTATGGGCTGGATGAAGACAGCTCCAAAGGATTGCGTAAGGTTTGCAAAGGATTACTTAAACCTCACAAAGGAGGAGGGCTACAACTGGGGCATGATGCGTGCGGCATGGTCATCAGTTGCCGATATGGCTATTGTTCCTATGCAGGATCTGCTTGGACTTGATTCAAAGGCCCGTATCAACATTCCTTCAACTACCGGTGGCAACTGGCAGTGGAGAGCTACTCCTGAGCAGATAGACAATAAGCTTGCAAAGAAGCTTCACAAGTGTATGCAGATGTACGCACGTCTGAGAGAGGAGCCTAAGGAGGCTTCTGACATATCAGATGCTAAAGAAACAGCTGATGCTTCTACAAGTAAGACAGCAGGATGTGAGAAATAGGCTGCTAAGTAGTTTGGTTTAAAATACTATATATTATTACAAAAGACCACAGGTTATCTGTTTTGAAGCCTGTGGCCTTTTTATGTGTAATAATTCAAAGAGCAGGTGAATACACTTTGATTATAGAATAAAGTGTATGGAGGAAACTTTTATGGGCAGTACTATGGACAGTAAAGAGTTTGATTTATATAAAGATATCAGATGCCGCACAAACGGTGAGATTTACATAGGCGTCGTCGGTCCTGTGCGCACAGGCAAGTCCACATTTATAAAGCATTTCATGGAGCTTTGTGTAATCCCGAAGATGGACAATGAGTATGCTAAAAAGCGTGCAGTCGATGAACTGCCGCAATCAGGCAAAGGAAAGACTATTATGACGACTGAACCGAAATTTATTCCACAGGATGCGGTTACTATCAGTCTGGATGATGGCAGCGCTGTGAAGGTACGCCTTGTGGACTGTGTGGGCTTTACAGTGGGGGATGCTGTCGGTTATCTCGAGGAGGACGGCGAGCGTATGGTCAAAACACCATGGTTCGACGAGGATATACCTTTTGAGGAGGCTGCAGTTGTAGGAACAAAAAAGGTAATAGAGGAGCATTCGACAGTGGCTGTGCTTGTAACCACTGACGGCAGCATAGGCGATATAAAAAGACAAAGCTATGAGGCAGCAGAAAGAGAAACCGTCATGCAGCTTGAGACTTCAGGAAAGCCATTTGTAATTGTGGTAAATACTACAAAGCCTTTTGCGGCAGAAACGAGACTTTTATGCGAGTCACTTAGCAGAGAGTATAAAGCGGCTGCCATTCCTATAGACTGTGAAAAGCTTTGCATGGGACAGATTACAGATATCATGGAAAAGCTCTTATATGAATTTGCAGTCACGAGAGTGGACTATGATATACCGAAATGGGTGCAGCTTCTGCCTTATGACAATCATGTAAAGCAGGCTGTAATTACATATGCAAAGACTTATCTTGCAAGGGCTTCAAAGCTGAAGGATGTCGCACTGATGAGCACTGATATGCCTGAATCGGATGGGGATATATTAAAAGAGGTATCTCTTGCCGGGATGGGGCTGTCTGATGGTGTGGTAAAGGTCAAAATTGAGATTGCAGAGAAGTACTACTACGAGAATATTTCCGCGCTGTGCGGTGTGACTGTTTCCGGGGAAAAGGAGCTGATTTCCCTGATTCTTTCACTCACTGAGGAAAAGAATGAGTACGAAAAGATTAAGGATGCTTTTTCATCGGTGCAGCAGAAGGGTTATGGTGTTGTGATGCCACAGCTGCCTGATATCAGAATGGAGGAGCCGGTGCTTATAGCCCATGGAAACAAGTTTGGTGTAAAAATGAAGGCTATTTCACCGTCAATACATATGATAAGGGCTAATATCGAGACCGAGATAGCGCCGATAGTCGGAAGCAGGGAACAGGCAGAGGATCTGATAGATTACATCAAAAATGGTGAAAACAGTGACAGTGGAGTCTGGAAGACTAATATTTTTGGAAAGTCTGTCGGTGAGCTTATGGAGGACGGAATAAGAAGCAAAATAATGCAGATGGATGATGAGTGCCAGATAAAGCTTCAGGAAACCATGCAAAAGATTGTGAATGATTCAAATGGCGGCATGATTTGTATAATTATATAATGATATGAGGGTCAAAAGGTATTTTGACCCTTTAATCATATAATTATTGATTGGTAATTAGAGTTTAATTACTATATTATACGAAATATAAGTTGACTATATAGCATAAAGATAGCATAATGATACATAAAGACTGATTTAAAAGCGAAAGAGAGTAGGTTACATGCAGATAATTTTTATACATCACAGTTGTTTTCTTGTGGAACTGGATGACAAGGTGCTTATATTTGATTATTTTGATGGAGACAAGGTGGAGGGTATGCATTTTACCGGAAAGCTGCCATCTTATGAGCCGGATACAAAAATCTATATGTTTGCAAGTCACAGCCACAAGGATCATTATGATATGGATATTTTGCGTCTGGCTGACAAATATCCGAATATACATTATGTTTTTTCGAAGGATATCCGTATCAGTCCGCATTTTTTATCAAAGCATGGCATTGATCCCGCTGTCAGGGACAGGGTGACATTTGTTTCACCTGACAATACATATCATGTGGATGATCTGGATATAATGACACTTAGATCCACCGATGCCGGTGTGGCGTTTTATGTTGCCTCAAACGGTGTGAGCCTGTTTCATGCCGGTGATTTAAACGACTGGGAGTGGGATGGCGCCGGTGATTTGATAAACGGCAGAGTGCGCAGAGCCTTCAGGCATGAGATAAAAAAGCTTTCGGAAAAACCAATAAACGTGGCTTTTTTCCCGATGGATCCAAAGCTTATGGAGTATCAGTTCAAGGGTTTTGATTATTTTTTACAAAATACCTCGGCAGAGTTTGTTTTCCCTATGCATATGTGGCAGGACTACAGCGGTATTACTGAATACAAAAAGAGGCTGAGCAATAAGGACATGGCTGACAGGGTTATTGAGATTGAACGTGAAAATCAGACGTTTGCTTTTGGAGAGAACTATTGAATTATTTCACAAATTCATTTATAATAAATTAGTTCAATAAATTTAGGAGGGTAATTATGGGGGACTTTTTCATGTGCGTAGCACAATATGTTATTATTATGATTGTTTTGGCGGCCATAGGTTTTTGTGGGGCTTTAATAGGGGTAAAGCTTCGTAAAATGAAGGACGCAAAGACAAAAGAATAGGAGATTCAAGTAATGAAGAAGAGTTATGGCGTTAACGAATTACGTCGTATGTACCTTGAATTCTTTGAGAGCAAGGGACATCTCGCAATGAAGAGTTTTTCACTGGTGCCTCACAATGACAACAGTCTGCTTCTTATTAATGCAGGTATGGCACCGCTTAAACCATATTTTACAGGACAGGAGGTTCCGCCAAGACGCCGTGTGACTACATGCCAGAAGTGTGTCAGAACAGGTGATATCGAGAATGTAGGTAAGACAGCTCGTCATCTTACATTTTTTGAGATGCTCGGAAACTTCTCGTTTGGCGATTATTTCAAGCATGAAGCAATCGCATGGTCATGGGAATTTTTGACAGAGGTGCTCGGTCTTGAAAAGGACAGGCTTTATCCTTCCATCTATGGTGAGGATGATGAGGCATTTGATATCTGGACTAAGGAAGTAGGAGTGCCGGGAGATCGTATTACACGTTTCTACAGAGATCCAAAGACCGGTGAGTGTGACAACTTCTGGGAGCATGGCGCAGGTCCTTGCGGTCCTTGCTCTGAGATTTACTACGACCGCGGTGAGAAGTACGGCTGTGGCAAGCCTGATTGTAAGGTAGGCTGTGACTGTGACCGTTTCATGGAGGTGTGGAACAATGTATTCACACAGTTTAACGGTGACGGACACGGTGGATACACTGAGCTTGAGCACAAGAACATTGATACAGGTATGGGACTTGAGCGTCTTGCTGTTGTAATGCAGGATGTTGATTCGGTATTCGATATTGATACAATGAAGGCTATCCGTGACAAGGTCTGCGAGCTTTCAGGCAAGAAATATCATGTCGATGAGATGGACGATGTTTCTATCCGTCTTATCACAGACCATATCCGTTCGTCTACATTCCTTATTTCTGACGGAGTTATGCCATCTAACGAGGGCAGGGGCTATGTGCTTCGCCGTATCATCAGACGTGCCGCTATGCATGGACGTACACTTGGCATACAGGGTGCATTCCTTGGCAAAATCGCGCAGGTTGTTATTGATGAGAGCAAGGACGGTTATCCGGAGCTTGAGGAGAGAAAGGATTTCATCCTTAAGGTGCTCACTCAGGAAGAGGAGAAGTTCGCGAAGACTATCGACCAGGGACTTGGTATCCTTGCAGATATGGAAGAGCATATGAAGGCTGACGGGGTCAAGGTACTTTCAGGAGAGGATGCATTCAAGCTTTACGATACATACGGCTTCCCTGTAGACCTCACGGCAGAGATTCTCGAGGAGAAGGGCTTCACATATGATGAGGCTGGCTTTGAGAGTTGTATGGAGGCTCAGAGACAGAAGGCAAGAGGAGCCCGCAAGGAAACAAACTATATGGGTGCTGATGCCAATGTTTACAATGATATAGATTCTGAAATTACTACAGAGTTCACAGGCTATGACAAGCTTACTGACACAGCTGAGATTGCTTTCCTTACCACATCGGATGATGTAGTCGAGGCTCTTTCAGATGGTGATAAGGGTTCTGTAATCGTGCCAAACACACCTTTCTATGCCACAATGGGTGGTCAGCAGGGTGACAAGGGTATCATAAAGACAGAGAGCGGTACATTTGTTGTTGAGGATACAGTAAAGGTAGTCGGCAACAGATATGCACATGTAGGATATGTGTCAGAGGGTATGATCCGCACAGGCGAGAAGGCTACACTTTCTGTTGATACAAAAACAAGAACAAACACATGCAGAAATCACTCTGCCACTCATCTGCTTCAGAAGGCACTGCGTGAGGTACTCGGCACACATGTAGAGCAGGCAGGTTCTTACCAGGATGCTGAGAGAACACGTTTTGATTTCTCTCATTTTTCTGCTATGACTGCTGAGGAGCTTAAAAGGGTTGAGGATATCGTAAACGAGAAAATCAACGAAGCTATTGAAGTTCGCACAGATATCATGACTGTCGATGAGGCTAAAAAGACAGGTGCCATGGCTCTCTTCGGCGAGAAATACGGTGAAAAGGTACGTGTCGTATCAATGGGCGATTTCTCAAAGGAGTTCTGCGGTGGTACACATGTAAAGAATACATCTGATATCAAGGCATTCAAGATTCTTTCGGAGAGTGGTGTGGCTGCAGGCGTAAGACGTATCGAGGCTATCACAGGCGACAATGTATTCGCTTATTACAGCAATATGGAGAAGGAGCTTGAGGAGGCTGCTAAGGTTGTTAAATCAACTCCTGCCAACCTCAAAGAGAGACTTGAGCACCTGATTGCTGAGATGAAGGCACTTCAGAGTGAGAATGAGTCTCTTAAGAGCAAGGCAGCAAAGGATGCGCTTGGCGATGTTATGGATCAGGTAGTTGATGTAAACGGCATCAAGCTTCTTGCAACAAGTGTTGACGGCGTTGATATGAACGGACTGCGTGATCTTGGCGATTCCCTCAAGGAAAAGCTTGGCGAGGGAGTTATCGTGCTTGCTTCTTCAAATGAAGGCAAGGTAAATCTTGTTGCCATGGCAACAGACACTGCCATAAAGAGCGGTGCGCATGCAGGAAACTTAATCAAGGCAATCGCCTCAAAGGTAGGCGGTGGCGGCGGTGGACGCCCTAACATGGCTCAGGCCGGTGGAAAGAACCCGGCAGGTATTCCTGATGCTATTGCTTCAGTAAAGGACGCACTTTCAGGTATGATTAAGTAACAAAAATGCTTATATAGTGCTTTAAAATGCATCTTTTAAAAAATAGGTCTAAATTTGTCAAAAAAATCAAATTAGACCTATTTTTTTTTGTGAAAGTATGGTAAAATTGTACTAAATTATAAATTGAGAATAAACTGAAAGGATGAATATGTATGAAGAGGTTAATAGCTGCAACACTTGTGGCTGCCATGGGGGTTTCATTACTTACAGGATGTGGAGTATCAAATAAATCACATGACAATACTCAGGTGGGTACGACGGAGAATTCTTCGGATAAAGCGAAGAATAAGGAAGTAAAGATGCATGTGTGGTGTTCGAAGGATGATGTGGATATTACTACACAGATGATTGAAAGCTTCAAGGAGGCTAATAAAGGAACTGATTTTAATATAATTATCGAGGAGTCAGAGGATTCTGATGCCAGAGATAATATATTATCAAATGTGCATAATGGTGCGGATGTATTCCCTATAGCGGATGACCAGATAACTTCTATGGTAGCGGGAGGCGCTCTTTATGAGATAGAGGATGTGGATGCCGTTAAAAAGGCTGACGATGAAGGTGCGGTTGAGGCTGCCACTATCGATGGCAAATTATATGGATATCCGCTGACCGCTGACAATGGATATTTTATGTATTACAATAAGAATTATTTCTCAGACAGCGATGTGGCTACGCTTGATGGCATGCTCGACATTGCAGGGGCCAATGGTAAGTACTTGACTATGGACTGGAGCTCAGGCTGGTATCTGTATTCATTTTTTGGAAATACAGGGCTTGATTTTGGCGTGAATGATGATGGTGTGACAAACCACTGCAACTGGAATTCTGTCATCACGGACATCAAGGGTGTTGATATAGCACAGGCTATGCTTGATATTGCGGCTAAGCCGGGCTTTAAGAACTGTGTACAGGACGATTTTATTGCAGGAGTACAGGACGGAAGTATTATTGCCGGTGTCAGTGGATGCTGGAATGCAGCAAAAATCAAGGAATTATGGGGCGATGATTATGGTGCTGTAAAGCTACCTACATACACATGTGCCGGACAGCAGATTCAGATGTCATCGTTTAAAGGCTATAAATATATGGCTGTAAATGCATACACCAAGTATCCTGAGTGGGCAAATAAGCTTGCCCAGTGGTTTACAAACGAGGATAACCAGAAGCTACGCTTTGAGATGAAGAATACAGGCCCTGCCAATAAAGCGGCAGCCGCAGATGATGCGGTCAAAAAGGTTCCTGCTATTATGGCTGTTATGGATCAGGCACAGTACGGAAAGCTCCAAAGAGTTGGAAATTCTTACTGGGATGCTGCGACGGAGTTTGGCGAAAAAATGGCGGCCGGTAATCCTGATAATACAGATCTTCAGGAGATAATGGATAATTTTGTTGCGGGGATAACACAATCTGTAGCTGAGTAGAGGGGTATATAACATGAAATTAGATTCAAAAAAAAGTAAAGTAGCTGTTAAAAATAGCGCAGTAAAACAAAAAAAGGTGAAAGCAAAAGCAGCAAATCCTGCAAAAGCACCAAAAGTTAAAAAAACTCTCAACACAAAAAAAGCTCAAAAGGTTAATAACAAACCAAAGGTCAAGGGAAAGAAAAAGTTAAGTACAAAATTGATACTTATTCCTGTTTTTGTTGTAGGCTTTGTAAGTGTTATTTCAAGTGGTTTATCTCTTAAAAATTTATCAAAGGTAAATGATGCGGCTTCTCAGATTGTGGACACCTCAATGGTTGGCACGGAGATGCTTAATGATATTGAGATGGAGACTGTGAATATTCATACACTGGCACTGGCTCATATTATATCGACAGATCTATCATCAATGATTGATATTGTAAGTGAAGTGAGAAATCACGAGGAAAAGCTAAAGCAGCTCCTTGATGATTATAATCCTTATGTAACCTTGGAGACCAAGAGAAACTATAGAATTATCTGTGAAAACTATACAAGCCTGGTCAAGGAGTGTGGCAATGTAATGGCCTATTCTGCCGCCGGTAAAAACGAGGAAGCGTATAAAACGGCAAATGGCTCTATTGCAAAATATTCTAATAACATTGAAAAAGCTATTTCGTCAATGCGTGAGCATGTCAATTCTGTTACACAGGAGGAGAGAAAGAGCCTCGAAAGTACTTATCGCGCATCTGTTGTCACATGTACATTTACTATTGCAATAAGTATAATTGCATTACTGTTTGTTGTTTTTGCTGTTGTCACCATGGTTATCAAGCCTCTGCTTCGTACACAGAAGGAAATCAACGGCATCATAGTCAATATTGATAACAAGAAGGGCGATTTGACGCAGAGGGTTACTCCTATCAACAATGCTGAGGTTGACGCCGTAGGCAAGGGCATCAATGTCTTTATGACAAAGCTGCAGGCTATATTCAAGGCTGTTGTCACCAACTCGGCCAGGATGGAGAGGGTTGTTGATGATGTGCGTCAGAGTGTTCAGACAAGCAACAGCAGTGTGTCCGATCTTTCGGCTTTAACAGAGGAGCTGTCTGCTACCATGCAGGATATCTCCGAAAACGCATCTGTTATCAATACCAACACAGATAATGTGGCAAAAGAGGTTGAGCTTATTGCTGAAAAGACAGATGAACTGACCGGATACACCAAGGATATGAAGGCTCATGCACAGTCAATGGAGTCTGTTGCACGTACAAACATGGAGTCAACAGACAGGAAGGTTTCGGAGATTCTCGAGGTATTGCAGAAGGCTATTGAGGATAGCAACAGCGTAAAGCAGGTCAATTCACTTACCAATGATATTTTAAACATTGCAAGTCAGACCAATCTGCTGGCATTAAATGCTTCTATTGAGGCAGCAAGGGCAGGAGAGGCAGGCAGAGGTTTTGCAGTTGTAGCCAGTGAGATAAGCCAGCTTGCTGCAGCCAGCCAGGAGGCAGCCAACAATATCCAGCGTATCAATGCGGTAGTTACCAATTCGGTTACCAATCTTTCTGACAACGCCAATGGTCTTGTCAGCTATATTAATGATTCGATTCTTCCGGAGTTTGAGAGATTTGTTGAGTCCGGTGTGGAGTACAACGACAAGGCTTCATTCATTGAGGGTACCATGACTGATTTCAAGGAGAAGACTGATTCACTGAAGCAGTCCATGCTTGAGATTTCTTCTTCAATCAACACCATATCACATGCTATAAATGAGGGTGTGAACGGAGTGGTTTCAGCGGCTGACAGTACACAGCTTATTGTTGAGGATATGGACAATATCTCACACAAGATGGATGAAAACTATGAGATTGCAGATTCACTGAAAAAGGAAACATCAATCTTTATCAAGCTTGATTAGAGTCATTTTGGAGTGATTTTTTACCTGATATAACTAAAATAATAATTTCTTTAAAAAATATCCGGATTTATCTTGACAAATCCGGATATTTTGATAAAATACATGTTAGTGCAATTAAGTATAGATACCTAACAGTTGATGCACAATACACAACTGGAGGGAGGTTAGGTTTTAGGTTATGTCTAGTGTAATAGTTAAAGAAAACGAGACTTTAGATAGCGCATTACGCAGATTCAAGAGAAACTGTGCAAAAGCAGGCATCCAGCAGGAGATCCGTAAGCGTGAGCATTACGAGAAACCAAGCGTAAAGCGTAAGAAGAAATCTGAAGCAGCTAGAAAAAGAAAATACAATTAATGTATTAGAGAGGACTACCGCGTGCGGTAGTTCTTTTGTTATGTGTCAACATAATTTAATAATAAAAATTTAATTTGCATATTTGTATTATTGCTAGTAAAATAGGACTTAGTGAAAAGAAAAGGAGTGAATTACAATGACAAAAATTGACATTATTTCAGGTTTCCTTGGAGCTGGAAAGACTACATTTATCAAGAAAATGATAGATGAGGCTTTTAAGGGTGAGCAGATAGTTCTCATAGAGAATGAGTTCGGCGAGGTTGGTATAGACGGTGGCTTTTTAAAGGATGCCGGCATTCAGATTACTGAGATGAACTCAGGCTGTATCTGCTGTTCACTGGTTGGTGATTTTGGTAAGAATTTAAATGAGGTTATTACGAAGTATCATCCGGACCGTATCTTAATTGAGCCATCAGGCGTGGGTAAATTATCAGATGTCATGAAATCTGTTATAGATATCGAAAAAGAGCAGCCGGTCAAGCTTAATGCACTTGTTACAGTGGTAAATGCACTTAAGGCAAGCAAGCAGATGAAGGCTTTCGGTGAGTTTTTCAACAACCAGATAGAGTATGCCACAACAGTTATCTTAAGCCGTAGCCAGAATGCTACACCTGAGCAGCTTGAGTTTTGTGTAAAGCAGATTCAGGCTTTAAATCCAAAGGCTTCAGTTATCACTACTGATTGGGATGCTATTAAAGGAGAGCAGATTCTTAAGACTATGGAAGGTCAGGATAATCTCGAGATGAAGGTGCTTGCTGAGGCACGTCATGCACAGGATGAGGCAGAGCATCATCATCACCATGACCATGATGAGCATGAGCATCACCACGATCATGATGAGCATGAACATCACCATGACCATGATGAGCATGAGCACCATCACGACCACGATGAACACGAGCATCACCACGACCATGACGAGCACGAGCATCACCACGAGCACGGCGAGGGCTGCACCTGCGGCTGTCATGACCATGATCATGAGCACGGACATCATCATGCTGATGATGTATTTACAAGCTGGGGCAAGGAGACACCTCACAAGTTTGAGCGCGCTAAGCTCGAAGAAATCCTTAAGCAGTTTGTGGAAGATGACAAGATTCTTCGTTCAAAGGGCATGGTAGAGGGCACAGACGGCAAGTGGATTTACTTTGATATGGTTACGGGCGAGTACGAGATTCGTGATGGCGAGCCTGACTATACAGGACGTATCGTTGTTATCGGAACAGATATCCACGAGCATGAGCTTGAAGAGCTCTTCGGACTTGCTTAAATGTATTTAACATAGTTACACAATAATCAGAAAGGAACTAACAAAATGGCTGAAGAGATTCCAGTATATTTATTTACCGGATTCATGGACAGTGGCAAGACTTCACTGATTAAGGATACCATTTTCGAGAATGATTTCGCTAATGGCTCAAAGGGGCTTATCATTATGTGCGAGGATGGTGATGTGGAGTATGATATGGATAAGCTAAAGGCTGCCAATATCCAGGTTGCAGAGATCGACTCGGAGGATGAGTTTACAGCTGCAAAGCTGAATGAGCTCAACATGCAGTATTTGCCTGAACAGGTGTTTATCGAGTACAACGGCACATGGGGCATTGATAAAATAATAGAGGCCGAGCTGCCAAAGGGCTGGGTTATCGTGCAGTCGCTCGCCACAGTTGATTCCACTACATTTGACCTTTATATGAACAATATGCGCGCGATGATGCAGGAACAGGTATTTGCGAGTGATGTTGTCATATTTAACAGGACGGACGATGATACAGACAGAGGACACCTAAGGCGTACCATAAAGAATATCAACCGCAAAGCCCAGATAGTCTACGAACGCAAGGACGGTACTATTGATGAGCGTCCGGAGGAATTGCCGTTTGATATAAATCAGGATGTGATTGAGCTTTCAGATGCAGATTATGCCATCTGGTATATGGATGCCATGGAGAATTACAAGAAGTACGACGGCAAGGTTGTCAAATTTCTTGCCCTTGTATACAATCCTGATAAGCTTAGAAAGGGTGTTATGGTACCGGGCAGGTTTGCGATGACCTGCTGTATAGAGGACGTGACATTTATAGGCTTTAAGTGCAAGTATGAGGATGAGAGCAGTATTCCTCACAAATCGTGGATTACCATCACCGCAAGGGTGCATGTGGAGTTTGCAAGAGAGTATAAGGGAAAGGGACCGGTGCTTTATCCGGTTTCCATCGAGCCTGCCGAGAAGCCGCAGGATGAGCTTGTATATTTCTCATAAAAGCTGATAAATACAGGAACCGGTTCATTTTTTGCATGAATTGGTTCCTGTTTTTGATATAAAGTAGCGGACAAATGTCAGAAGATAACACAATTTCATAAGCATATAACATATTTTTATGGAATATCCAAAGA
>ENA-OZGI01000583-OZGI01000583.1-human-gut-metagenome-genome-assembly--contig:-NODE-583-length-13098-cov-6.468834_pt1 | contig 13098 bp, 11 predicted proteins | sample MGYA00245114_ERZ653653 | MGnify/ENA primary metagenome ERZ653653 (study PRJEB26926, sample SAMN06165051) | human gut metagenome | biome: ENVO:00009003; feature: ENVO:2100002; material: ENVO:00002003...
TAGAGCAATTAAGGGATGCTCAATAACTGTTAAGCAAAAAACGGCCCTCTGCCAAGGAAAAGGCAGAGGGCTGAGTTTTAATCTAAGGGTTTACATTCAGTTACAGTTTTTAGATAAATTTCGGGATCACCGTTCAAGATCAAGTCTGCATATCCAACCGGATCATTGTAGATTAGATAATCCAGTTCTGACCGTTGATACATATTGTCAGCAACCTCATTCTCCACGGCGATGGTATCAATGGCAATCATGCTGCCATCTAAAAATTTCAGTTCCACACAAGCGGTATCCATGTTAAACTCACAAGAAATCAATCTATCCATAAGAAACCTCCATTTTGCGGGATGTTAGATCATCCCAAAATATTTGAATGCTTCTCGGATTGCTTTCTCTTTTTCCTGCGGACACTGGGGCTGTCTGGAATCCTCGGACTTCGGCAGATTATAGTTCTTACCAACCCCAATCCCACATTTTCGTTTAATCTGTGAGATATAGAGGTTGGACACCTTTAACCCGGTATGCTCCAACACATACTCCTTGATCTGCGGATAGGTTGCCCCATCCTGAAATTCGGACATATCCATATCTTCCAAAGAGAACTCAACCCGAATCTTTTTCGAGTCGACCTCACCCTTGGAAAGCAAGACAACCGTCTCCACGTAGCAGCTGTCCGGACACAAGTCCACCTTGTTGTTCCACACCTCATTGCTGTCAATATTGGGGTCAATGTCCCAGCAGACGCTGTGGCCTTCGTCCAGATATACCCTGCGGAAATTATCCCATTCCCGAAATGGTGCAAATACGGTTCCGGCCTGAAGCAAGGGGCGGGCATCGTATAGCCGGATTTTCCCGTTGTCAAAGCTCAGTACCAATGTGAAATCATTTCTGGGGACGACCTTGGTAATTCGCTTACGCCCGGAAGCAAAATACTCTGCCATTTTCCGGTCGTACCCTTTGGACAGATAGAATTCTACACTTTTCCCCATAATCTCACGTCCTATCTTATACTATAGCAGCAATCAATCAAAATGTGTGAACTATCACGTTGGAAACGTGAAAAGCGCTGCCCAGCTATGGCCGGGCAGCACTTTTTATATTATTGCTTATTTCACCGGAGAAGAGCTTCTCAGCGTTACGTCGTGATATCCGCCCTCGACGATGGAGACGGAGGATACCAGCGTCAGCTTGGCGTTCTGCTGGAGGTCGGGGATGTTCGTCACGCCTACGTTGCACATGGTGGACTTGACCTTGTACAGGGACGCTTCCACGTTGTCCCGCAGGGGACCGGCGTAGGTGACGTAGGAGTCAACGCCTTCCTCAAAGCTGAGCTTGGCGGAGCCGCCCAGATCGTAGCGCTGCCAGTTCCGGGCGCGGTTGGAGCCTTCGCCCCAGTATTCCTTCATGTACGCACCGTTGACCATAACCTTGTTCGTGGGGCTTTCGTCGAAGCGGGCAAAGTAACGGCCCAGCATCAGGAAATCCGCGCCCATGGCCAGCGCCAGCGTCATGTGGTAATCGTGGACAATGCCGCCGTCGGAGCAGATGGGCACGTAGATGCCCGTCTCCTTGAAATACTCGTCACGAGCTGCGGCGACCTCGATCAGTGCCGTTGCCTGACCACGGCCAATGCCCTTTGTCTCCCGGGTAATGCAGATGGAGCCGCCGCCGATGCCGACCTTCACAAAGTCAGCCCCGGCTTCCGCCAGAAATCGGAATCCGTCCTTGTCCACCACGTTGCCGGCGCCGATCTTCACGGTGTCGCCGTAGGTGTCCCGCACCCATTTGATGGTCTTTTCCTGCCAGCAGGTGTAGCCCTCGGAGGAGTCGATCACCAGCACGTCCGCACCGGCCTCCAGCAGGGCGGGAATGCGGGTGGCGTAGTCACGGGTGTTGATGCCCGCGCCTACCAGATAGCGCTTCTTGTTGTCCAGCAGCTCCAGAGGATTGTCCTTGTGGGAGGAGTAGTCCTTCCGGAACACGAAATACAGCAGGTGGTCATTCTCGTCCACGATGGGCAGACTGTTGAGCTTGTGCTCCCAGATGATGTCGTTGGCTTCCTTCAGCGTGGTGTCCGCAGGGGCGGTGACCAGCTTCTGACGGGGGGTCATGAAGTTCTTGACCTTGTCGGTGGGGTCCATACGGCTGACGCGGTAGTCACGGCTGGTGACGATGCCCAGCAGCTTACCGTTGGCGGTGCCGTCCTCGGTGATGGCCACGGTGGAGAAGCCGTTGCGCTGCTTCAGCGCCAGCACGTCGGCGAGGGTGGCCTCCGGGGTCAGATTGGAGGCAGAAGTGACGAAACCGGCCTTATAGCCCTTCACCCGTGCCACCATGGCGGCCTGATTCTCGATGGACTGAGAGCCGTAAATGAAGCTGATGCCGCCCTCCTTTGCCAGCGCGATGGCAAGGGTGTCGTTGGAGACGGACTGCATGACGGCGGACGTCAGCGGCACGTTCAGAGAAATCGCCGGTTCTTCCTTGCCCTTGCGGTACTTGACGAGGGGCGTTTTCAGACTGACATTATTGGGAATGCAGTCTTCCGAGGTGTAGCCGGGAATCAGAAGATACTCGCTGAAGGTGTGGCTGGGTTCCGGGTAGTAATACGCCATTGGTATGACCTCCTATAGTAAAATAGATTGCTTGAATGTATAACTGCACCGCGCAATCCCAAAAAGCAACTGCGCGGTGTTGTCTTACAAAGTTTTTCTGTCCCCCGCGTCCAGAACCTCCACCACTTCCTTGCCGGAGGAGCTGAGGTTCTTGAAATTGCCCAGAATCTCGCTTACGGGGTGGACGATGGCAAAGGTATGGGGGTACTTGTGGACGATCTGGCTGACCAGCGCCACCTGGGTCTTGTTCACCACGCACAGAAGCACGCTGGTTTCCCGGCCGGAGTACATGCCCTTTGCGGGGAGGAAGGTCGCGGTGTGGTGGAGGCGGTCAATCAGCTCTCTGGAAACCTCCTGGGGGGAATTGGTGATGATCTCAAAGCAGATGGCCTCCCGGCCGGACTTCATCAGCCGGTCGCCCACCGTGGTGGACATGAAGCTATAGAGAATGCACAAAATCACCGGCTCCATCTGGCAGCCGTAGACAAAATAGCTGACGATGGCAATGGCGGAGTTAATGGCGAAGCTCATGCCGAAAAACGGCCGGTTGGGGTGATGCTTATGGACAATGGCGGAAACGAAATCCGTACCGCCGGTATAGGCGCTGGCCTTGATGAGGATGGAGTACACAAAGCCCTGAATGACGCCCGCGACCATGGGGCCGAGAATTTTGCTGGTGCCGTTTTCCGTGACGTAGGCGAAGGCAGACAGGTCCACCTTTTCCAGAATCAGCAGTCCCAGAGAGAACGTGACCACGTAGACCATGCTGCGGATGGCCATGGGCTTGCTGACCTCAAAATAGCACCAGATTGCCAGAGGGATATTGATAAACAGGCTCAGATAACCCACGCTGACGCCGGTGACGTACTGGATCATGGTACAGATACCGTTGATACCGGAGGGGGCGAACTGGTTGGGGAAAACAAACAGCTCGTAATTGACAGACGCCAGCAGCGCAATGAAGGCAATGACTAGATATGTCCAGACCTTTTTCATACAGAACTCCTCTGAATCCTACGGCCATTGCCGGGTTCTTAATTTTCGATTCTAGCATAGATTTGTCCACGGGTCAAGGTATAATTCGACGAAATTCGCCTTTCTTGGGAAAACAGATATGGGTGGATTTTCCGCTTGGGATGGCAGGTCGGAGATATCTTCTGCAATTTCTGATTCTTTCGGTGTCCCTTTCGGGAATTGATTGTATTTCAACAAAAAAGCCTTGTTTTTTCTGTGGAAATGTGATAAAATTTAGGTTGAGAGATTATGCGCAAAAATCGAGCGTTTTCTACTGTTTTTACCTCAAAAGAGTTATGAAAGGAGCTGCCCTATGTATTCATCTGCCTATGTGTGGGCAAAGGTTCTGAGCCATATGGAAGAGCGGCTGGGGGCTGTCACCGTTTCGGCATGGTTCGACGATGCCGAGGTGGTGGAGCTGAACGAGAACAATCTGATTCTGTACTCCCCCTCGGATTTCCGCCGGGAGATTATCCGCCGCCGCTGCACCGATTACATTCAGGACGCGCTGAAGGAAGTGTTCAATTCCGACGCGAAGCTGATGGTCTTCGGTGACGAAGAGCTGGACACCTTCAAACAGAAGGGGAAAAGCGTTTCTTCCATGGACTTCAATCCCCAGTTTACCTTTGACAACTTCGTTGTCGGCCCCTCCAACCGTTTCGCTCACAGCGCAGCCATCGCCGTTTCCAAAACGCCGGGGCAGGTGTACAATCCCCTGTTCCTTTATGGCCCTCCCGGCGTGGGTAAGACCCACCTGCTGTATGCCATTGCCAACGGCATCCGCAAGGAAAATCCCAACGCCAACATCGTCTACATCAAGGGCGACCAATTTACCAACGAGCTGATTGCCGCCATTCAGAACGGTAAAAATATTGAATTCCGCAGCAAATACCGGGAAGCCGACCTGTTTCTGATCGACGACGTGCAGTTCATCGCCGGTAAGGAATCCACCCAGGAAGAATTCTTCCATACCTTCAATAAGCTCTACGAGGAACATAAGCAGATCGTCATGACCTCCGACCGCAAGCCCAGCGATATGCTGACGCTGGAGGACCGGCTGAAGACCCGGTTTGAGTGGGGCCTGCTGGCGGATATCCAGCCGCCGGATTATGAGACCCGTATGGCCATTCTGAAAAACAAGGCCAAAAATCTGGGGCTGAACCTTTCCGACGATGTGTGCAACTATATTGCCATCAACGTCACCAACAACGTCCGGCAGATTGAAGGTACTGTCAAGAAGATTCTGGCTTATCGCGACCTGAACAACATGCCGCTGGATCTTCTCAACATTTCCCGGGCCATCGACGATATGTTCAAGAGCGAGGGCAACGCCCTGCCAACGCCCAGCCTGATCATCAGTCAGGTGTGCAAGTTCTATTCCATTGACGAGGTGCTTCTCCGGGGCACCCAGAAAAACAAGGGTACCGCCGAAGCCCGGCAGATCGCCATGTATCTGATCCGCAAGCTCACCAACCTGAGTCTGCCGGACATCGGCAAGGAATTCGCCCGGGATCACTCGACGGTATTGTACGCCATCCGGAAAGTCGAAGTCGCGCTGAAAAACGGAGACACCACCATGCAGAACAATATCCGGGACATCACCGCGAACATCAATTCCTGCCTGTAAATTTTCTCCACAAGCCCTGTGGAATGTGGAAAACAGGATTGTGGATAAGTTGCACCCGGTTTGGGTCTTCACAGGCCCTGTGGAAAAGGGATGGATCATCCACATTGGGCTGTGGATAAAAAAGACTTGCGGCACTAAATAAAAAGGGACTTTTCCACATAAGTTTGTACTACCACTGTTATTACTACCTGAACATATTGATAGAGAGATATATTGATTAAAATCAGAAAGAAAGGATTTTACCTATGCGTTTTACCTGTGAAAAAAATATGCTGGTCACGGGACTGAACATTGCGGGTCGTACCGTCGCCCAGAAGAGCAGTCTGTCCGTCATCGAAGGAATCCTCTGCAAGGCCGGACAGGGACTGAGCCTGACCGGTTATAATATGGAAACCGCCATTACCTATGAAATCGACGCGGACGTGTCCGACATGGGGCAGTGCATCCTCCCGGCGAAGCTGTTCGGCGATATCATCCGCCGTCTGCCGGAGGGACCGGTGACCGTGGTGGTGGACGAGAACTACAAAGTCTCCATCCGGGCAGGGTACGCTTCCTTTACCATTTCCGCCGAGTCCGCCGAGGATTATCCGGAGCTGCCGGATGTGGGCGACGGCCGGGAAATCTATATCCCGCAGAACAAGCTGAAGGAGTTGATCTCCGGCACCATTTTCGCTGTCAGCGAAAATCAGGGACGGCCAATCCACACCGGTGTGAAATTTGAGGTAACGAATGACGCCATCACCGCCGTGGCCGTGGACGGGTTCAGGCTTGCCCGGCGCACCTTCCACCCGGAGGAGGGCACTGGACGGGAGCTGAATTTCGTGGTTCCCGCCGCCGGATTGAAGGAAGTGGAGAAAATTCTTACGGACGTGGAGGATAACGCGGCCTTTACGCTGGGTACGAAGCACATTCTGTTTCAGGTGGGAAACGCCACGCTGGTATGCCGCCTGCTGGAAGGCGAATTTCTGGACTGGCGGCGGGTGGTGCCTTCCAACTGCCCCATCAAAATGGTGGCAAATGTCGGTGATCTGGCGTCTTCCGTGGAGCGCGTCGGCCTGATCGTGTCCGAAAAGTACAAAAGCCCCGTGCGCTGTGTGTTCGGCAATCAGGAGCTGCTGATGCGCACCAGCACCACCATCGGCGCGGCGGAGGACCGCTGCTCTCTGGCCGGGGACGGGCAGGAGCTGGAGATCGGCTTCAACGTCCGGTATCTGGCGGAAGCCCTGCGGGTGATCCCCTCGGAGGAGGTCACGCTGGAGCTGACAAACGGGTTAAGCCCCATTGTTCTGACCCCCGTGGACGAGAAGGAGGACTTTGCCTATATGGTGCTGCCGGTCAGAATCAAGAACGGCTAAAAAAGGAGTCGGCTTATGAAGGTAGTCGTCAAAAAGAAGGATAACGTCATTCCCGTGGCGATCACCACGGAGTATATCAAATTGCAGGACGCCATGAAGCTGGCGAACGCCGCGGAAACCGGCGGTGAAGCCAAGCTGATGATTCAGGAGGGGCAGATTCTGGTCAACGGCGAGATCTGCCAGATGCGGGGCAAGAAACTGCGCCCCGGCGACCGGTTCGTCTGCGACGGTCAGGCGTACCAGATCATCACCCATGAATCTGAATGAGCTGAAGCTCCGGTCTTTCCGAAATTATCAGGAAATCGCGGCGCAGTTTGACCCCGGCGTCAACCTGATCGTGGGGGATAACGCACAGGGAAAAACCAACCTGCTGGAGGCTATATCCTATCTTGGCAGCGGGAAAAGCTTCCGGGCGCAGAAAACCTCGGAAATGGTGCGGTTTCAGGAAGATTTCGGGGAAATCGACGGTTCTGTATTCTCTCAGGAGCGGCAGCAGAGCATCCGATGGATTCTGTTTCCCGGCTCCCGTCCCCGGCAGCTGTGGCTGAACGGGGCGAAGAAGAAAACCGCCGGGGAGATCGCCGGGGTGCTGCCTACGGTGCTGTTCTGCCCGGAAGATCTGATGATCCTGAAAATGGGAGCGAGCCAGCGGAGGCGGTTCGGCGATCTGGCGCTGTGCGCCCTCCGGCCGAATTACGACGCGGCATTGACGGAGTACAACCGGATTCTGGAGCAGAAAAGCCGCATTCTGAAAGATCATTTTGAAAATCCCGGTATTCTGGAAATTCTGCCGGAATACAATACCCGGCTGTGTCAGGTGGGTGCGCTGCTGATCTCCTACCGGGCACGGTTTTACGACAGTCTGGGCAAGGCCGCGGCCAATTACCACAACCAGTTTTCCGGTGGAGCGGAGAATTTTACCCTCAGCTACAAGACCGTCTCCACGGTCATTGACCCCTTCGCCCCTGTCCCGGAACTGACACAAAACCTTTTAGACCATCTGCAAAGCCACAGCCGGGCGGAGCTGGAAACCGCGCAGTGCCTGACAGGCCCCCACAAGGACGATTTTACCGTAAGCCTGTCCGGCATCGACCTGAAAGCCTACGGCTCTCAGGGTCAGACCCGGACGGCGGCCATCAGCTTGAAGCTGGCGCAGCGGGAGCTGATGGCGCGGGAATGGGGCGAAGAGCCGGTTCTGCTGCTGGACGATGTTCTGTCCGAGCTTGACCCCGGGCGGCAGGACTTTGTATTAAATAAGATCGTCTCCGGACAGGTGTTCATCACCTGCTGCGAACCGGGACGGTTCACCAAACTGGGAAGAACGATTCAGATAGAAAAGGGAAGCATTCGCGAATAATTGAAGCATATCACGCAGGAGGGCATATATGTCTGACGAAACGAAAGTAACACAGGAATACGGCGCGGAGCAGATTCAGGTTCTGGAGGGTCTGGAAGCGGTGCGGAAAAGACCCGGTATGTATATCGGCTCTACCTCCTCCTCCGGTCTGCACCACTTGGTCTATGAGATCGTGGATAACGCCATTGATGAAGCACTGGCCGGATACTGTAAGCATATTACCGTGACCATCAACCCCGGCAACTCCATTACCGTCACCGACGACGGCCGTGGTATCCCCGTGGACATCCAGCCCCAGACCGGACGCCCGGCTCTGGAGGTCGTGTATACCGTGCTCCACGCCGGCGGCAAGTTCGGCGGCGGCGGCTATAAGGTCTCCGGCGGCCTGCACGGCGTGGGCGCGTCCGTCGTTAACGCCTTGAGCGAGTGGCTGCGGGTGCGGGTTCACAAAAACGGCAGCATCTACGAAATGAAATTCGCCCGTGGCAATATCACGCAGGAAATGCGCATCGTCGGCAAGACCGACAAGACCGGCACGGAGGTCACCTTCCAGCCCGACCCGGAGATGTTCGACAGTCTTGTCTATGACTACGAAGTCCTCCACGAGCGGATGCGGGAGGAAGCCTTCCTGAATGCGGGTCTGACCATCACCATCACCGACGACCGGGACGATGAAAAGCAGATCAGCGAGACCATGTGCTACGAGGGCGGCATCCGGGAGTTTGCCGTCTGGTGCAACCGGAACAAGACGCCCCTGTGCGAGGACGTTATCTATATAAGCGGCAGCAAGGGCGACGCTTCCGCCGAGATCGCCGTGCAGTATAACGACGGCTACAACGAATTTCTGCTGTCCTTCGCCAACGACGTGCGCACGCCGGAGGGCGGTATGCACGAGACCGGCTTCAAAACCGCGCTGACCCGTGTTCTCAACGCCTACGGCGTGAAAAACGGCATCATCAAGGGCGACGACAAGGTTTCCGGCGAGGATTGCCGGGAGGGCATCACCGCCATTATTTCCGTAAAGCTCACCGACGCCCAGTTCGAGGGTCAGACCAAAGCCAAGCTGGGCAACGCCTATATCCGTACTCTGGTCGATCAGGTAGTGAACGACCAGCTGACCACCTATTTTGAGGAACACCCCGCCGTTGCCAAGGCCGTGCTGGACAAGGCCATGATGGCCAACCGCGCCCGGGAGGCCGCCCGGAAAGCCCGTGAATCCATCCGCCGCAAGACGGGGCTGGAATCCGGCCAGATGCCGGATAAGCTTCAGGACTGCAACGAGCGGGACGCCAGCCTTTGCGAAATCTATATCGTGGAGGGCGACAGCGCAGCCGGTTCCGCCATTCAGGGTCGGGACTCCCGGTTCCAGGCAATCCTGGCCATGTGGGGCAAGATGCTCAACGTGGAAAAAGCCCGGGCAGACAAGATCTACGGCAACGACAAGCTGTATCCCCTGATCGTGGCGCTGGGCGCAGGCATCGGGGACGAATTCGACATTGAAAAGCTCCGGTATCACAAGGTCATCATCATGGCCGATGCCGATGTGGACGGCGCTCATATCCGCACGCTGCTGCTGACCTTCTTCTTCCGGTATATGCGGCCGCTGATCGAGCATGGCTACGTCTACTCCGCTGTGCCGCCCCTGTACAAGCTGACGAGGGGCAAGAGCGTGAAGGTCGCCTATTCCGACGATGAGCGGGACGCAATCTCCTCCCAGATGCGCAGCGACAACCCCAACGCCAAGATCGACATTTCCCGGTTCAAGGGCCTTGGCGAAATGGACCCCCACGAGCTGTGGGAAACCACCATGGACCCGGAAAAGCGTTCCCTGCGCCGTATTACGCTGGAGGACGCCCGCCGCGCCGACGAGATTTTCACCGTTCTCATGGGCGAACAGGTGGAGCCGAGAAAAGACTGGATCGAGCGGAACGCGAGATACGCAGTCAACATTGACATTTAGTTTTGCAGCAACCCTGAACTGGAGGTGCGTTTATGGGACATAACCGCAGTTATAAACCTGAGGATATCCGCTTCCCCGACCAGATCATTACAGAGTCCAATCTGGTGGACGAAATGGAGAAATCTTATATTGAATATGCCATGTCCGTCATTGTCGGGCGGGCATTGCCGGACGTCCGGGACGGACTGAAGCCCGTTCACCGCCGGATTTTGTACACCATGTACGAAAGCGGCCTGACCTCCGACAAGCCCTTCAAAAAGTCGGCCACCTGCGTCGGTGACGTGCTGGGCAAATACCATCCCCACGGCGACGCGTCGGTTTACGACGCCATGGTGCGTCTTGCCCAGGACTTTTCCATGCGGTATCTGCTGGTGGACGGCCACGGCAACTTCGGCTCCGTGGACGGCGATCCCCCCGCGGCTTACCGTTACACCGAAGCCCGTCTGAGCAAAATTTCCAACGAAATGCTCCGGGACATCGACAAGGACACCGTGGACTGGGACCCCAACTTCGACGAGACCCGGAAGGAACCCCGCGTGCTCCCCTCCCGCTTCCCTAACCTGCTGGTCAACGGTTCCTCTGGTATCGCTGTCGGCATGGCGACCAACATTCCGCCCCACAACTTAGCGGAGGTCATCGACGCCTGCGTGTGCGTGCTGGACGACCCGGAAGCGACTTTGGCCGACCTGATGGAGCATATTTCCGGCCCGGACTTCCCTACCGGCGGCATCATCATGGGACGCAGCGGCATCCGCGCGGCCTATGCTACCGGCCGGGGCAAGGTGGTTGTCCGCGCCCGGACGGAATTTGAGGAACACGGCAAGGACCGGATGCGGATCATCGTTACCGAGCTTCCCTATCAGGTCAATAAGCGTCAGCTCATCAAGAACATTGCCGAGCAGGTGAAGGACAAGCGCCTGGACGGCATTTCCGACCTCCGGGATGAGACCGACCGCAACGGTATGCGTGTGGTCATCGAGCTGAAAAAGGACGCCAATCCTCAGGTCGTACTGAACAATCTGTTCAAGCAGACGGCTTTGCAGTCCAGCTTCGGCATTATCATGCTGGCGCTGGTGGACAACCAGAAGCAGCCGAAGATCCTTTCCCTGCGGCAGATCATCGACGAGTACCTGAAGCATCAGGAAGAAGTCCTCACCCGGCGCACCCGGTATGACCTGAAAAAAGCCCAGGAGCGGGCACATCTGCTGGAAGGTCTGCTCATTGCCCAGGACAATATCGACGAGGTCATTCACATCATCCGCTCGGCTTACGACGACGCCAAGCAGCGCCTGATGGATCGCTTCAAACTGGACGACGTTCAGGCGCAGGCCATTCTGGACATGCGTCTGAAAGCCCTGCAGGGTCTTGACCGGGAAAAACTCCAGAGCGAGTATGACGAGCTGGAAGAAAAAATCAAGTATTATCTGGAACTGCTGGCGGACGAGAACAAGCTCAAGGCTGTCCTTCGCGGCGAGATGATCGAAATTCGGGACAAGTTCGGCGACAAGCGGAAGACCGAGATTCAGGAGATCGAGGACGAGATCGACATCGAAGACCTGATCGAGGAGGAGACCTGCGCCTTCACGCTGTCCAATCAGGGCTACATCAAGAGAATGCCCGTGGACACCTACCGCACCCAGAGCCGTGGCGGCCGGGGCGTCAATGCCCAGAACCTGAAAGAAGAGGATTATGTCAAGAGCCTGACCATTGCGTCTACCCACGACCACATGCTCTTCTTCACCGATCAGGGACGGGTGCATCACCGCAAGGGTTACCAGATTCCCGAGGCAGGCCGCACCGCCCGGGGTACTGCCATCGTCAACGTGCTGCCCCTGAATCCCGGCGAATCCGTCACCGCTATGGTAATTACACGGGAGTTTGACGAAAACGAGTTCCTGATGATGGTCACCCGGAAGGGCACCGTCAAGCGTATCCCCTTCGTCTCCCTGAAAACCAACCGCAAGGCGGGCATCCGCGCCATCACCCTGGACGAGGACGACCACCTGATTAACGTCATCCGCACAAACGGCGACGACGACATCGTGCTTGCCACGGCCTTTGGCTACGCCATCTGCTTTAACGAGAACGACGTGCGCTGCATGGGTCGTGACGCGGCAGGCGTTCGTGGTATTATGTTAACCGACGGAGACTATGTAGTCGGCGCGGAGAAGGCCGAGGAGGGCAAGACGCTGCTCACCGTCACCCAGAACGGCTACGGCAAGCGCACCGCTCTGACGGAGTACCTGCGCACCGGCCCCAACGGGGAAAAGCAGGCGCAAAGCCGGGGCGGCAAGGGTCTTAAGAACTACAACATCACCCCCAAGACCGGCAATGTGGCCGGCTGCCGTGTGGTGAGCGAGAGTGACGATGTTATGCTCATCGAAAACGGCGGCGTCATCATCCGCATTCCCGCGTCCTCTATCAACGTCTACAAGCGGGACGTTCAGGGCGTCATCGTCATGCGCATTGACGACGGCAATCAGGTGGTCTCTTTGGAGCGTGTCGAGAAGATGGACGAGGAAGAGACCGGAGAACAGGCATGAAAACCGTGACTCTGTACACTGACGGCGCCTGTTCCGGCAATCCCGGCCCCGGCGGCTGGGGTGCCATTCTGGAATACAACGGCGTGGAAAAGGAGCTTTCCGGCGGGGAAGACAGCACCACCAACAACCGCATGGAGCTGACGGCGGTCATCCGGGGATTGCAGGCGCTGAAGGAACCCTGCACCGTGGAGCTGTACAGCGACAGCAAGTACGTCATCGACGCGCTGGAGAAAGGCTGGGCGTGGGGCTGGAAAAAGCGCGGCTGGGTCAAATCCGACAAAAAGCCCGCCCTGAATTCCGACCTCTGGGAAATCCTGCTGACCCTGACGCAGAAGCACGACGTGCATTACCACTGGGTCAAGGGACACGCGGAGAACCCGAAGAACAACCGCTGCGACGAACTGGCAGTCAGCGAGTGGAAAAAGCGTAAATGAAAGATCATCGGGCGGCAATTTTGCCGCCCGATGTTACCATAGGAGGAAAAAATGTTTTTATCCATCGGCAACGACATGGCTGTCCGGGACAGGAGCATCATCGGCATTTTTGATCTGGACAACACTTCCACCTCCAAGCGCACCCGGGAGTTTCTGAACCGGGCGGAGCGGGAGGGTGAGGTCATCCCCTGCGACGATC
>ENA-OZGI01000585-OZGI01000585.1-human-gut-metagenome-genome-assembly--contig:-NODE-585-length-13060-cov-4.616840_pt1 | contig 13060 bp, 11 predicted proteins | sample MGYA00245114_ERZ653653 | MGnify/ENA primary metagenome ERZ653653 (study PRJEB26926, sample SAMN06165051) | human gut metagenome | biome: ENVO:00009003; feature: ENVO:2100002; material: ENVO:00002003...
TACGAGATTAGCGAGTGTCTCGTGGGCTCGGAGATGTGTATAAGAGACAGCACGCCCGTGTTTGCCGGGTGGATACTGTATTCCCGGGGCGTGGGACTGAAATACGCGGAGAAAAACGGGAAAGAAGCGAAGAGCTTCCACGGTTTCAGCGCCATTACCGTGAACATTCTGCTGGGAACGGTGTGCCTGATCTACGCCGTGTACCTGCTGAGTCAGCTGGCGTATCTGGGCGGCGGCTTCGCGGGAATTCTGCCCGATGGATACACGCTGGCGGAATACGCCCGCCGGGGATTTTTCGAGATGGCGTGGCTGAGCTTTATCAATCTGGGGCTGATGTGCCTTGCCATGGGACTGGTGGAAAAGAGGGCCGGTGCCCCGGCGCTGACCAGAGGGCTGTGCCTGTTCCTCGGGCTGGCGGCGCTGTTCCTCATCGCCGCGGCCAGCGCCAAAATGCTGCTTTACATTGGCGGCTACGGCCTGACGAGAAAGCGGGTGCTGACGGAAGTTTTCATGCTCTGGCTGGGGGTCACAACGATTCTCGTGTCCGTGTGGCTGTTCAAGCCCCGGTTCCCCTACATGAAGGGGGCGGTGATCTGCGCGCTGATTCTGGGGTGCGTCACCTTCTGGGCGGACGTGGACACGCAGGTCGCCCGGTACAACGTCCGCGCTTACCAGTCGGGGCAGCTGGAGACCATCGACATGGGGCACATGAGCAGCCTTGGGGATGGCGCACTGCCCTACATTAAAGGGCTGACCCATGACCGCGACCCCGAAATTGCCTCCACCGCGATGGACATTCTGGAAAACAGCTATTGCAGCATTTCGGATTTCCGGAGCTGGACATACACCGAGTCCGCCGCCCGGAAAGCCGTGGATGCGGACTGAATACACAAAGCCCCCGGAAAACGGCTTGCACCGCTTCCCGGGGGCGATTTTCACAATTATTCCGCGTCCTTTGTGACCACCATGTTCGGCCAGTGATGTTCCATCCAGTCGTCGTCATAGGTGTCGTCCAGAAACGCTTCGGCCACATTTTTGGGTTCCGGGTTGTTCTGACGGTCGGTGTAGCGCAGCATGGCGGCGGCAGTGAGCAGACCGTCGCAGACCAGGAAAAAGATGATGACCCAGGTGATCACCTTCCCCAGCAGCGCCGGGATTTTCTCAATGCCCTTGCTCATGGGCGGATACAGCACCTTGATCCATGCCACAGCCAGCAGTCCCCAGAAAATGCAGTACAGCACGTTGGTGCGGCCGCCGATGTTCAGGGGCATTTTGCTGTAGTCCCAGAACACCGTGCCGAATACCAGCTCGGTGAACACGCTGCAAAGGTACTCATAAGCGCCGCCGATGACGAAGCCCGCGAGAAAGATCCGCCGGTCGGGCTTGTCCGCGATCCGCTGCAAGGTGATGGTCAGCACCACCGCGCCAAGACCCCACACGAAGCTGAAGCTCCCGTACAGCACGCCGGAACGGCTCATCCACTGCCCCGACGTGACCCGGCAGAAGACCATTTCAATCAGCGCCCCTAAGAAAGAGGTTACGAGGAATACCCACACCAGCTTGTCAAAGCAGATGCCCCGGGCAAAGACATACCGTTCCGGCCCCGGAACGTCCGCCGCCGCAAGGCCGGGGTAGGCTTTTTGCAGACGCCGCCAGATGGTATTGCTGATCCGGTCGGCCATGCGCTGGGTGGTCTCCTGCCCGGCCTTATTCAGCCGGGTGGCGCTGCTGGTGCGCAGGGCGCGCATCACGCCGATGAAGTCCGCCAGAATCAGGACGATCCCAGCGATGACCAGCGTCCGCTCCAGCCACTTTGGCATCAGGTACAAAAGTCCCATCATGCCGGGATGCACCACGAGATACACCAGCAGCATGACGGCCGCCGCGGCGGCCGCGTTAAGGAAAAACGGCCTTCCCTTCGGCGCGGTGGCAAAGGTTCCCCGGCTGACGCCCCGGACAAACTGGTCGGTCACGCGCCTGACCAGAATGTAGATCACCAGCGTCATGACATATTGTAAGATGGTCTTGTGGTTCATGGTGCCCAGCACCGGCAGCAGCAGGGCGGCGGCAATGCCGCAGGGCATATTCAGGGGCAGGTTCAAAAAACCACGGTTCACAAACCGCCCGCTTTTCACGGCGGCGCAAAAGACTTCGACGCACCAGCCGAGGAAGGCGTAGAGCAGCAGATAGAAAAGCAGGTCGAAAATGGTGTAGGAAATCTCCATGGGGGACACTCCTGTCTGTTTTTATTGGGGAGTTTTCGCCTACATTCTACCATGCAATCGAAATTTGTCAAAGGGAAAAAGCGGCTGCGGCACCGACTTTTCCGCCATTCGTCATATCGCCGGTTTTCCTACCGGACAAGTAGGAAATTTTTGATAAAAAACCGATTGACTTGGTAGGAAATTCGTGGTATGATGCAAATACCTACCGAACAGGTAAGTTTTGAAGGGAGGCACTCCCATGAAAAATCACTTTGAGACCCTCGTAAGGGCGAATTTCCGCTTTGGCCGAATGTATCCCCGATGTTCCAAACACCAAAGATAACATTTGACTGAAGAAAGGAAATAATCATTATGTCTGACTATAAATTTGAAACCCTGCAGCTCCACGTCGGCCAGGAGCAGGCCGACCCCGCTACCGATGCCCGGGCCGTTCCCATTTACGCCACCACCTCTTACGTGTTCCATGACTGTGCCCACGCCGCCGCCCGCTTCGGGCTGACGGACGCCGGCAATATTTACGGCCGTCTCACCAACTCCACGCAGGACGTGCTGGAAAAACGGGTGGCTGCTCTGGAAGGCGGCGTGGCGGCGCTGGCGCTGGCCTCCGGCGCGGCGGCCATTACCTACGTGCTGGAAGCGCTGGGTCAGAACGGCGGCCACTTTGTCGCCCAGAAGACCATCTACGGCGGCAGCTACAACCTGCTCGCCCACACCCTGCCCGGCTTCGGCATTACCGCCGATTTCGTGAACATCCACGATCTGAAGGAAGTGGAGAGCGCCATCCGCCCCGAGACCCGCGCCATCTACATTGAGACGCTGGGCAACCCCAACAGTGACATCCCCGACATCGACGCCCTGGCCGAGCTGGCGCACAAGTACGGCATTCCGCTGGTGGTGGACAACACCTTCGGCACGCCCTACCTCATCCGCCCCATCGAGCACGGTGCGGACATCGTCGTCCACTCCGCCACCAAGTTCCTCGGCGGCCACGGAACCACCCTGGGCGGCATCATCGTGGACTCCGGCAAGTTTGACTGGGCGGCTTCCGGGAAGTACCCCGCCATCGCCGAGCCGAACCCCAGCTATCACGGCGTTTCCTTCGTAGCCGCCGCCGACCCCGCCGCGTTTGTGACCTATATCCGCGCGGTGCTGCTGCGGGACACCGGCGCGACCATCTCTCCCTTCGCAGCCTTCCTGCTGCTCCAGGGCGTGGAAACCCTGTCCCTGCGCTTGGAGCGCCACGCCGAGAACACCAAGAAGGTGGTTGAATTCCTCGCGAACCATCCTCAGGTGGAGCATGTGAACCATCCCTCCCTGCCGAACCACCCGGATCACGCACTGTATGAGAAGTATTTCCCCAATGGCGGCGCATCCATCTTCACCTTTGAGATCAAGGGCGGCGTGAAGGAAGCTCACAAGTTCATTGACAATCTGAAAATTTTCTCCCTGCTGGCCAATGTTGCGGACGTCAAGAGTCTGGTCATTCACCCGGCCACCACGACCCACAGCCAGCTGACCGAGGAGGAGCTGCTGGATCAGGGCATCAAGCCCAACACCATCCGCCTGTCCATCGGCACGGAGCACATTGACGACATTCTTGCGGATCTGCAGCGCGGCTTTGACGCCGTGAAGGAGGAATAATCATGGCAAACATTTACACTTCTGCCGACCAGCTCATTGGCAAAACGCCCTTGCTGGAGCTGACCCACATTGAAAAAGCCCTTGGCCTGAAGGCGAAGGTGCTGGCAAAGCTGGAGTATTTGAACCCCGCCGGTTCCGTGAAGGATCGGGTGGCCAAGGCCATGATCGACGACGCCGAGGAAAAGGGCCTGCTAAAGCCCGGTTCCGTCATCATCGAGCCGACCTCCGGCAATACGGGCATCGGCCTTGCCGCCGTGGCGGCTGCCCGGGGCTATCGTATCATCATCGTCATGCCGGACACCATGAGCGTGGAGCGCCGCCAGCTGATGAAGGCCTATGGCGCGGAGCTGGTGCTGTCCGAGGGCGCCAAGGGCATGAAGGGCGCCATTGCCAAGGCCGACGAGCTGGCAGCGGAAATTCCGGACAGCTTCATCCCCGGCCAGTTTGTGAACCCGGCCAACCCCAAGGCGCATTTTGAGACCACCGGCCCCGAAATCTACGCCGACACCGACGGCAAGGTGGACATTTTCGTGGCGGGCGTGGGCACCGGCGGCACCATCACCGGCGTGGGCGAGTACCTCAAGTCCAAGAAGCCGGAAATCAAGGTGGTGGCCGTGGAGCCTGCGACCTCTCCCGTGCTGTCCAAGGGTACGGCGGGCGCTCATAAGATTCAGGGCATCGGCGCGGGCTTTGTTCCCAAGGTGCTGGACACCAGCGTTTACGACGAGATCATCCCTGTGGCCAACGAAGACGCCTTTGCTGTAGGCAAGCAGATCGGCAAGGCGGAGGGCGTGCTGGTAGGCATTTCCTCCGGCGCGGCGGCCTGGGCGGCCATTGAGCTGGCCAAGCGGCCGGAAAACGAGGGCAAGACCATCGTCGTCCTCCTGCCGGACACCGGCGACCGGTATCTGTCCACGCCGTTGTTCGCGGACTGACGCCATGATGATCTCGACCCGAGGCCGCTACGCCCTGCGGGTGCTGGCGGATCTGGCGGAGCATCGGTCGGAGGGCTTCGTCCCCATGAAGGACGTAGCCGCCCGGCAGGAAATCTCCCTGAAATACATGGAGAAGATCCTGCCCGTGCTGACGAAGAACCACATCGTGGACGGCATTCAGGGCAAGGGCGGCGGCTACCGCCTGAGCCGGGAGCCGGGAGAATACACGCTGGGCGAGATCCTGCGGCTGACGGAAGGATCCCTTGCGCCGGTAGCCTGCTTAGAGTGCGGCGCGAAGACCTGCCCCCGGGCGGCGAGCTGTCCGACGCTGCCGGTCTGGAGCGAGCTGGACAAACGCATCAGCGGGTACTTAGACAGCGTGACGCTGGCCGATTTGGTGAAAAAGTAAAAGAGAGACCCCGGCGGCGCAGATACTGCGCCGCCGGGGCGTTTTGCTGTGTGGTATACTTTCGCACAACTCTGACCGGAGTTTTCCTTGCAATCTGTCGAATCTTGTGATATGCGTTTCCGGTGCTGCCGGTAGTACCCCGGTAGGCGGTTCCCCTCGATTTTGTCGGGGGTGATGCTTTTTTGCCCCCGATCGTAAAAGAGTGGGGCGGTGCGTCGCGCAGCGAATAAAAATAAAACGATTGCCGGTGGCAATCGCTCCTTAATTCATGGCAGCTATGGTTACATGGGAAGAATTATTTGCTTTCTGTATGGTCATTGTCGCTGTTGTCTCTCTGGTTTTCCAGATGCATGATAATAAATAAGAAGTAACCGCCAAACTTCCCCAAGTCACGGTTACTTCTTATAACCAGGTGGGGGAGCCGTCCTACTGGCAGCACCCCTGTACCCATACTATATACCCCAGATTTGCGCTTTTTTCAACAGCCCCGCCGACCGGCGGGGCTGTTTTGCATATAAAATCAGCTCGCCGCTTCCGCCTTCTGGGCTTCCAGAATTTCCGCGGCGTTCAGGGAACGGATAACGCTGTAGCTATCAAACCGGGTGTCGTTGGTGGCGGCCATGAAGACCAGCTGCGCCTTGATGTCGGGAACATCGACCAGCGTTGCCTTGGCCTCGACGTTGGCTGCGTCCACGTCTTCCAGATACAGCCGGCAGCGCCCCTCGGGCAGCTTAAAGGCAGGGTCGGCCACGCCGAAGGACAGGGTGAAATTATCGCCGCCGCAGGTGCCCATCAGCTTGGAAGCCGCATCCTGAAGCGCCGCGTCCTTGTCGCCGTTGAAAATATACTGGTCGGAGTTGGGGAAGCGGAAATCCGCCAGCATGACCTCGTTGAAGCCCATTTCCTTCAGCTCCAGCACCACGGAAGTGATCCACGTCAGGGTGGTGGCGTTGGTGGGGTCCAGCCAGAAATAGCCCTGATCCAGCCACAGACCCGCCCGGGAAAGCATATACAGGCCGCAGGTGACGTGCTCGTTGCCGAAATTCCAGTCCCGCAGGGAGCAGACCCGGGCGATGGTGTAGAATTTCTTGTTCATCAGGGTGTCCACCAGCGCCGCGACGGCGTCCACGTCTGTGGAGGCGGAATGCACTGCGCCGTCCAGATGAGAGGGATAGAAGAACGAGCCGTAGGGACCTTTCATGTCGATCATGACGGGGGTGCCCGCGGGGAGACGTTCCAGCTTGCCCAGAACGCCGTTGATGTCGTTTTGCAGCATGTTGCTGGAAATGAAGTAGCCGTTGATCTGGGTCAGCTCGTTGCCGGTGTCCAGAGCGTCGCTGCCTTCATTATAATAAATGGAAATGTTCTGCTGCGCCACGGGGGGTGTGGCGACCTCGCCGATGATATCCTGAGCGGAATGCTCAAAGTCCAGACTCGCGCCGTCGGCGGTATACACGACGTACCGCTCCAGCCAGACGACCCAGCACAGCCAGGCGATCACGCCCACCAGCAGAAAAATCATAAGCACAATGCCCAGACGGTTCAGCACCCGCCGGGTACGATAGGGGATACTCATAATACGCTCCTTAGATGTATTTACGGATTGCGGTGACGCAGCGCCAGTCGTCCTTCGCTTTCGTGGCGGTGACGGTCAGCCCGGCGGCGGTCAGGGCGTCCAGCACGTCGGAAAGCCGGGTGTCCAGAATGCCGGAGCAGATCAGGGTGCTGCTTTCATTGAGGAAATGGGGCAGCACCGGCGCAAGGCCGATAATGACGTCCGCCACGATGTTCACCAGCACCAGATCATACCGATTGGCGGCTAATGTATCCATCAGCGCGGTATCTTCGGTCACGTTGCCGGTGAGGGCGGTGAATGCCGGGGCGGCGAAACCGTTGTAGGCGGCGTTCTCCCGGGCAATGTCCTCCGCTTTGGGGTCGATGTCGATGCCCACGGCGGTCTCCGCTCCCAGACGCAGGGCGGCGATGGACAGTATCCCGCTGCCGCTGCCCAGATCGAGGCAGTGGAAGCCGGGCTTTACCACATTCTCCATGACCTCCATCACCATCTGGGTGGAGGGGTGCGCGCCGGTGCCGAAGGTCAGGCCGGGGTCGAGAATGACCTTGAGCCGGTCGGTGGATTCCTCCGCCAGCCAGTAGGGCAGCACCACAATGCGATCGCCGATCTCCTGAGGCGGGTAATTGTCCTTCCAGCTTTCCTCCCAGTTGGTTTCGGGGAGGGGGGCGGCGGTCATGGTCAGCCCCAGCTCCTTTACCGCCGCGTCCAGACGCTTCCGTCCATGATCGTCGGTGTCTTCCAGATACAGCTTGATGCGGGAAAGCCCTTCCAGCTTTTTTTGCAGCCCCTCGTCGATGTAATCCCAGTACGCCCGGTTTTCCTCTAAAAACGTCTCGAATTCCGACTGGTCTTCGATGACCAGATCGGAAAATCCCCGTGCGCTGAGGGCGGTGACGGCAGAGTCGATGCTCTGGGGCGTGGTTTCAATGGTAAATTCCAGCCATGCCATGGCGGAGTCCTCCTAATTTACACAAGTCCACGTTACATTCTACCGCAAACAGAGGAAAATGACAACCAATATTCTCTGAATTTTTTGTGTATTGACTTCCTATTTTGGGAAAAGTGGTATATAATACTCTTTGCAATATCGCGGGCAGGAAAATCCCTCGCTTTTCCACCGCAACTTTCTTTCATCAGGAGTCTGACATGATCGAAACAAAAACACTGCTCCCCGGCGTGACCCTGCGTTCCTGCCGGGACGACCGGTTCAAGCAGGGGTGCCTCAGCTTTCAGCTGGTGCGCCCCATGGCGAAAGAGGAATCCGCAAAAAATGTGCTGATCCCCTCCGTGCTGCTCCGGGGTACGAAACGCTGCCCCGACCTTCGCGCCATTACGGAGAACTTAGACGAGCTGTATGGCGCTTCCGTCAGCCCGCTGGTGCGCCGGGTGGGGGACTACCAGACCACCGGCCTTTACTGCGGCTTTATGGACGACCGGTTTGCCCTGCCCGGCGACCGGGTGCTTGCCCCTATGCTCCGCTTTCTGGAGGAAATCCTTCTGGACTTCCCCACGGAGGGGGAGGGCTTTCTCCCCGCCTTTGTGGAGGGGGAAAAGAAGAATCTCATTTCCACCATTGATTCCGAGCTGAACGACAAGCGCACCTACGCCATGGGAAAGCTGCTGAAAACCATGTGCCGCGGCGACAGCTTAGGCCTGCCCCGGCTGGGCGAGCCGGAGGATGTGGCGGCCATCGACCCGGCGGGGCTGCTGACCCATTACCGGAAAATCCTCCGGGAAAGCAGAATCGAAATTTTCTACGTAGGCAGCGCCCCGGCGGAGGCGGTCGCGGAATATATTTCCCCGCTGGTATCCCGGCTGGGCGGCCGGGAAGGCCTGCTCCCGCCCCAGACGCCCTTCCATCCCTGCCCCGGGCAGGATGTGACGGAGACGATGGAGGTCTCCCAGGGGAAGCTCTGCATGGGCTTTGTCACGCCCGTTGTCAACCGGGATAAGGAATTTCCGGCCATGCAGGTGTTCAACACCGTCTTCGGCGCGGGCATGACCTCCAAGCTGTTTCTCAACGTCCGGGAGGCGATGTCCCTGTGCTACAGCATCGGCTCGTCCTATTACGGCGCAAAGGGCATTCTCACCGTGGGCGCGGGCATCGACTTTGACAAGGAGCAGCTGACGCGGGACGAAATTCTCCGCCAGCTGGACGCCTGCCGCCGCGGAGAAATTACGCAGGAAGAGCTGACCGCCGGAAAAGAAGCCCTACTCAGCTCCCTTCGTGCCACCTCCGATTCCCCCGGCGCCATTGAGGGCTACTACGCCACCGCGCACTTAAGCGGCCTGAACATGACCCCGGAGCGCTACATGGAAGTGGTGGAGAAGGTCAGCCTTGCCGATGTGGTGGCGGCGGCGCGGACCGTGACGCTTCACAGCACCTATTTTCTGAAAGGAGAGAGCCAATGACGCGGAAGCAATACCCCGAACTGGACGAAACGCTGTACCGGGAAACACTGGAAAACGGACTGACGGTTCTGGTGGTTCCCCGGAAGGGCTTTACGAAAAAGCTTGCCTATTTTGTTACGGACTTTGGCTCCATCCATACGGATTTCCGGCTGGACGGGAAGGAATACCACGCCCCCGCGGGTGTGGCGCACTACTTGGAGCACAAGATGTTCGACCTGCCGGGAGACCGGGACGTGTCGGCGGAGTTTGCCGCTTTGGGCGCTTCCACCAACGCCTTTACCAGCTACGACATGACGGCCTATTATTTTTCCTGCACAGACCACTTTGACGAATGTCTGCGGCTGCTGCTGGAATTCGTGTCCACGCCCTATTTCACGGAAGAAAGCGTGGAGAAAGAGCGGGGCATCATCGATCAGGAGATCGGCATGAACGAGGACGCCCCGGACAGCGTGGTGTTCGATAACCTGATGGCGGCCATGTATGCCGTCCATCCCATCCGCCAGCCCATTCTCGGCACCAGCGAGACCATCCGGGAGATCACCCCGGAGGTGCTGTATACCTGTCACCGGGCGTTTTACGCGCCGGGAAATATGCTGCTGTGCGTCGTGGGCGACGTAGACCCGGAATCGGTGGCATCTGCCGCCCGGGAGGTTCTGGGCAGCGAGCGAAAGGAGACGGGCGTCAAGCTGCGTTCTTGGCAGGAGGAAATGACCTGCCCGAAAGCCGAAACGGAATGCTCCATGGAGGTCGCCATGCCGACCTTCAATCTGGCGTTCAAGTGCGAACCCCTGACCCACGGCGACGCGGCCATCCGGGAGGAAATGGTAGCGGATCTGGCGGCCGAAGCGCTGTTCGGCGAATCCTCGGAGCTGTATCTGCGGCTGTACGAGGAAGGCGTTATCGATTCCTCCTTCGGCGGCGGCTTCGAGACCGTGGACGGCTGCGCCATGCTGCTCTGCTCCGGCGATTCCGACGACCCCCGCGCCGTCCGGGAAGCGATTCTGGAGCAGGCGGAGAAGATCGCGGCGGAGGGACTGCCGGAAAAGGCGTTCCTGCGGATGAAGCGCAGCGCCCTCGGCCGTCGTATCCGTGGCCTGGACAGCTTTGATTCCACCTGCTTCCGCCTGTGCGCGTACCACTTTTCGGACTTTGACTATTTCCGTTTTCCGGAAGTTTACCGCGGCATCAGCGCGGAAGAGATATGTGATTTTCTCCGCCGGGCAGTCCGGGCGGAACGGTGTAGTTTATCCGTGATCTATCCTGTCAACAAGGAGGCACAATCATGATCCCTGCCAATTATTCAACCATTTCTTTCCCTTCCCTTGGCATTGAGGTGAACCCCGGCCGCACCCTGGCACTGGGGCCTCTGACCATCCATTATTACGGCCTCATTATCGCCATCGGCCTGATGCTGGCGGTAGTCTACGCCTGCCGCCGGTGCAGTCAGTTCGGTATCAAGCAGGACGATCTGCTGGACGGTGTGCTGTGGGTCACGCCCTTTGCTATTCTTTGCGCCCGGGCGTATTACTGCATTTTCTCCTGGGCGGATTACGCCGAGAACCCCATTTCCGTGCTGTACATCTGGAACGGTGGCCTTGCCATTTACGGCGGCGTTCTGGGCGCAGTGGCGGGGATTCTGTTGCTGTGCCGCATCAAGAAGATCAAAATCGGTGCTTTGCTGGATATGGTAGCGCTGGGCTTTCTCATCGGCCAGTCCATTGGCCGGTGGGGCAACTTCGTCAACCGGGAAGCCTTCGGCGCGGCGACGGACAGCTTCTTCCGCATGGGGCTGTACAACACCGTCACCGGCGCATGGGAATACTACCACCCGACGTTTTTGTACGAGTCGGTGTGGAACGCCGTGGGCTTTGCGCTGCTGCACTTCCTGTCCAAACGGCGGCAGTATGACGGACAGATCGCCCTTGGGTACGTGGCCTGGTACGGCCTTGGCCGCTGCCTGATCGAGGGGCTGCGGATGGACAGCCTGTACTGGGGCCCCGTCCGGGTCAGCCAGCTGCTGGCGGGCATCAGCTGTGCGGCGGCGGTGAGCGTGCTGATCTGGCAGCGCTTCCGCCCCCACGACAAGGCTGATCTGTTTGTGAATCAGGTCGCTGCCCAAACGGCGGAAAACGCGGCGCAGACGCAGGAAAACGAAACGAAGGAATAATGTCGGAAGGCCGGTGCTTACAGCACCGGCCTTCCTTTCTGCAAAGAGAAAACTGGCAGCCTAAAAAAGCGGATTTGGTAAAAATCATGTTGAAATCCCTATAGCCGGGACGGTAATTTATGCTATACTTATACATGAGATATAAGAAGCCGCCAGGCTTTCTGAACGATAAGGAGGAATTTTCCATGCAGTATCTAGGCATCGAATACAACATGAAACATACGCCCAAACTGGACCCTCAGTTTGTCCCCTTCGGCGTGTGGCGCACCGCCTATCTGAAGGACGCGAAGAAGCCCATCGCCATCGCTGTTGAGCGGGACAAGGGCCGCGTTTCCGTCCACCGCACCTGCATCCATGGCACGCCGGAAATGGCTGAGGCCGACTACCGCTACGTGGAGCGCTATGTCAAGTTCCTGCTGTGGTCCATCGGCGGCTTCCGGGTGAGCGTCTGCGGATGCAGCGAGCTTGCCCAGCGGCTGAAAAAGGCCTACGACCCCAAGGGCGAGCGTCACTTTGACTTTACGTTCTTCAACCAGCTCTATGAGCGGGATCTGGAGATCGTTGACCTGCCTCTGGAAGATTGCCCCGCTGCCAACGAGGTCGCCGAACCCATCGGCGGCAATCTGGATGGCTGCCGCATCGGCTTCGACGCCGGCGGTTCCGACCGGAAGGTCTCTGCCGTGATCGACGGCGAGTGCGTCTACTCCGAGGAAGTCGTCTGGTTCCCCAAGCTCCAGACAGACCCCCAGTACCATTATGACGGCATCGTAGCCGCGTTCAGGAGCGCCGCTTCCAAGATGCCCCGGGTGGACGCCATCGGCGTGTCCTCCGCAGGCACATTCATTGGCAACGCGCCCATGGTCGCGTCTCTGTTCATCAAAGTTCCCCGCTCCGAGTGGGACAAGGTCAAGACCATTTACGACCGCGCCGCCAGGGAGATCGGCGACGTTCCCATCGTGGTTGCCAACGACGGCGACGTGTCCGCATTGGCCGGCGCCATGGGCTTAGGCGTAGGCAATATCATGGGCATCGCCATGGGCACCTCCGAGGCCGTGGGCTATGTGGACAAGGATAAGAATGTCCTCGGCTGGATCAATGAGCTGGCCTTCGCCCCCGTTGACCTGTGCGAGAACGCCATGCAGGACGAGTGGTCCACGGACATTGGCGTAGGCTGCAAGTATTTCTCTCAGGATGCGGTCATCAAGCTGGCGCCCGCCGCAGGCATCGAGCTGGACGAGAATCTGTCTCCCGCGGAGAAGCTGAAGGTCGTTCAGGCGCTGATGGAGAAGGACGATCCCAGAGCGCAGGCCATTTTCGAGAGCATCGGCGCGTATCTGGCATACGCTGTGGTGCTGTACTCCCAGTTCTACGACATCGAGCACATGATGATGCTTGGCCGCGTCATGTCCGGCAAGGGCGGCGACACCATCCTGCGGGTGTGCAACGAGATTTTGTCCGACGAATACCCCGCGCTTGCGAAGAAGTGCGAGGTTTCCCTGCCCGACGAAAAGACCCGCCGCGTGGGTCAGTCCGTGGCTGCGGCCTCCCTGCCCAGAATCAAGTAAAGAAATCCCTCAATATGACAGTTTCCCCGGGCGGTCTCGCCCGGGGAAATTTCTGCTTTTGTGGGACCACGCGCAAACGGAAGTCCGGCGGCCACTCTGATACTATTTCCTGATTAAAATCTTAATTTTA
>ENA-OZGI01000590-OZGI01000590.1-human-gut-metagenome-genome-assembly--contig:-NODE-590-length-12918-cov-4.747648_pt1 | contig 12918 bp, 9 predicted proteins | sample MGYA00245114_ERZ653653 | MGnify/ENA primary metagenome ERZ653653 (study PRJEB26926, sample SAMN06165051) | human gut metagenome | biome: ENVO:00009003; feature: ENVO:2100002; material: ENVO:00002003...
CCCATATGGAAGCCGAAAATAAGAATGGCATTTCCGCCGATGTTCATAAAGTTGGAAATCACCGAAATCACCATCGGACTGCGGCTGTTGTTCTGCGCCCGCAGAATGGATGCGCCCGCATCGTAAAGACCGATAAACGGGAATGACAGCAGCGTAAACAGGAAATACACCTGTGAATTTTTCATAACATCCGCTTCCACTGCCCCGAAAATCACACGCAGCAGCGGAACACGGAAAATCAGGCAGCCCGCGGATAATGCGACGGACAAAACTGTCATAACAAAAAGCACCTGCTGTGCCGAACGGATTGCTCCATCCCGTTTTTCGCTTCCAATATACTGCGAACAGAGAATCGCTCCTCCTGCCGCCAACGCAGAAAGCGCCTGAATGACTAAGATATTAATGGAATCCACCAACGAGACTGCCGAAATTGCGGCAGACCCGACATTGCTGACCATCATCGTGTCGACAGTTCCCATCAGGGAAGAAAGTAACTGTTCAATGATGATCGGAATTAAAAGCTTGCGAAGATCCGTGTTACTGTATAAATGAGTTTGTTTTGTTGTAGTTTTCATTGTTTTTACTTCTGCATGACCTCATCTGCCGGATATGCTTTGCCAGCCCTGCCTTTTCCACACCTTTCTTTTTTCTCTCCATTCTATTCCATTTGACGATCCATTGCAATTATTTCGCGAATCTTGCTCTTATCTGATTATTTTTATCAAGCACAACATACTTTTCTATCTCATAATGACTTTTTCAGTCTTTCCAAATCTTCGCTGTCCGGGTGTGACAAAGCACGGTCAAAATTCTGAATCAGCAGATCAAGATTGGCCGGATGTTCCGGGTTTTCTTTCATTTTCATATACCGTTCGCGCACAGACTGTGGCATCTTTCCCTGGCACATATACTCACCGATGACCGTATTGCTTGCATCGATCGACTGTTTGACTTGTCCGAGAATCTTTTCAAAATAGGCATCACTTCCGCCAAATCCAGCTGTTCCAAACAGGAAAATCTTTTTATTTTTTAATTTCGACAACAATTCTAATGTCTTTTGGTCCGCATTCCCTTTGTCCGTCCAAAATCCGATATAGCATACGTCGGATTGCGGTACCTGCGAATCGTTTGTGCCAAAATAATCGCATTTGTCCTTTGGCAACGTTTCATAGATTGCATCAGCCAGCTTCTTTGTATTACCCGTTAAGCTGCAAAACAGGATCGAATAATGTTCTTTTATCATAGCCCCTACACCTCCAGTTCAGGTATTTATGTGGAAAATCCACTTTTTCGTAAATTGTATTATCTCTTCAGATCACATCTCGATTTCGCTTACGCTGCATCCCGATGTTGCTTCTCACTATTTCCTCTCAGGCTTTTAAGTCAAGCGGATATTCGCAATCCGCTTCGCTACTTGCTCATAACCGAATAGCTGCTTTGCAGCTTGATTCAGTTAAACTTAAAAATATTAAGTCCGGTTTCTTCATCATGAACTCTGTCCACTCTTCCGTCAATTACCGTGATGACCAGCTCACAGGTTGCACTGACAATCGCTCTGTTCAGATGTCCTCCAAACACCTCGCCCTTCTGATTTCCGGCACTCATATGAAGATGTGCATAATATTCTCCATCCATTGTATTGATTGTACCTGTCAGTGATGTAATTTCATAATACCCCTGGAAGCTGTTTGAATAATATTTCTTTTCGTCTGTCTTGTATACTCCGACTGTGAAATCATTGATCGCTCCAAGAGCCTGGACACTGGCAAGCTTTATATTCTCCTTTATGGCAATTACCCTCAGCTGCTCCAATATTTCCTCGTCTTTGTCAATCCTTGCTACTATAACATTGTCAAATTTTCTGTATTCCATTTTATTCTCCTTTCTCTTTCCGCCTGCCACTGTTCAGACATTACTGCAATAACCTCAATATTTATTCAGGAAATGCTCCCTGTTCGGATACTCCTGCCGATATGCCCGGAGGGCGGCTTCCCGGAGCAGGGTGAATTCTTTTTCCATGTGAAGCAGGCGTGGTGCCTTGAACGCGATCACACTGATCTGTTCGGCGATTTTTTTCGCGATTCCTTCTTCGGACAATTGTCCCATGCCGAATACCAGAGAGGTAAATCCTCTGCCTCCTCTGCTTACCTGAATAAATTTCAGGAATACATTGTACAGTTCATCTGCAAGAATTTTCTGGTATCCCTCCTCTGACTGCATGGCTTCCGCCAGGCACAACGTAGAGAGAATCCGGGCTCCCGTCTTTTTTCTGTCGCCTCCCAGATCCAGAGAGGTTCCTTCCGCCAGATACTTCAGTTCCATCAGGCATTTGACAAATTCATCCTTCTGGAGCCTGCGTTGTCCGTATCGGGCCGTCCAGAGCCGAGCCCGGTATTCTTCTTCCCAGGCTTCCTCCTCTCCGATATGTTCTTTTAAGATCTGCTGCCGTTTTGCCGGATCTGTCTCCTGATAAAAATCTTTGGTCCATGTATGTTCCATCTGTTTTTCCTCATTCTGTCAAGCGGATATTCGCAATCCGTTTCGCTGCTTGCTTGATTGGTTTAAAATAAAGACACGTCTTCACTTACTCTTTCTGCCTGCAAACGCAGTCTTCCTGCTTACATTCCGGAGTGGGAAATCGTCTCTTCTGCGTTCAGGTACTCATCGATGTTGCTGCCGTCTACCTTCTGATATTCCGAAAAATAGTACCGGCCTTCTTTCAGGCTTTCCTGTTCAAAGTCCTCTCCCTCGAACAGCTCCACTGCCATTTTCGCCATTTCCTTTGCCTGATCCACTCTGTCATTTAGGATGCTGCCCTGCATCTCTCCTGCCTTTACGGCTTCCAGAGCCTCTTCCAGGCCATCAATTCCGAAGATCACCGGCCAGTCTTCACGGGCATAGCCTGCTTTCCGATAGGCCTCCACCGCCCCCAGTGCCATCTCATCGTTGTTGGACATGACAAGTTCGATCTTTTTTCCGTACTGGCTGATCAGACGGTTCATGCGGTTCTCCGCCTGTCCCCGGTTCCAGTCCGCTAACTGATAACTTAGCTTTTCCAGTATAACATCATTTTTCATCAGTGTCTTTACGGAATATTCCGTTCTGCTGATGGCATCCTGATGGCCCGCTTCTCCTTCCAGAAGCACATATTGGATCTTTCCGTCCTTGTTTTTATCGACTTCCGAATGGCTGTTGATGTATTCTGCTGCGATCTCACCCTGCATGATCCCGGATTGTTCTGCATCACAGCCCACATAATACAGCTTTTCCCACTGCACCAGGTCTTCTCTTACCGGTTCCCTGTTAAAGAAGATCACAGGAATGTCTTCATTCCTTGCCATTCGGATGATCCGGGACGGAGCTGTCCGGTCCACAAGATTGATACAGAGCACATCACAGCCGGCATCAATCATCTCTTCCACCTTTTCGTTCTGTTCCTGCTGATCGTCGTTTCCGCTTTTTATCGATACGATAATCCTTCGTTCTTTGTTTTCCATGGCTTTCAGCTGCGCCTTCAGTTCATCCGTCAGTCCATTGATAAAAGGATCATCCTGCGTGTAGGTTATCACTCCGACCCGCAGGGTTTTCTCTGTCTGGTCCGACTTGCCGGAACACCCCGACAGCACAAGCACCGCACTCCCTATCGTGGCAGATAATAATACTGCCACCCTTCTTTTCTTTTTATTCATAGGAATATAAAAACCTTTCTAAATCTTCGTCCATAGAGAAATTTTCCTTGCCAAGTACCTGATATTCGGTTATATATCCTTGCATTTTATAAGACCTGTGCTCGATCCTTTTGGTTATTTCTTCCACACTTTTATAGCCGATTTCATATCCGTCCGGCACAGCCAGCCCCTGAATGTTTCCGTTATCCAGAAGTGCAATCGTCTTCAGACTGTAACCCACTCCATAGAGCTCTGCGCCCTCGTATGTTCCATTTTCTGCCTGCTCTCCAAACTCCTCCAGGATTCCTGCATCCAGGACGACAAGAGCATCCGCCTCTGTTTCCTTCTTCATCCGCTCCACAATGTCCTGTTCTTTTCTCCGGTAAATACACCAGCTGATCTTGCTTTCGCTGCCTTCCAGCGCCTCGTTCAATCCACAAATCTCCGCCTGTACAGCCTCGGACATTTTCCAGTCGGCGATAATTCCGACCTTCTGCTTTTTTGTTCTCAGCCGTTCTCCCAGCCATCTTCCGATCTCCCGGTAATCCGGCTGGATCGTGGGACTGGCAGTTTTTCCTTCTTTTACCGCCAGACCATCTGCAATCAGCAGATACGGTTTATTTCCACACTCTTTTTTCAGCATATTTTCCGTCTCATGACCGGGTGCCGGATATATGATAAAGCCATCAATATCGTTGTCCTTCTGTTCCCTGATAAATTCTCTTTCCACCTCCGGCCCGTCGATCTCTTCCGTATTGCAGATGATCATATGAACGTTGTTCTCTGCCGCAGCCTGCTTCATTCCCTTGATCAGGGCATCCCAGCGTTTGTCACCGGACTCCGGAAGAATCACCGCAATCCGGGGCTCTGCTACGTTCTGATCGAAAATCTTCCATACAAAGAATACTGCCAGCAGCAGCAAAAGAAACTCAATTATAAGAAATTTCATTCTGTTCTTTTTCATCCGCCCGGTCTCCTCTGTATGTATTTTTGTAATTCCAATGCTTCTGCGTTTTCCGGTGTATATGGGATTGCCGGAATACGGATCGTAACCCTTGTTCCTTCGTCCGGTTCGCTTTCTATGGAAAGTCCATATTCTTCGCCAAACATCAGCCGGATTCTGGAATGCACATTGATTACGCCCACGCCGGAACCGTGCTTCGGAACCTTGCTGTTATCCGTCAGAATATTTTCCAGGACTTCTTCCCGCATGCCCATCCCATTGTCTTCGATGGTGATCAGAATGTCCTCGTCTTTCTTTTTTCCGCTGACGATGATCATGCCGTCATCATCCTCATCCATATTTCCGACGCCATAATAGATGGCATTTTCCAGGATGGGCTGGATCACCAGCTTTACGATGCAGCAGTTTTCGATCTCTTCCTCGATTCGGAATTCTGTTTTAAACCGCTCTTTGTACCGGGCCAGCTGGATATTCATATAGCTTCTGCTGTGCTGCAGCTCATCCTTAATGGGAATGATGGTCTTACCGCGGGATAGGCTGACACGAAGCAATTTTGCCAGTTCAGAAATCATACGAACCGCTGCTTCATTTTCCTGGGCTTCCACCATCCACGTGATGGATTCCAGTGTATTATACAGAAAATGGGGGTTGATCTGGCTTTGCAGGGCATCCAGTTCACTTTTTCTTCGTTCATTTTGCTGCCGGATGATCTCGTCCATCAGTTTTTCGATCTGTTCATAGGACTTCTGCACAGAATGTCCCAGATGGCGGATCTCCGAGGAGCCGCCGATATAGATATCCGGTTTTCCTCCTGCCTCGTGGGCCTTGACGGAAGCATCCAGCTCCCGGATCGGTTTGGATATCTTCCGGGAAACCAGCTGGTTTCCCTCCAAAAGCATGACCATAAGAACCAGAACAGTAGCAAATACATAGTAACGGAAGTTCTTGTAGTTTGCCGCCTGCACACTCTCCGGCACAACACCGATCATTTTCCAGCCTGTATAGGCTACGCTGCCGACGATCACGGTCTCATTCTGACTGTTGGAATGGATCTCATAGGTTCCGTCCTCGTATTTTGCCGTTTCCAGACTGTTTTCTTCAAATAATCCACGGTTTAATTCCGTTCCCCGGGGATGATAGATCATCTCTCCGTCCTGACTGATCAGATAATAGTAGATTCCGCCGGAACAGTCATTGATCTGCTTCATCACGTCCCTGATCACAGAATATTTCATATCCAGTAAAAGAATACCGGTTTCCGGTGTCTCTCCCTTGTTGACATCTACATACCTGCTCAGGGAAACGACCCATTGGTACCGATAAGAGCCGTCCTCAAACAGCTCCTGGATATGCGGTGTGGAAAAGTGTATATTTTCAATGGCATCTTCCGCATTTTTATACCATTCCTGCGTCTGCACCTTCACATTTTTCTTTTCTGCCGCCACCGGCTCCGATGCAATCAGATTTCCTTTTGGGTCATACAAAGCCAGGCTCTGAATCTTATCGGAATTGGTCTCATAGAGCAGACTGAACTGCTCCGAGAATTCCCGGCTGGATATATCAAACTGCTGGACTACGTTGTAGTTTGCCCCGTTCAGGATCTGCCGGATATCCAGCAGATCTGCATTTAACCGGTCTACGGTAGCCTCCACGGTAGCTTCCGTGTTGTCTACCGCTGTTTTTTCCAGAGCCAGCTTGAATCGATGGTAAAGCAGCAATCCCATTACAATGATCGTAACCAGTGAAATCGCCATAAGGACAGACAGGATGATCGACTGTATGTTAAATACGATATTCTTCCGGGAATCCGGATTTCTTTTTCTATCTTTCATGTATTTTCCCTTTCACCTGTTCCCTCTTTTCTGCCTGATGTACTCTCGGAGTCTTTCTGTGCTTGCTCTTTCTGCTTTCCGTCTTTTTATTTTCCGGAAGCTCTGTATTTGGAAGGGGAAACACCGAATTTCTTTTTGAATACATAGCTGAAGTAGTTCGCATCCTGATATCCTACTTTTTCTGCGATCTTATAGCTTTTTTCATCGGTGTTCAGCACCATTTCTTCTGCCCTGTCCATTCGGTAATCGGTAAGATAGGAGACAAAGGACTAACCGGTCTCCTTTTTAAAGATGGACGAAAAGTAAGAATTGGACACCCCAAGATCTGCGCACACATCATCCAGCGAGAGCGCCGGTTCCATATATCTGTCTTTTACGATGTTCTGCGCATCGGTGATGATCCGTCTGGAGGTACTGTTTCTGGTACTTCTCAGTTTTTCGCTGATCGCCATAGACATATTGATGATCCAGTTTGTCATAGAGCTTTCATCCAGCTGAGTCACTCTTTCGTAAAGATTCTGTACATTTCCGGAAATTTCATTGAAATCCATGGAATTATTGGCACAAAATTTGAAAAAGCCGCTGACAATCTCCATGGTGGCCAGATTGTACTGGCTGATGGTGGCTGCATTCTTATGGAGCTTTTCTGTCTCTTTGATGGCTTCTTTCCGGATCTTTTCCTGATCCCCTACATGGATGGCACGAAACAGCTCCTGCATCTTTGTTTCTTCTAAGGGAACCGCCTTTTTTGACTCTTTGGGAACGATCTCTGCGATATTGATGGCTCGTTTCGTTCCGTACAGGACACGGTAGGATACCGCCTCTCTGGCTCCCTCGTAGGAAATACTGATATCGTACAGATTGTTGCAGACGGTTCCGACCCCTGCGGTAACCGCCGCCCCCATAATTCTCCATGCCCAGCGGCAGAACCGGTCACACTTGTCCGTCAATTGAGCTATCTCATCTTCTGAATGGAGTTCCATAATCAGAATGGTATTACCCATATAGATGAATTCCTGGCAATTACAGTTCTCCATCAGCCGCTGTTTGATCTCCCGTTCCACAGACATGGATAATAATAAGGGATTCATCCCATCCGGCACATCATTTTCCGAGGTATGAAAGATAATACAGCAAAACAAAGGTCCCTTCATATCCACCTGATAATCCAAAAGGAATCGTTCATAGTCCTCTTCTCTGACTCTTCCTTCAATCAGGGAAATGAAGAAATTGGACTGCAGCTTTGGTAATACCTCCTGGAAATAGTCTTCCAGTTTTTTTACATTTAACTTTTCTTCCCGTTCCCTGTCCAGTGTGGCTTTCAGCTTCATCAGGCTTTCTGACAGCTCGGTGGCGCTGATGGGTTTCAGCATATATTCCTTAATTTCCAGATGGACGGCCTCTTTTGCATATTCGAATTCATCAAAACCGGTGCAAAGCATAATGTAAATATTGGGATAGTCCTGGTTCAGCTTTCTTGCCAGCTCCAGTCCATCCATATAAGGCATCTTAATGTCCGTCAGCACCACATCAGGCTGAAGCTTTTCCACCAGCTCCAGAGCCTTCACGCCGTTGGTGGCACTTCCCACTACGTCAAATCCCAGATCATTCCAGCGGATCTTTTTTTTCATAACATCGATGACCTCTACTTCATCATCGACAAGAATCACTTTATATTGTTCCATTCTTATCCTCCTGTTTTGCGGAGCATATTATTGTTCCTTTATTATAGCAGAAGATTGCTCTCTGCTGAATGAATAGTTACAAAAATTTTTGCCAGAACAGAATAAAAGACCGCCCTGGTCATCCATCGGACGACCGGGCTGTCTTATATTCTATCTGTTTATGAATCTTTCATTATTTTTTCTGTACATATTTCAGACAGTCAAGTGTTACGGCTGCCAGAATAATGATACCTTCGAAGATGAACTGAAGGTTAGTATCAATACCAAGAATTGTCAGTGCGTATGTCAGGGAGGTAAAGATCAGCACACCGGTTACAACTCCGGAGATCTTACCGATACCACCGGTAAAGGATACACCACCAACTACGCAGGCTGCGATGGCATCCATATCCCATCCCTGTCCGTAAGCTGCACTACCGGAACCAACCATACGGTTGCATTCCAGCCAGGAACCGAAGCCATACAGGATACCTGCCAGCATAAATGCTCCCATTGTTACTTTAAATACAGAGATACCGGATACTGCTGCCGCTTCCGGGTTTCCGCCTACCGCATACAGGTTTTTGCCAAAAGTTGTTTTGTTCCAAATAAACCATACAATGGCAACTGCTGCAACAGCCCACAGAATGATGGTCGGGAATTTTCCGATCTGCGGAATGAAGGTATTCGGGATGGCAGAATCAATCGCACCGAAAGATACACCCTTGGTCGCATAGGTAACCAGACCGAAGATGATCAGCATGTTCGCCATGGTAGAGATAAACGGATGCATTTTGAATCTCGCCATGAAGAATCCGGCAATCATGGCAAATGCTGTCGTAAGGATTACACACATTAACAGTGCAAACAGTGCTTTCGCTGTAGCAGGCATAGCGGAGAAGTCAAATACATGTCCGAATACGGCACCTGTATTGATTCCGTTATGCATGATGATGGTTGCTGTAACCATACCCATACCAACCATACGTCCTACGGAAAGGTCGGTACCTGTTAACAGGATCAGACCGGCAACACCAAGTGCAAGGAACATACGCGGGGATGCCTGCTGTAAGATATTCAGGATGTTGGTAACAGTCAGCAGCTGTGTATTTTTGACGATCGGTGTGATGATACACAGTGCGATGAAGATCAGAATGATTACGATATACAGACCGTTTTTGTACAGGAACTGAGATAAATCGAAAGTATATCTGTAATTTTCCAGTTTCTGTATTCTCTGCTGCGGGAATGTAAATTTGGAAGCCCGCAACAGGTCGATCAGGTGATATTTATGCATGAATGCTTCATGTCTTCTGTCCTTGATCTCCTGAAGCTTCGATTCGTGAGCCATCTGTGCATCAAACAATTTATTTTTGAGCACATATTTCTCAGCCTTGATCTCTTCTGCATCCTTCAGAGAAGCAACCTTTTTCTGATGCTCGCTCTTCAGATCTGCTTTGATCTTCTCATATCTGCTGTTTTCTTCTGCTTTTGCAGCTTTGCAGCTTTTGTTTACTACGTCGTAATAATCCTTTTTGTAATGCGCAGCCAGATAGCTTTCTGCCTCTGCGATCAGCTTTTTGATTTCTTCTTTGTTGTCTGCTTCTACTTTTTTTGCATTTTCCAGCTCTTTTTTGCTGTTTTCAATGATCTTATCTCTCTGTGTTGCGGATAAGTTCTTGTTTTCTTTTGCGATCGCGATCTGTTTTTTCAGATCGCTCACTTTGTCAAAGCCGTCTGCACGTAATGCATCGATTTTTTTCTGGATTTCTTCCACATATTCATCGATCGGCTTCAAAAGCTTTGCTTCTTCTTCCGACGAAATAATAACGCTGTTTTCTGCCATTTCCAATTTTCCTCCTGTTACAGGTATTTAGCACTGAGTCTCAATAATTCTTCCTGGTTTGTCTCTTTCGTATTTACGATTCCGGCCAGGCGTCCGTTAGACATAACACCGATTCGGTTGGTAATACCAAGAATCTCCGGCATTTCGGAAGAAACAACGATGATTGTTTTTCCCTGTTTCGCCATATTGATAATCAGTTCATAGATTTCATATTTTGCTCCAACATCAATTCCTCGTGTCGGGTCATCCATCATGAATACGCTCGGTGAACGTTCCAGCCATTTACCAAAGATAACCTTCTGCTGATTACCACCGGAAAGGTTGGCGATCATATCATCCGGTCCCATACATTTTGTATGCATGATCTTGATTTCTTCAGCCGTTGCACGCACCATCTTGTCATGCGACAATGCGATTCCGCTCTTATAATGCTTCATATTCGCAATGGTAGTATTGAATGTAATATCGCCCTTCAGGAACAGACCATTGGCTTTTCTTTCCTCTGTAATCAGAGCAAATCCGTGATCCATGGCATCCTTCGGGGAGGAGAAGTTCAGTACCTTTCCGTCATATACGATATTTCCTTCTGCTCTTGTACGAATTCCGAAGATGGTCTCCAGAAGTTCGGTACGACCGGCACCGACCAGACCATAGAATCCGAAAATTTCTCCTTTTTTAATATCAAAAGAAATATTCTGCAGTTTCGGTGCATATTTTGTTGATATATTCTGTACGGAGAGAATCGTTTCTCCCGGTGTATTGTCTACAGGCGGAAATCTGTTGTCCAGAGAACGTCCAACCATGGCGGCGATCAGTTCGTTCATATCCGTTTCTTTACTTGGCTTGGTCATGACCAGGCTTCCGTCTCGCAATACGGATATTTCATCGCAGATTTCAAATATTTCATCCATTTTATGTGAAATGTAGATCAGGGCAATTCCCTGTGCCTTCAGCTGACGCATCATCTTAAAGAGCTTTTCAACCTCCGGTGCAGTCAGGGATGATGTAGGTTCATCCAGTACAATGACTTTTGAATGATAGGAAATCGCTTTTGCGATCTCACACATCTGCCTCTGAGATACAGACATTTTCTTCATTGGCTGCGTCAGATCAACTGTAATTCCCAGCTTTCTGAACAGGTCTGATGTTTCTTTTTTCATTCTTCCTTCGTCGATCACTCCAACGGAATTCTTTGGGTATCTTCCAAGGAACATGTTATCTACAACACTTCTTTCAAGACACTGGTTCAACTCCTGGTGTACCATTGCCACCCCGTTTTCCAGTGCATCCTTTGGTCCGGAAAAGTTCACTTCTTTTCCATCCAGTACGATGGTTCCTTCATCTTTCTGATAGGTTCCAAAGAGGCATTTCATCATTGTCGATTTTCCGGCACCGTTTTCACCCATCAGTCCCATAATGGTTCCAGGTTTGACATTCATGCTGATATGTTTCAGAACCTTATTTCTACCGAACGATTTGCTCATGCCGTTAATCGATAAGATATATTTGTTCTTATCTTCTGTCATAGCTGTGCTTCCTTTTCTTAGTAAAGAAGGGTATCATTGCTGACACCCCTCTATAATTTCATTCATTTACGGTAACGATTCAGAAACCTCATCTCGATTTCGCATGGCTCTGAATCGTTGCCATTTACACTTTTATTCTGTCTCTAAATTATTTGGAGAGAAGTGATGTATATGCTGCCGCATTATCGGTCTTAACCATGTTAATTGCAAAAGCATCATACTCGCTCGGGTTTCCAAGACGGTTTGTGATATTAGACTCTGTCTGTCCGTCTCCACCGATGTAATCTACCTTCAGGTTCAGCAGATCATCATATTTCTCCAGCAGTGGCTGATAGGTAGAGCTCAGGAAGTTATCCGATGCGTTGTAGATATTCAGCCATACTTTTTTGGATGGGCTCTTGCTTTCATCCAGCTGTTTTGCAACTTTATCGTAAACTTTTGTGGAATCTGTGAAATCGTTGTAGTTATCGGCTGTTACAGCAATATTTAATGCGTAGTAAGATCTCTCTTCTTCGCTGTATCTGTAATCTTCACCCTCTGTCAGGCAGTTGCCGGCTTCATCTGCTGTACCGATACCGGTATCAATGTCTACACCGTCCAGTGCGTTACGCAGAACTCTCAGTGTCAGGTAAGCCTGAACGTCTGCATGCTGAGAAATTGTTCCGCCATATCCTTCAGCGATAGCTGCTACAGCATCACTGTTTGCATCGTAACCGAAGGTAGGAACTTTGTTGTCTTTTGCCCATGCGTTAAACATTGACATTCCCATACCATCGTTGTTGGAAACTACAACATCGATCTGATCACCGAAGGAAGCTGTCCATGTTCCGATCGCGTTACCAGCTGTTGCAGCATCCCATGTTGCACCTGCTGAGTTTTTCATTTCCTGAGAAGCCAGCTCACGGATGGTATATGTTTTTCCGTCTACATCCAGAGTTGCATCCTGCACAACCTTTGCTTTTCCGTCTACGTTTGTTCCGGCCGGTGTAGAATCTACTCCGCCGTCTGCATCTACACCTGTTCCAAGTGCGGAACGAACACCACGTGTTCGGGCGATAGAATCGTTATGTCCGATATCACCGATTGCCAGAACATATCCGATTACGCCGTCACCGTTTCTGTCGATCGTGTCTGCGTTTTTCTTGATGTAATCCAGAACCATCTGTCCCTGCAGTTCAGCACCCTGGTTTGCATCGAAACCTACGTAATAAGTATTTTCGTTGAAGTTCAGAGCTTCTTTGTCCAGTTCGCCGGTAGCACTGCTGGATGGCTGACGGTTGAACCAGCACAGAGGTTTGTCCTTGTTTTCTACGCTTCCGCCCGTTGATGCCGTAGAATCTGCTGTTTCTGTTTTCTGGGTAGAATCTTTAGACTCTGATGGGGATCCTCCACAGCCAGCCATGGATACTGCCATAGCT
>ENA-OZGI01000600-OZGI01000600.1-human-gut-metagenome-genome-assembly--contig:-NODE-600-length-12727-cov-4.099747_pt1 | contig 12727 bp, 10 predicted proteins | sample MGYA00245114_ERZ653653 | MGnify/ENA primary metagenome ERZ653653 (study PRJEB26926, sample SAMN06165051) | human gut metagenome | biome: ENVO:00009003; feature: ENVO:2100002; material: ENVO:00002003...
TCGTGGGCTCGGAGATGTGTATAAGAGACAGCCTCCAGACCGATCACGTCTCCCTTCTTGCCCAGTCCCGCCTGGTCTTCGTTCAGGACGAAGAATTCCAGATGGACGAAGCGGCTCTTAACCCCGAAGGCTTTTACGGTGGCAAGTCCGGCCTTGCGGATTTTCTCCGGCAGCTCCTTCACCAGATAATACACGGAATCCCCCTGCGTATTCACGATGTCCATGATGGACAGGGGCGTGATATTGCCGGACTCGAACAGCATCTGTCCCTTGGAATCCACGATGCCGTCGAAGGTCTGGACATAGCCGTTGACGAACTCCTCCATGATGTACACGGCGTCGTCCTTATTGCTGATGAACCACCGGACATCCTCGTCGAATTGCAGCTTGTAGGTGTTGCAGGCGCCCACGCCGCTGTCCGGCTTGACCACCACGGGATAGCCCACGGTGTGGGCAAATTCCAGCGCGTCCTCCAGCCCCTCTACCAGATGATACCTGGCGGTGGGGATACCGGCCTTGGCGTAATACTTCTTCATGCAGGACTTGAACTTGATCTTGTCCATCTCGTCCAGCTTGGGGCCGGTGGTGATGTTGAATTCGGTGCGCAGGGCCGCGTCCCGCATCAGCCAGTATTCGTTGTTGCTTTCCAGCCAGTCGATCTTGCCGTATTTGTAGGTGAAGAAGGCAACGGCCTTGAAGACCTCGTCGTAATTTTCCAGACTGGAAACCTTATAGTATTCGTCCAGACTGTCCCGCAGCTCCTGAAGCAGATCGTCATAGGGGCTGTCGCCGATGCCCAGCACCCGCATACCGTTATTTTTCAGCTCCCGGCAGAATTTCCAGTAGGTCATGGGGAAATTCGGGGAGATGAATATGAAGTTCTTCATAAATCTCACTCCTTATATCTTTAGCCTAAAAACCAAGGCAGGTAAGTCTGCACCATCTTGTACCACCACGGCCAGTCGTGGTCAACGTCATAGCCCCAGTATTCAAACCGGGTGTGGATGCCCTTCTGGCAGCAGACCGTGTCCAGCCAGCGGGTGGATTCCAGCAGCGGCTCCTCCCACGCGCCCTGACCGCAGACGATCAGGCTCTTCTGGCTGTTGTAGATGCCCTTGTAATAGTGGTCGTCGGGCATGTTCTGCAAGTACAGACAGGGACAGTTGGCGTACACCAGCTCGTCGCAGTAGTCGCCGAAGAACTCCTTATTGTCGTACAGGCCGGAGATGGCGAAGCAGCTGTCAAACAGGTCGGGACGGCGGTAGTAAAAGTTCGCGGCATGCATGGCGCCCATGGACGCGCCGAAGGTCATAATGCCCTGATCGTGTCCGTTGGCCATACCGGCGACGTGCCGGATGTAAGGCACCAGTTCGTCCACCACGTAGTGATACCACTTTTCGTGATTCTCAATGCGCCAGCGGTTGTCCGCTCCTATGGCTGCCCAGCTTTCATTGTCAATGGTGTCAATGGAGAAGACCATGCACTTGCCGGACTCGATCCATGGCGCCCAGTAGTCCACCATTTTGAAGGACTCAAAATCCCAGAACCGCCCTGCCTGACAGGGAATGAAGATCACGGGCTTGCCGCAGCTGCCGTAGATTTTGAATTCCATATCCCGGTTCAGCCAGCCGCTCCAATGTTTTTCGTAGCGAATTTCCATTTCTTTTCCCTCACGTTCTCTCTATTAAAGTCCCAGGCACTCCATAAAAATCGGGATCTGCTTTTCCCAGCTGGCCTCCGAGTGATTGCCGCCGGGGACAATGCGGAAGGCCAGATTGACTCCCTTGGTCAGCAGCAGGTACACTGCGGAGGGGATGACCGCCTGGCTTGCCACATGGTTGGCCATTTCATTTTCCCCGTAGTCCATGTAGATGGTCGTATCCGGGCGGATACGCGCCTTGGCGATCAGCTCCATCACCTTTCCCGGCGCGACCCAAAGGCTGGGGGACAGGCAGGCCGCCCGCTGGAAGACGGAATTGTAGGCCGCCGCGCCGTACAGCGCCATCAGCCCGCCCATGGAGGAACCCGCGAGAATGGTGTTCCGCCGGTCGGGCAGGGTGCGGAAATGCTCATCGATATAGGGCTTCAGCTCGTTTACCATCCAGTTCATGGTGGTGCTGCCCCTGCCCCGGATCTTCCCCAGCTCGGCATTTTCAAAGGTCACAGGGGAATACTCCGACAACCGGCAGTTGCCCTGATGGTTGCACTCCACACCCACGATGATGAGCTGCTTTCCGGTGCGCTCCATGTAGTCGTTCATGCCCCAGGACTTGCCGAAGGTCGCGTCCTCGTCAAAGAACACGTTGTGCCCGTCAAACATATACATGACGGGGTACCGCCGGTCGGGTTCTTCGTCGTAGCTTTCCGGAAGATAGATGTACGCTCTGCGGGGAGTATCCCCGGACAGTCTGGGGATGGTCACATCCCATTTGATAACCATTTGTCATTTCCTCCAATAATGAAGCCGTCTTTTATTGCATATTGCCTAGTATACCGGATATTTTCCCGGTTGTCAACCGGCTGGCAGGAAAAAGATGGTTCCGCACCAGAAACATTTGCCCGCACAAAGCGGACATTCAAAAATCCCACCGTCACCATAAAAAATCCTGCCTTTCCGAAGAAAAGCAGGATTTTTGTCTTATTACAGGAAATCCGTATTGCCCGTGTCCTGGCTGTTATCGCACCAGTCCGGTTCCGGGGGCATGCAGACCGGCTCGGGGCGTCTGGGGGGCATTCCGCCGTCCTTGTTCCGGTTGAAGAACAGGAAGAACGGCTCCGTCACGCTGAACACGATGCTCAGCACCAGAAACAGCACGCAGTTATTGGGGTCAAGAGACCGGAAGATATCGTACAGCGCCATGTAATAGATCACCGCGTAGGCAATGGCAACGCCTGCCAGGGGCAGACACAGCCCCAGCACGCCCACCAGCGGCCCTATCACGGCCTGCACCATGGCCTCCTCGTCGATGCCTCCCGCAGCGCCGATCAACGCCTGCGCCACCATTCCGATTCCGCACGCGACCATCACCAGGCTCAGCACTGTGGTAATGATGTTCAGCGTCAGCAGAACCTTCCGCTTGGACTTATTCTCCCCGTTGACCACATAGCGGTACTGATCGGAAAGCGAACCCACGATCCACGCGCTGGCCACGGGAATCCAGGCCAGCCACGGGTGGTTCAGCCCCCGGCGCTTGGCGATGGTGTAAAGCCCCAGGGCGCTTAATACATAGGTGGCAATGCCGATCAGCGTCGTGGGAACGCCGCTGAAAATCCCGGACAGGAGTCCGTTCGCCAGGGCGTCACTGATATACGAATATGTGTAGGACATACAAAACCCTCCCTTTCTTTCGGTGGGGATATTTTATCACACCAGCACGGCAAAAGCAATCCTTTTCTTTGCCGGTCAGGATTACTTCATCAGTCTGCACACCAGCTCGGTGTAGGCATAGGGGTCGTCCAGCGGCAGCTCCGCCATGAGCTGCGCCTGATAGCACAGAAGCTTTGCGTAATCCTTTGCCTTTTCGGGATCCTCGGTCATGGCCTTCTGCATGGCCTGCACCGCCTCATGCTCGGGGTTCAGCTCCAGCACGCGTCCGACGGGGAAAGCAAACTCGGGGTTCGCCCGCTTCATATACTTCTCCATCTCGAAGCTCATGCCCTCGGCAGGGGTCATGCACACGGGGTGGCTGCCCAGCTCGGAGGACAGCTTGACCTCCTTGACCTGATCACCCAGAGTCTCCTTCACGAAGGTCAGCAGGCCCTTCATTTCCTCGGCCTTTTCCTCTGCCTGTTTCTTTTCCTCCTCGGTCTGCAAGCCCAGATCCTCGGTAGAAACGTTGCAGAAGGGCTTCTCCATGTAGGTCATCAGGGTCTGAGGAACGAACTCGTCCACATCCTCGGTGAACAGCAGCACGTCATAGCCTTTCTTCGTCAGGGTCTCCACCTGAGGCAGCTTGCTCAGACGCTCCTTATTTTCGCCGGGAGCGAAATAAATCTTCTCCTGCCCCTCGGCCATGGCGTCCACATACTCCTTGAGGGAGACCAGCTTGCCCTGCTTGTGGCTGTAGAACAGCAGCAGATCCTGCGTCGCTTCCTTGTGTGCGCCGTAGTCGGAGACGGTGCCGTACTTCAGCTGACGGCCAAAGGCGGCGTAGAATTCCTCGTACTTCTCCCGGTCGTTTTCCAGCATGGCTTTCAGCTCGGACTTGATCTTCTTCTCGATGTTCCGGGCAATGATGGTCAGCTGGCGGTTGTGCTGGAGCATTTCACGGCTGATGTTCAGGGACAGGTCCTGACTGTCCACCACACCGCGGACAAAACGGAAATGCTCGGGCAGCAGGTCTTCACAGTTGTCCATAATCAGCACGCCGCTGCTGTACAGCTGCAATCCCCGCTTGTAATCCTTCGTGTAGAAATCGTAGGGCGCTTTACCGGGGATATACAGCAGCGCCTTGAAGGAAACATTGCCCTCCACGTTGTAGTGGATGGTGCGCAGGGGCTTATTGTAGTCGAAGAACTTGTCCCGGTAGAAGGTCTCATACTCTTCTTCCGTGACGTCCTTCTTGTCCCGCTGCCAGATGGGCACCATGGAGTTCAGGGTCTCCATCTCGGTGTAGGACTCGTACTTGGGTGCCTTATTCTCCTCACCCTCGGCGTTCTCGTCCTTCGGCTCCTCCACGGGGCGGGACTTGGTGACCTCCATCTTGATAGGGTAGCGGATATAGTCGGAATACTTGCGGATCAGGCTGCGGATCTCGTATTCTTCCAGATACTCGGAGTATTTTTCGTCCTCGGTATCGGCTTTCAGGGTCATGATGACGTCCGTTCCGGGAGCGTCCTTTTCCGTTTCCTCAATGGTATAGCCGTCCGCCCCATCAGAGACCCACTTCCATGCCTTGTCCTCGCCGTACTTCTTGGAGATAACGGTGATGGAGGAAGCCACCATAAAGGCGGAATAGAAACCGACACCGAACTGACCGATGATATCGATGTCCTCGTTCTTCTCCATGGCCTGCTTGAAGCCCAGAGAGCCGGACTTTGCGATGGTGCCGAGATTCTCGATCATTTCCTCTTTGGACATGCCGATGCCGTTATCGGAAACGGTCAGGGTGCGGTTTTCGGGGTCACGGGTGATGGTGATGGCGAATTCGTCCCGGTTGATGCCCACCTTGTCGTCGGTCAGCGCCGTGTAGGCCAGCTTATCGATGGCGTCGGAGGCGTTGGAGATGATCTCACGAAGGAAAATCTCCTTGTGGGTATAAATGGAGTTGATCATCAGGTCAAGAAGACGCTGAGACTCTGCTTTGAATTGCTGCTTTTCCATAATCAATACACATCCTTAATTTGGGAATCCCCTGCCGATTGATTCAGGGCTTCCTTATTTAGCACTCTTTGTGTTTGAGTGCTAATATTATAGCGCACCTGTGGAAAAAAGCAAGGGCTTTCGGAAAAATTTCTCGATTTATTCATAATTGGCGCAATCGTGATTGATTATTTCAAATTATGTGGTATTATTATCCTGTATAGTTATGTGCAGCGGTATGCTGCCGCGAAAAAGGTTAAAAGGTTAAGGAGTAAGAAATGATTACAGTAAGCAATCTCGGTATGCAGTTTGGCGGTCAGTGGCTGTTCCAGCACGTTGACCTGCAGTTCCTCCCCGGTAACTGCTATGGCATCATCGGCGCCAACGGCGCGGGCAAATCCACGTTCCTGCGCATCCTGACGGGGGAGCTGGACTCCACCAACGGCTCCGTCACCATCGACCCCACCAAGCGGGTCTCCGTTCTGAAGCAGAACCAGAACGCCTATGACGATTACACCGTCATGGACACGGTCATCATGGGCAACGCCCACCTGTACGAAGTCATGAAGGAGAAGGACGCCATCTACGAAAAGCCGGACTTCACCGACGAGGACGGCCTGCGGGCTGCCGACTTAGAAGCCGAATTCGCCGAGCTGGGCGGCTGGGAAGCGGAATCCGACGCCTCCCGCCTGCTGCAGGGTCTGGGCATCGGCACGGAGCTGCACTATGAGCAGATGGCCTCCGTCGATCCCCGTCTCAAGGTGAAAATTCTGCTGGCTCAGGCGCTGTTCGGCAACCCCGACATCGTCATGCTGGACGAGCCGACCAACAACTTAGACATCGAAGCCATCAACTGGCTGGAGGATTTCCTTCTGGACTTCCCCGGCATGGTCATCGCGGTGAGCCATGACCGCCACTTCCTGAACACCGTCTGCACCCACACCGTGGACATTGACTACGGCAAGATCAAAATGTACGTGGGCAACTACGACTTCTGGTACGAGTCCTCCCAGATGGTGCAGGCCATGCTGCGCAACAAGAACAAGCGCAATCAGGAAAAGATCGAAGAATTGCAGCTGTTCATCCAGCGCTTCTCCGCCAACAAGGCCAAAGCCAAGCAGGCCACCGCCCGCCGCAAGCTCTTAGACAAGCTGACCGTGGAGGAAATGCCCTGCTCCACCCGCCGTTATCCCTTCGTGGGCTTCCAGCCCGAGCGGGAGCTGGGCAAGGACGTGCTCACCGTCAAGGACGTGTCCGTCACCGTGGACGGCGTGAAGCTGCTGGACAAGGTGTATTTCTCCGTGAACCGGGGGGACAAGATCGCCTTCGTGGGCGAAAACGAGCTGGCGCAGACCGCCCTGTTCAAGATCCTCATGGGCGAGCTGGAGCCGGACGAGGGCAGCGTCAAGTGGGGCGTATCCACCATCCGCAGCTATCTGCCCAAGGACAATTCCCCCTACTTTGACGGGAATCAGATGGAGCTGGTGGACTGGCTGCGCCAGTATTCCGCCAAGAAGGACGACGTGTACCTCCGGGGCTTCCTTGGGCGGATGCTGTTCAGCAACGAGGACGTGTTCAAGCCCGTGAACGTCCTCTCCGGCGGCGAAAAGGTGCGCTGTATGCTCAGCCGGATGATGCTTTCCGGGGCTAACGTGGTGCTGCTTGACCAGCCCACCAACCATCTGGACATGGAGTCCATTCAGGCGGTGAACAAGGGTCTGGAAGCCTTCCCCGGCGTGGTGCTGCTGGCCTCCCACGACCACGAGCTGCTGACCTCTACCTGTAACCGGGTCATCGCCTTCCAGCCCGACGGCACCATCATCGACAAGTACGGCACTTACGACGATTACCTCGCCTGGATGGCCGAGCGGAAACAGCAGGGCTGATTTCTATTTCAGAAATATGGAGTAAGATATGGAAAAAATTCTTGATATTATCACCGAAAGAATGGAGCGCGCCTTTGCTGATGCCGGCTACGACGCTTCCTATGGCCGGGTGACGGTCTCCAACCGCCCCGACCTGTGCGAATACCAGTGCAACGGCGCTCTGGCCGCTGCGAAGCAGTACCACTGTGCCCCCATCCAGATTGCAAAGGCAGTGGCAGAAAAGCTGGACGCCGCCGACTATTCTCTGGTGGAGGCCGTCATGCCGGGCTTCATCAACCTGAAGCTCTCCGGGGCGTTCCTGGAAACCTATCTGGAAGCCATGCGCACCGCCCCCGACTTTGGCGTTGCAAAAACCGGCGCGGGGAAGACCATTGTGGTGGACTACGGCGGCGCCAACGTGGCAAAGCCCCTGCACATCGGCCACCTGCGCCCCGCCATCATCGGCGAAGCCATGAAGCGGCTGTATGCCTTCTTCGGCTACAACACCATCGGCGACGTGCATCTGGGCGACTGGGGCCTGCAAATGGGTCTGATCATCGCGGAGCTGCAAGACCGTCAGCCGAACCTTCCCTATTTTGACCCGGATTTTACGGGAGAGTACCCCACTGAGCCGCCCTTCACACTGTCGGACTTGGAGGAGCTTTACCCCGCCGCCTCCGCCCGGAAAAAGGTGGACGAAGCCTTTGCCCAGCGCGCCCACACCGCGACCTTTGAATTGCAGCAGGGCCGCCGGGGTTACCGCGCTATCTGGCAGCACATCATGAACGTGTCCCTGCCCGACCTGCGTCGAATCTACGACAGCCTGGACGTCCACTTTGAAAAGTGGCTGGGGGAAAGCGACGCCGACCCCTACATCCCCGCCATGGTCGCGGAGATGAACGAAAAGGGCTACGCCGTCCTCTCCGAGGGCGCGTGGGTCATTCCTGTGGCAGAGGAAACGGACAAGAAGGCGGTTCCCCCCTGCATTCTGGTCAAATCTGACGGCTCCTCCATCTACGCCACCACCGACCTTGCCACCATGGTTCAGCGGATGCAGGACTGGCACCCCGACAAGATGCTCTACGTCACCGACAAGCGGCAGGCGCTGCACTTTGAGCAGGTGTTCCGCGCCGCCCGGAAGTGCGGCATCGTCCCCGACACCACTGCCTTGGAGCATATTGGCCACGGCACCATGAACGGCAAGGACGGGAAGCCCTTCAAGACCCGGGACGGCGGCGTTCTCCGGCTGGAAACCCTCATCGCCGATATGACGGCCTTCGTCCGTGCCAAGGTCGTGGAAAACCAGATCGTGGACGCCTCCGAAGTGGACGATACCACCGCGAAAATCGCACTTGCCGCCCTGAAATACGGCGATCTCAGCAACCAGCCCACCAAGGATTACAACTTCGATCTGGAGCGCTTCGCCGCCTTCGAGGGCAACACCGGCCCCTACATTCTCTATACCATCGTCCGCATCAAGTCCATTCTGGCAAAATACGGCGACTGGGCACACCTTCCCATCCAGCCCCCGGCGAACCCCTTCGCCAAGGACTTGATGAACGTCATCACCCGCTTACAGCCCACGCTGGAAACCGCCCTGGCTTCCTCCGCACCGAACCTGATCTGCGCCTACATCTACGAGCTGGCGGGCGCGGTGAACAAATTCTACCACGAAACCCCCGTCCTCAAGGAAGCGGACGAAACCCTGAAAGCCGGGCACATTGCTCTGCTGGGTCTGGCCAAAAACATTCTGGAAACCTGCATCCACATCCTGGGCTTCTCCGCCCCGGAGAAGATGTAACATTGCAAAAAGCTGCCCCTCACGATCTTCAAGAATCGCAGGAGGCAGCTTTTTTTGAAAAGGCAGGACGCAAAAACCGCTCTGGTTACCCAGAGCGGTTTTAACTGTTTTCATGAGGGATCAATAGAACTTTCTCTTGTTCTTACGGGCAGCTTCGGACTTCTGCTTCCGCTTCAGGCTGGGGCTGACGTAATGCTCACGCTTCTTGACCTCAGCAATCACGCCTTCTTTGGCACAGCTGCGCTTAAAACGACGCAGAGCACTCTCCAGAGACTCGTTCTCCTTGACGCGAATTTCAGACATTGTTTTCCCTCCCTCCGATGGCATCCGGCTCGATCCAGGATGCTTTCAGGGCCATACCGGCTTGATACATTATAATTGTTCTTTCCCGAATTGTCAAGGAATAATTCTAAAAATTCACAAATTATACCGAACTCCAAAGAAAATCTGAAACCATTCCGGAAATCGGATCACTTGACGATCAGGTTGACCAGCTTGTTCTTTACCACAATGGTCTTCACGATCTGGCCGCCCTGCTTCTGCAGGAACTTGGCAATTTTTTCGTCCGCCACGGCGTTTGCCACCACTTCCTCGTTGGAAAGATCGGCGTCCATCAGCACCGTGCCGCGCATCTTGCCGTTGACCTGCACCGCGATGTTCACCTCGGCATCCTTGCACTTTTCCTCGGAATAGGTCGGCCAGCTTTCGTAGGCGATGGTATCGTCATGTCCCAGCAGCTGCCAGATCTCCTCGCCCACGTGAGGCGTGATGCAGGAAAGCATCTTGATGAAGCCCTCGGCATAGGCCTTGGGGCAGCTGCCGTTCTTGTAGACCTCGTTGACGAACACCATCATCTGGGCAATGGCCGTGTTGAAGCCCAGCGCCTCAAAGTCCGAGGTGACCTTCTTCACCGTCTGGTGATAGATTTTCGTAAGCTTGCCGTCGTCGGTATCGGTGATGTTCTTCTCCTCGGTGAAGAAGTTCCAGACGCGGTTGATGAACTTCTTCGCGCCCACCACGCCGGTGGTGCTCCAGGGCTTGGATACCTCCAGCGGTCCCATGAATATCTCGTACAGCCGCAGGGTATCCGCGCCGTATTCCCGCACCACGTCGCTGGGATTCACCACGAACTCCGGGAAACGCTTGCCCATCTTGATGCCGTTTTCGCCCAGAATCATGCCCTGATGCACCAGCTTCTTAAACGGCTCCTTCACGGGAGATAAGCCCTGATCGTACAGGAAGCGATTCCAGATTCTCGAATACATCAGGTGACCCACGGCGTGCTCCGGGCCGCCCACGTACAGGTCAACGGGCATCCAGTGCTTCGCAAGCTCGGGATCGCAGAACACCTTGTCGTTCTTGGGGTCGATATAGCGGAAATAATACCAGGAGGAACCGGCGCTGCCGGGCATGGTGGAGGTCTCCCGGACGCCGTGAATGCCGTTACGGTCGTATTTCTTCCACTCAGTGGCGTTTTCCAGCGGCGCTTGACCGTTGCGTCCCTTGTAATCCTCCAGCTCCGGCAGAATCACCGGCAGCTCGTCATCCGGGACAAAATAGATTTTTCCGTCTTCCGTGTACACGCAGGGAACCGGCTCACCCCAATATCTCTGACGGGCGAAGATCCACTCCCGGAAATGGTAGTTGACCTTTCTTCTGGCCACGCCGGCCTTTTCCAGCTTGCAGGTGATGGCCTCCTTGGCCTCCTCCACCGTCAGGCCGGTGAACTCTTCGGAGTTGATGAGCCTGCAGCCCTTGCCCAGATAATCCTGCTTCTCAAAGGCGTGCTCGGACACGTCCGCGCCGTCAATGACCTGAATCATGGGGATGTTATGCACCTGAGCGTACTCGAAATCACGCTGGTCGTGGCTGGGCACGGCCATGACCGCGCCGGTGCCGTAGCTCGCCAGAACGAAGTCGCCGATGAACACTGGCACCTGCTTGCCGTTGACGGGGTTGATGGCGTAGACGCCCTCCAGACGGCAGCCGGACTTGGTTTTGTTCAGCTCCGTGCGGTCCATGTCGCTCTTCTTCACAGACTCGTCGATGTACGCCTGAACCGCTTCCTTGTTCTGCACCCGGTCCATCAGGCTCTGCACGATCTTGCCGTCGGGGGCAAGCACCATGAAGGTAATGCCATAAATCGTCTCGATACAGGTGGTGTAGATGGAGAATTCGCCGCCGCCCACCAGCTGGAAGTCCACCTCCACACCGGTGGATTTGCCGATCCAGTTGCGCTGGATCTCCTTGGTGGATTCCGGCCAGTCGATCTCGTTGAGACCTTCCAGCAGCTTCTCCGCGAAGGCGGGCTGGTCGATGACCCACTGCATCATGTTCTTCTTGACCACGGGATAGCCGCCACGCTCGGACTTGCCGTCGATGACCTCGTCGTTGCTGAGCACGGTGCCCAGCTCCTCGCACCAGTTCACGGGCATCTCAATGCGCTTGGCGTAGCCCGCCTCGTAGAGCTTCTTGAAGATCCACTGCGTCCACTTATAGAAGGACGGGTCGGACGTGGCAATCATCTTCGACCAGTCGTAATCGAAGCCAAGCTCCTTCAGCTGAGCGGAGAAGGTCTCAATGTTCTTCTGGGTAAAGCCGTTGGGATGATGACCGGTATTCACGGCGTACTGCTCCGCCGGCAGGCCGAAGGAGTCATAGCCCATGGGGTGCAGAACGTTGTAGCCCTGCATCCGCTTCATGCGGGAGACGATATCCGTCGCCGTGTAGCCCTCGGGATGACCCGCGTGCAGGCCGACGCCGGAGGGATACGGGAACATATCCAGCACATAGTATTTGGGCTTGGAGAAATCCCACACGTCGGTGTAGAAGGTATTATGCTCCTGCCAGTACTTGTGCCACTTGGCCTCAATTTTTGCGTAATCGTAATTCATGCCGAACACACCTCTCAAACCGGCTGCATTTCGGTCAGCCGGATATATACTAATTCTCTTCGATGACGATATCCCGGATATCCACGGTCTCCGCGTCCGCCCACAGGCGTTCCAGATCGTAGAACTTCCGGGCTTCCTCAGTAAAAACGTGGACGACAATGCTGCCGTAATCCAGCAGCTCCCAGGAATTGCCCCGGTGGCCTTCCCGGCTGAGCATCTGCTCCCCCAGCTGCTCCAGCGTATACTCGGCATAGTCGCAGAGCGTCTTGACGTGGGTGTTGGAGGTGCCGGTGCAGATCAGAAAGTAATCCGCAAGAGAGCTGACCCGGTCAATTTTCAGCAGCTTGATGTTCTGTCCTTTTTTGGCGTCCAGCGCCTTGGTAACCTCGTAAGCGATTTCTTTTGGGGTTAACATAACTTCTTCCTTTCTACAGGGCTTCTGCTTCCTGACGGTTTAGCCAGTCCAGAGCTTCTCTGGACTCCGGCGAAACCTCGTTCCCCTGCTCCTTCAGATGTTCCAGCGTCATTTCCAGCCCCAGCTTCAGCGCCGCGGTCAGATTGGAAAACGCCAGCTCCCGAAGCTTTTCCACGCCGGGAAAGCTCCGGTTCGGCTCCATATAGTCTGCCACATAAATGATGGTTTCCAGCAGATTCATGTCCGCTTTTCCCGTGGTGTGGCTGCGGATGGCGGAGACCACCGCTTCATTTTCCCCGAAAATCCGCTCCGCCACCATGGAACCGGTGAGTGCGTGGAGGGTTCGGGGGTATTTTCTGGAAAATTCGCCTAATATTTTACCATATTCGGCACAGACTGTCAACTGCAGCTGTCTCTTATACACATCTGACGCTGCCGACGACTAGCCGA